>UPTG01002918.1_pt1 | contig 11286 bp, 18 predicted proteins | sample 2160121 | NCBI WGS metagenome assembly UPTG01 (sample SAMN06266255, study PRJEB28933) | marine metagenome | isolation source: Columbia River Estuary | place: USA:Columbia River Estuary, USA | collected 2014-07-27 | reverse complement strand
AAGGTAAATCTTATACCTTAACTGGATTCAATACAAGAGCAAGAAAAGCTCCAGTAGAATTTAAAGATTCTTTAGGAAGATCTTACAAATGTTCTATGAGAATGTTACAAATGGAAAACTCTAAATAATATGAAGAATCTAAAATACATACCAAAAGACTACCTGCAAGACTTCCTTGTGGGTATGTCTAATTATGATACTGAAACTCTTCTAACCGATCTAAGTGTTTGCGAACTTTTAGATGGTAAAGTACCAGAAGATCATAATCCTGATGTACCACCTTACCAAGCAGCTGAAGCATTCTTAATTCTTTTTCAAGAAAGAGAAGAATATGAATTATGTACAATGATTTTAAAGAAATGGCCAAAGCTTAAAAACGAAGAACTGTGATATTAGATTTTCTAGGCATATTATTCATTTTAGGTTTAAGCTTTGTTTTTCACTGCGTTGTATGGGAAGATGACTGGATTAAAGAATGGTATTGGAAAACTCTAATTGGTGGTTCTATTTTACTCGTGGCCTTTATGGCAATAATGGGATACTAAAATTAATAACTAAAAAACGGAAATTATGTCAACAGAATTAAATATACTTAAAGGAAAATTTCACAGTTCTAAAACTGGTAAATTAGAAAACACTGAATTGTCATTGACAAGATTCAGCGGAGGAAAGGAAGGTATGAAACTTCAATTAACATTGAGAGACCAAGGAGACTTCTTTACTCACATTGCTCTCAACAAAGAAGAACTCAAAACTTTAGTTAAAGAAATCAAAGAAAATTTTGATATCTAAATTGTTAATAACTTTTTGAAAAAAGTCCTAGAAATATTTTCAATTCCCAACAAAATTGATTATATTTATATTATATAAAAACAAATAAAAAACGGAAATTATGGCTACAATTACAATTCACGCACAGTACTACGAAAATTACTCTGACACGGCAACTCCTTACTGGAAACCTAAAGGCTGTCAGGTATTTGAAATTGAAAATATCTTAGGTGATATGATCATGTATGCGGAAGATCTGAAAGAGGTACTTAAAAACCTCGTTGCTGCAAAAAGCAATGAACATTACAAATATGAATACCGAGAGCATGAAGTTGACTTCATGGGTAAGGATTTATCAATCACGGCTGAGATGCTGACAACAGAAATTAGAAATCAATTTAATAAAGAAGAGAACTATGAACTTTCATAACATTATATTTAAAAGAGAAGATGGGTTAGGTGGATTCAGATCTACTACTCATTTTAAGAATGGATTAAAATTATCAGTATCCGCTGGTATGGGTGTATACTGTACCCCTAGAGAAGACTTATCATCTATCAATCAATACTTATCATTTGAGATTGGTGTTTTTGATCCAGATGGAGAATGGATAACTAGAGAATTCTTCCCTGATCATAATGATGATGTCGTAGGATGGTTAAACAGAGATGATATTAATGACTTAATGAATAGAATCTCAAATCATGGTAAACCACAAAAAGACATACCTGGTTTTGAAGGAACTTTAGATCAACTTAATAACCTTAATGTACGATGAGTAGATATACAGTAACAATGACAATTTACATGGATGCCAAAAATGACAAGCATGCAGTATCAAAAGCTAAACTGATAGCAGAACGAGAAAGATACAATTATCCTAATCAAGACTGTGCAGTAGAGAAAATACATAGTACACCGTTTGCATCATTTGACATTAGAGAAGTAGATATTAATAAAATATAGAAATAATATATGGGAAGAAGTACAGTAAAGACAATCGGAAATTTCAAAATAGAATTAGGTGATGAAGTAATAATGATCAAAGACCTAAAGGGTAATCTGTTAAAAGCTGAATCTGTTAGAGCATCTGAAGGAGAGGATAGATTTGAAGAAGTATGTGAAGGTTTACAGAAAAAAATAGCTGAGCGTAAAGAAAAAGGATTATCTATATAAACTTAAGTATGTCTAAAAAGATTAAATTAGTATCTCATATGGGAATTGCCTTTTCTACAATAGGAGGGCAAAAATACTTATTTCCTGGATGGATCCCTGTAGAAGATCATATTTCTTTTGATGATGTTGAAGTTACAAACCCTTATGCTAACATAAAAAAGGAAACATTTCAAGTTACAGGTTCAACAGGGAATAAATATACTGTTACTAAAAATGGTAACCGACTAAGCTGCGACTGTCCTGCAGGAAAATTTAGAGGAACATGTAAACATTCTAAACAAATTGCTGCAGAATTGGCATAGCTTAGTTAAAAATAATTTTAATCAACAATGGAAAAAGTTAAAGAAATTTTTGGAAAAGTCGTAAGTTGGATTGACACAAAAGGATTTTCTGCATTAGCATCAATAGGTATTGGTGCAGGTTTGTGGATATTCGGTTATAAGATTTATGCAGGAATTGCATTTGGCGTATTCTTAACTAGGAACTGGGACCTCTTAAGAGGATTAGTGACTAAGAAGTAAATTTAAAAAGGATCTGGGTATTTTACCTGGATCCTTTATTTTTGTAGAATAAATAATAAAACAAGATAACATAAAAATGGAAAACTTACACACATTTGAATCCCTTAATGAAGCTAAGAAATTAGACACGATTAAAAAGCAAGTTTTGGATTTTGCTGAAAAGAACGGTAAATCTAAATGGGGAGACTTACAAAAACATATCTTAACTCTTAAAGGATTAGATCCAAAAGATAGAGATAACCGTGGTCAATTTTCATCTTATTTTTCAGGAGGTTCTTCATGGCAATCAAAAGGAAAGGATACTAAATTAGGAAGAGACGCAAACTCACACGGCTTACTAATGAGACCTACTAAACAAGATCCTCGTTACTTAGAAAAAGACGGTAAAGATTATATCGTAAAGGTATGGGATGGAAAATCTAAATTATCATAATATGAAAAACTTCAATGAATTTATAAATGAAGCGGTAAACTATAAAGATCGTAGTGGTAAACCGTTTAAGATAAAAGGTATGAGCTTTATTTATACTGAACAAGGTGGTAGATTTTATGGAACATATCTATATGATGTAGCTAAAACTTCTAATGTTCAACATACTTCAAAGATATCTCTAGATGATACTAATAAATTATTAAAGTCAATAGGTATTAAAGGAGAAGTACCTAGTTCTTATGGACCAAGTCTTTTAGATAAAATTTGTAAAGAATTAAAAAAGAAAGGTGTTGTCTGTGACCATGGAGATTACATGGATGTATCCTAAATATATAAAAAAATTAATCTAAAGATATGAAATATATTAAAGACTTCGGTGCAATCATCGAAAGCAAGTCAACAGAACACTTAGATGAAGCAGTAAATGCATCAGGTTATATTAAAGCTGGTAAGTTAGGTTACAATGATCAATTTTTAGGAAGACGATCATTATCATGGACACTATCAGTTGATCTAGGTTTAAAAGCAACAGATCAATATGTTGGGCCATGGATAGGATTTGATCATGTATCAATGTATGCTATTGGTAAAAATGGAGGAACTATCTTAGATGATGCATTAACCAACAAATACACTTATGAAGAATTAAAATCTGCTGCTGCAAAGTATTTAGGGATTAAAGAATCTGCTGAAGTAAATGAAGCTAAATTTGTAAGTTCATATGATACAAAAGTAAATGATGCTGAAACAGAAAAAGACGTTTTAAAAATATACCCAAAGGCTAAATTCTTTACAGGTAAATTAACTCACTTCTTTGGAGAACTTGAACCAAATCTTTTCTTTAAAGCTTATTATCCTAAATATTATAAGGAAGATACTGGTAAAACTGTTAAAGGTGATTTTAAAATTACTTCAGTCTATTCTGAAAAAGGTAGAAAATATGTTGAGTTAATGAAAGAATCATTAAATGAAGCAAAGAAATTTAAACCAGGTGATAAATGGTCAAATGATTTTGATTATGATGGAATGATGAAGTATGCTTTAACGGTGAATCATAAAACTCCACTAAAAACTCTTCAGAAATTACATGATTCTGCAACTGATGTAAATTATCATACTCCTTTTTCAGGTTTAGGTAATGCAATTGATTGGATAACTGATGATGGTGTTAATTCACAAGAAGGTAAAGACTTTATGAAACAATTTCATAATGATATTAAATCTGAAATAAAGAAAATGGCATAATGAAATATATTAAATTATTTGAAAAGTTCACTAAGGACTATATGAAAAAAATAGACCTTAGTGATTTTAAGAAAATCAAAAAAGGTTCTAAGATTTTATACATGGGTGGCCAAGTGGAAGTTTTAGATAATAATGGATATGTTCTTAAACTTAAAGGAGAAGACGGTAGAACCTTTACTATTAATAAATCTCAATTTGATCACGGAGGAATGATTAAAGAAGTATCTGATGGAAAGAAAAAGAAAAAGAAAAAGGAATTCCATCCAGATATGATGTATGAGGCTAAAGGCAAAAAGGTTATAAATGATCTTTATAAAATGGATGCTCAAATTGATTATCTTTCTGATGCTGATGATGCAACTAAAAAGATATGGAAAAAGGCAGGAGTTAATCCTAATGATGATGATATGATTATTCTTTACTCATATGTTAATTCATGGCCTGAAACTAAAAAACTTTTAGATAAATCAAGAATTAAGTATAAAGAATTAGAAGATCCTAATTCTGCAGGTGAATCTTTTATTGTATTTGATGTTAATGAATCAATTAATGAATTAAGAACATCACCAGTATCTGGAACAATGGCTGGTTTTACTACATCGTTAGAAGATAGAAAATATGAATTAAAGAAAGATGTTGAAGATGCTAAGATTGGAGACTTCATTAATGTAACATTACCTAAAGGAACAATCATATATAATTTACCTGGTGGGGTATTTGCAGATCATTTTGCATTAAAACAAAGGTATACGAGTAGATCATCACAAGGTCCACAATATTTTGATAAACCAACCTTTAAAGGTATAATGATTAAACAAACACCTGCTGTCTTATCATACATTGAAAAGAACAGTAAAGTTTTAGAATCATTTGATACAGAAGACGAAGTAATCAATTTTATAGATGGAATAGTTAACGAAGCTAGTGATCAACAAAGATTAACTCATTTAAGAAAATTTGGAATTGCACCTAATAACCAACCACAGAATGGTGCTTATATAAAACAAGTAGCAAAACCTGGAAAATTCTTCGTGGATTGGAAAGATGCTTTTGATCTAGGTGATGTTGCATTGGAGTTTGTAAAATCTGTAGGTAGTATTTCTGAGTTTGATATTATTGATCTTAAGACAATGAAACGCACAGGTAAGCAATTAGATGTTAAGAAAGGCCAATTAGGAAATTTGAGAACTACTTACGGTGTTAGAGTTAATGAATCAGTAGAATTAGATGAAGCTACAAACTCTTATAAGAAAGGGCAGAGGGTTGATTATCAATTAACACATAAAGGTGGTGTTGGTAAATTTGCTGATGCTACATCAAAATCTAAAAACATTGAATCTGGAGTTATTAAGAAAAGAACTAAAGGATTAGGCGGTACTTTTAAATATGAACTTACTAATGGTTTAGAATTATATGGTTCTGAAATTGTAGGTTTAACCGAAGCAGAGTTTAAACATATCAATAAAGATGAACATGCAATTAAGCTTGCAATTAAAGATGTTGAGAAAAAAGCTAGATTAAAAGCTAATAGGAATAAACCGTTAGAGTATGAACAGTTATCTTTAAATAAAATAATGTTATCTAAAGTTCTAGGACGTGAAAAATTAGGAAAAGAACATCAAGCTGCATGGGAGAAATTAAAAAAAGAATATAGTCTTAAAGAATCAATAGTTAATGAAGCTAAAGATTCAGTTCATATTAAAAAACTAACCGATACCTTTGATAAGTTTAAATTGAATAGAAAGTATGAGATCATGATGGACTCTCTATTTGGTGGCGGTAGTAAAATTGCAGTATTAAGAAAAAGAAATACTTACGGTGGTGGTGCTATGATAGATACTCATAAAAAAGACGGTGGTTCTAATTATGATGGCTATATTGAAATTCTTAGTTCAAGAAGCGGAAGACCAATTCCTGGTAAAAGTAAATTTGATAATATTGATGATGCAATGCAAGCTGCAACTAAATTTGTAGATAGTATTAAAGAATCAGTAACAGATGCTTCTAATAATTTAGAAAAGATATTTGGAACTGATCAAGAAACAATGGATATCTTTCAAGGTATTGAAGATAAAGGTACCGTAAAGGATATGGCAGAATTTATTGATGAATTTGGTAATGAAGAAGAGTTATCACGTTATGGAATAAAATCAACAGCTCAAGTAAAAAAGCTTGCTAAAACTATAATGAATGAATCTTATAAAGGTAACTTCACTGATTTTAAATATGATTTAGAAATGGCTATAGATAATATGGATATTTCTCCTAAGTCAATTAAATCAGTCAAGAAAAAAGGTAAAGGATATGAAGTAAGGTTATCTTCTTATATGAGTGATAAATCTACATGGGAAAAGATTGGTGATACAATCGGTGCCACACTTATATCATTTAAACCTGGTAGTATTAATATTGGAATATACGAATAAGCAATGAAAGATTGCAAATGTACATCATGTAAGTGTAATGAATTAACTAATGAGCAAGTAGTTAATCAGATGGAAGATCAAACTAAACCTTTTATACAAGAAGATTATTCTACTGATACGGTCTTAAGGCATTTTGATAAATCTGCACCAGATCATTTATATAAATGGCATGCCGATGAAGAAGATCGTTGGATTGAATCTTTAAATGAAAACGATTGGCAATTTCAATTTGACAATGAACTCCCACAAAATATACCACCTGGTAAAATAATTCAGATACCACAAGGTATCATTCACCGCCTAATTAAAGGCACCTCCGAACTAAGTATTTCAATTAAATCTTAACTTAAACTATTTACTTTTTTTAGGTATAATTAATATAGTAACATTGTGGCTTTCAGAAACCTAAAAATGTTGTTATAATTATTTTATAAATCTAAAACTAAATATGGGAGAAATATATCCAGACGAAGGAAAGACTAACGAAGAAAAGAAATCAAGTAAAAGAACTGGTACATTAACCATATTAGAACAATATGGAACTAATGTAACACAATTAGCCATAGAAGGTAAACTTGATCCAGTAATTGGTAGAGAAGACGAAATCCTTAGAGTTGTACAAATCTTAGGAAGGCGTAGAAAGAATAACCCTGTATTAGTTGGGGAACCTGGTGTTGGTAAAACTGCAATAGTTGAAGGCCTAGCATCAAGAATTATTGAAGGTAATGTACCTGTTACTTTACAAGGTAAAATCATATACACTTTAGAATTATCAACAATAGTAGCCGGAACAAAATACCGAGGTCAGTTTGAAGAACGTATGAAGGCTATCGTTGATGAACTAATAGAAAACCCAAATGTAATTATTTTTATCGATGAGCTCCATACTATTATGGGTGCCGGTGGTTCTACTGGTTCATTGGATGCTTCTAATATTATTAAGCCTGCGTTATCTCGTGGAGAAATTAGATGTATCGGTGCAACAACATTTGATGAGTTTAGAGAAAGTATTGAATCCGATGGTGCATTAGATAGAAGGTTCCAAAAGGTTGTAATTGAACCACCATCGTTAGAAGAAACTGTTGAAATTCTATCTCACTTACGACATAAGTATTCTGATTTTCATAATGTAAATTACTCTGATGAAATTATTGAAATGATCGTAAAGGTTGCAGATCAATATATGATGGAAAGATACTTCCCTGATAAAGCTGTTGATATATTAGATGAGGTAGGTTCTTATAAACATTTAAAACATATTAAGATTCCTAAAAAAATTAAACAGTTAGAAGAAAAATTAGTTTCTAAAGAACTAAGTAAAAAGGATGCTGTGAAATCTCAAAAATACGAACTTGCTGCAAGTATGAGAGATGAATGCATTAAGGTAAAAAATAAAATTGAATTAGAGTATAAAACATGGAAGTCCGAATTATCAGAAATAAGAATGGAAATTACTGAGGACGATATACTTTATGTAGTATCAAAAGCAACAGGAATACCTGTAGAAAAGATTACTGATAAAGAACATAAAAACTTATTAGGAATAAATAAACATTTATCTTCTAAGGTAATTGGACAAGAAGAGGCTATCAATAAAATATCAATGACTATTCAAAGAAACCGAGTAGGTATTAGAAAAAGGAATAGGACTATGGGTAATTTTATTTTCCTAGGACCGACTGGTGTTGGTAAGACTCAATTAGCAAAAGAGTTAAGTTCTTATATGTTTAATTCTGATGAGGATCTTATTAGGGTTGATATGACCGAATATATGGAACCTCATTCTGTTTCAAAATTAATCGGAGCTCCTCCTGGTTATGTAGGTTATGAATCTGGTGGGTTTCTAACAGAGCAAGTAAAAAGAAAGCCACACTCTGTTATATTATTCGATGAAATAGAAAAAGCTCATCCAGAAGTGTTTAATGTACTTCTCCAAATGTTAGATGATGGTTACTTAACTGATTCTTTAGGAAGAACTATTGATTTTAGAAATTGTTTGGTTATCTTAACTTCAAATACAGGATCTAGGAAGGTTCAAGATTTTGGTAGCGGTATAGGATTTGGAACAAAAACAGTAGCCGAAGAACAACAAGCAGAAAAGGATATCATTAATAAAGCATTAAAGAAAAAGTTTGCACCAGAATTTTTAAATAGAATTGATGAAGTTATAGTTTTTAATTCTTTAACTAAAAACGTAGTAATGTCAATTTTAAATAAAGAATGCAAGGAGCTTGCTGAAAACTTAAAGGATGTTGGTGAATATGTTTTAAAAGTAAATAAAGCTGCAAAGACCATAATTTTAGAACAAGGATTTGATCCAAAGTATGGTGCAAGGCCATTAAGAAGGTCATTGGAAAGATTAATTGAAAACCCGGTAGCTGAAATGATTCTTAAAAAAGAAATTTCTGAAGGAGATGTTATAAATATAACTGCAACAAAAGGAGAACTTAAAATAACTAAAGGTTAAACAAATTAAGTTTTTTACATATAAAAATAAACAGAAATACAGTGACAAGCACAGACCAACAAAATAACGGAAATCCTCATACACACGAGACGAGGAATACTTTTAATAAAACCGTTGCTAAATATAGTATGCTAGGTAGAAGTAAGAAAGTCCAATGGAGCGATAAGAGAAGGTTTCGTAACATTTAAAAAAACAAAAATGAGTAAAGCAGAAGATGCATGGCAGATCCTAAGAATCCAAGGAGAATTTACAAAAGGATTTGATACCTTTAATGAACTTAAGGGTCCTTGTGTTTCAGTATTTGGAAGTGCAAGAACATTGTCAACCAACTCTTATTATAAAGAGGCAGAGAAAGTAGGGCGGTTATTAGTTGAGGCCGGGTTTGGGGTAATCACTGGTGGTGGTCCTGGTATTATGGAAGCTGCCAACAAAGGAGCTCATAATGCTGGTGGAAAATCAATTGGTGTTGGTATTGAATTACCCTTTGAGGCAAGTATGAATGATTATGTAGATCTTGGAGTAGAGAATAGATATTTCTTTACTCGTAAGGTAATGTTTTTAAAATACTCTCAAGCCTTTGTAATATTCCCAGGTGGGGTTGGAACCTTAGATGAATTATTTGAAGCCATTACATTAGCCCAGTGCGGTCACAATGTAAAATATCCTATAGTATTAGTTGGTAAAAAATACTGGGAAGGACTTGTAGATTGGATGCAAAATACTTTATGGGAACACGGAGCAATAAGTCAAAAAGATTTTGATTTATTTAGAGTAGTCGATACAGCAGAAGAAGCTGTAGAAAAAATAACAGAATACCATTCAAGGTATAAAGGAAATAACACAGAAACTAATTTTTAACTATGGATGAAATAAGCTTAGACCACGTAGACGATAAACATGGATGGTTATGGACCGATACGTTTAAAACAAATAAAAAAGATTCTAAAGGAAGAGCCTGGATAGTTGATGATTTTTATGAAGACCCTGATGCAGTTAGAGAATTTGCATTAAAACAATATTACACATGTGATAGTAAAGAACATGGTGGTGTAGGTTGCCGAACTCGTAAACAGTTTTTGTTTGATGATGTAAAGGAACAGTTTGAAAAAATCATGGGTAAAAAAATAACCAATTGGAGAGAGACTTATCAAATATGTGGTGTCTTCCAATACGGTACAGCAGGAATACCTAATGTTTACCATGTAGATGCACAACAATATGCAGCAATGGTTTTCTTAACACCTAATGCACCATTTCAGGCAGGAACTAAAATTGTTGCTAATAAGAAAAGTAAAATTTACCATTCATCACAAAGTGATAATGTATATGATTATTTTCCTCAACAAGAAACTTTTATAGACGGTACATTATTTGAAGATGTTGATGTATTTGGAAATGTTTATAATAGATTGGTAATTTTTGATGGTAAAGCATTACATACTGCTGGTGATTATTTTGGACATGATATTAATTCAGGAAGACTTTGGCAAATGTTTTTCTTTGATGTAGAATAATGAATAAATTTATTAAATTTTTTCTGATATGGTACAGTCAACAAATGGCTATACCTTTTTGGGTGATAGGGCACGTTCACTTACATTTTGCTACATGGCACGATGCATATGAATATAGTTTATCAATATTCTTACACTTAATGGTTGCCGTGGGCTTTTGGATAGATTGGAAACAAAATGGAAATACAAATGATAATGGAAGATAAAGATTTTACAATAGACGAAAGATACCAAGAGTTGCTCCAAACCATTTTAGATTTTGGTAAAGATAAGAAAGATAGGACAGGGACTGGTACAAAATCAATATTTGGATATACTATCAGATGGGATATGACACAAGGCTTTCCTTTGTTAACTACAAAGAAGATGCCAATGAAAACTATTGCTACTGAACTTAAGTGGTTCTTAAAAGGAGATACTAACATTAAGTACTTAGTTGACAACGGTTGTAATATTTGGAATGGTGATGCTTATAAACGATATGCAGATATTGAATGTAATCCACCTCATGACCATTCATTATCACAAAAAGAATTTATTGATAACATTAAAATCAGCGATAAGTTTGCTGAGGAGTGGGGTGAGCTAGGTCCGATTTATGGAAAGCAGTGGAGAGATTGGAATGAAATAGGAGAAGATCAAATCTTAAATTTAATTAAACAAAATCAGGATTTCAATTCAAAATATATTACTACAGTTGGTTTATATAATGATTCAAATGATTTATTAGCA
>UPTG01002915.1_pt1 | contig 11292 bp, 10 predicted proteins | sample 2160121 | NCBI WGS metagenome assembly UPTG01 (sample SAMN06266255, study PRJEB28933) | marine metagenome | isolation source: Columbia River Estuary | place: USA:Columbia River Estuary, USA | collected 2014-07-27 | reverse complement strand
TAGCGCTTTATATCTCTTCTTAGAATCCATTTATTTCTTGCAGTATTGTGATAAAAAATCTTTTCCTGTAGCGCTGCATCCTGCATAAAACACTGGGTATTAAATTGACCAAAAAAAGCTAAGGTGCTTTTTCCAAACTGATATTTTCCAAGATAACCAAGGGTATTTATAGAATGATATTTACCTTGAGATTCTTTAAAAGCCAATGCTTCCTTAAATCCCACATAATTATTACCAGTAAAGGGAATCATAAAGCTTGAGGATTCAAAAGAAGGGGCAGCGGCTTTGTAATCCAAAACATCAATGACCAAATTAGATTTTGGGATGGGTTTAACTATTGGAGCTACATTTCTAAACCCTGAAAGAACTAGGACAATCAAAAATGAAATAAACGTTCTAAAACTTTTTTGCATAAAATAAATTAAAACAACTGATGTTGCTAAATTTCGTGCAAAGTTAAGCATTTTTAATCTTAAATGACTAATTAACTCATAATTAACAGTTTACAATTACCTGCTGATATTCTTTCTATTCAACCAATTCACGTATTGCTTCTTGTTTTTGTTGTGCTGTTGTAGTGTTTTTGCAAAAATATGGAACCCAAAATTTTGGGTATCCGCCACAAAATACAAGTAGTTATGAGCTTCTGGATTCAAAACTGCCTCAATAGCAGAAATATCTGGCATAAAAATTGGTCCTGGAGGAATTCCCGAATATAAATAGGTGTTAAAAGGAGCGTCTATTTTAAGGTCTTTATACAATACCCGTTTAATCACTTGTTTAAAATCTCCAGATGTATACTTAATCGAAAATATCACTGTAGGGTCTGCTTGCAGCTTCATACCCTTTTTAATTCTATTCAAATAGACACCAGCAACTCGGGGTCTCTCTGACTTTTTAACCGATTCTTTGTGAACTATTGCAGCTAAATGAATTACTTCTAAGGGAGACAAACCCTGATTTTTCGCCTGAGCCAGTCTTTCTGAATTCCAAAATCTACGGTACTCCTTTAACATTCTGTCCCTAAAACTTTCTGCAGAAGTATTCCAGAAAAAATCATATGTGTTTGGCAAATACATGGACAACGCATTTTCTCTATTAAATCCATTTTGAGCTAGAAATAAAGAGTCATTAAACGCCAACAACAAACTTTCTGCATCAGCTTCAATTTGATCAGACACCCTTAATGCTAAATCTTCTAGGCGTTCCTGGTTGTTGAACGATAAAGAAATAGTACTTGGCTTTGAACGCAACACATTTATTATTTCGTTATTATTCATTCCTTTGGACAATATAAACTTACCTCCCCTTACCGCATTTAGATAGCCCTTTTGCTTAGCCACCTTAAAGAAACTGTCTTCATTTAATAAGTTGGGCGATAAAGTATTTTTAAGCGTGGTGTAATTTGTATTAGAGGGAATATAAACAGAAACCGTTGGTGTTTCAAAAGATGTATTGGGAGAAAAAATAGCCCAATACACATATCCACTAAAAGCAGCACCAATAAAAAACACCAATAACACTATTGCAACACCAATTTTTTTTCTGTAATTCATTTTAATATTTTTTCTGAAATCAATACTTTTTTAGTGACCCCCTCATAATCCTTTTCCAAACAATGTTTAATTTCCTCATAACCTAGCCTTCTAAACAAGGAGATGCTTATGGTATTATCTAAGAAAACTTTGGCCCTTAATCTTTCAATACCCCATTTATTTTTTACCTCATGCTCTAAGAGCGTCAATGCAACTTTAGCCAATGCTTGCCCCCTAAAGGCCGTATCTAAAATAACACCTACAGATGCGCTTGCATCTTGAGCATTATAATTAAACAAATCTAAAAATCCAATAGCTATTTTATTTTTCTCAATGACATACCTATATTGGCCACTAACAAATAAAGATATTGAAGCATTAGTAATATAATCTTGAAGAATTTCCAATGAATAAGGTTCATGATAATCTCCATAGACCATATTTGCTGGATTATTCTCTACATTGTAAAGAAAGTCAAGGTCTTCCCGTTTTATATTTCTTAGTACAAGCATCTTAAATGCTTATTTCTCCTTTAAACACAAATTCGGCCGGTCCCTCAAGGGAGAGCTCCGAATATACCTGATTGTTTTTAGTAAAATGAACCTTAAGCACACCTCCTTTAGTATGTAAAGTCACAGGAGAAGCAAATCCATTGTTTTGCTCATGAATTGCTATAGCCGCTGCAGTCACACCCGTGCCACAAGATAAGGTTTCTCCCTCTACCCCTCTTTCATATGTTCTAATACTGTGCCTACCATTTGGATCTAATGAGACAAAATTAATGTTTGCACCCTGCTCGTCATACATTCCATACCTCAATTTAGCGCCTTGATCATTAACATTGACCTTTTCTACGTCAGAAACAAATTGAACATGGTGGGGTGAACCTGTATCTAAAAAGAAATACTTGCCTTTGTTTTGAACTTCTGTAACTTTTTTCATTCCTAAGATCACCTGATTTGCCGTTATTGCTACCTCATGTGAGCCGTCTACAGCAATAAATAAACCCTTATTTCCAATAATCCCTATAGAATGTGCAAATGCAGCCAAACACCTACCACCATTTCCACACATGGTACTCTCTGCTCCATCTGAATTATAGTAAACCATTTTGAAGTCAAAATCTTTTTCAATTTCTAAAAGCATGAGGCCGTCTGCTCCTACACCAAACTTTCTATCACAAAGTTTAGCGACAAGCGCATTATCGCTTTTCGGAAATTGACCGCTACGGTTGTCAAAAATGATAAAATCATTTCCAGTGCCTTGGTATTTATAAAAAGTAAGTGTCATTAAAATGAATTTATATTTTCAAATATACTCAATTAAATAAGGTTTATTTATAAGTTAAAGCTCCGTTAAAATAAAAAGCAGCTACAAGTATTTTTATAATTTTGACCCGTAATCTTTAAATATTAAGTAATTATGAAAAAAATATTTCCCATTTTAGCAGCTGCAATTATAGGTGGCTTTTCTGGTAATTTTATTCAAAATAAATTCTTGCCAAAAGAGATTGCTCCATTGACAATATCCAATTCAGCTGAATTTAAACCTGCTAATTTCAATTATTTAAGCACCAATGAATCCCTCTCGGATTTTAGTATTGCTGCTGAAAAAACTATTCACTCTGTAGTACATGTCAAAAACTTAAAGGAGGGTAATTTAGTGAATAACAAAGCCTTTGAATATTTTTTTGGATACCAATACAAATCTGCGCCCCAAATGGGTTCTGGGTCAGGCGTCATTATCTCTTCAGATGGTTATATAGTGACAAACCATCATGTTATAGACAAAGCGTCAAAATTATCTGTCACATTAAACAACAACAGCACATATGAAGCCTCCGTCATAGGCTCAGACCCCTTAACTGACATTGCGCTTGTTAAAATTGAAACAGAAGAGCCCCTTCCCTACTTGTCTTTTGGAGATTCGGATATGGCTAAAATTGGAGAATGGGTCTTGGCTGTTGGAAATCCTTTTAACCTTACTTCCACTGTTACGGCTGGTATAATAAGCGCTAAGGCTAGAGAATTTGACAAGAACCAATCATTTATTCAAACAGATGCTGCAGTGAATCCTGGAAATAGTGGTGGTGCTTTAGTGAATACCAATGGTGATTTAATAGGTATAAACACCGCTATAAGTTCACAAACTGGGTCTTATATAGGCTACTCATTTGCTGTCCCGAGTAATACAGCTAGAAAAGTAGTACAAGACATCATGGAATTTGGTACCGTAAAAAAAGCAGTACTTGGAATTTCCGCCATCACATCTCCAGAATTGCTTTCTTCAAATTATGGCGTAGAAGATTTAGAAGGGGTATATATCTCTGGAGTAGAAGAAGGATCTTCAGCAAAAGAAGCTGGATTAAAAGAGGGAGATATTATCAAGCAAATCGATTATTTAGAAATAAAGAAATTCTCAGACCTCACCGGCTACTTAGCCTCAAAAAGACCTCAGGATGCAGTTGTAATTAAGGTTTCTAGAAATGGAAAATTAAGTGATTTCAAGGTGGTCTTAAAAGAAAAACAAACTGCACTATTACCAATCATTGGTTTTACGGTAAAAAATTTAAGTCCTGAAGATCAGAAACGCTTTAAAATAAAAAATGGGGTTAAAATCATTGGTGTGCCTGTGGCATATGAAAACTATGGTCTTATTGGCAAAGTGGTTGTTTCTATAGATGACAAACCTATTATCAATATTGATAAGGCCACTGAATTATTTCAAAATATTAATAAATTTAACCGCACAAGTATTAGCATGATCAATGAAAATGGAGAGCGAGAAAGACTCATCTTTCAATAATCACTAAACCACTTACTACCAAGGGTTTTCATTAAATTACAAATTAGGTTATATTTACAAAAACCTACTTGTTTTATGAAAACCCTTTTTAGTCTTTTTATGTTGGTCCTCATTCACCATGAAATATTATCTCAAACCCAAAGAGACATCTCCAGATCTAAAAATGAGTTAAATGTCAGTCTAGAAAATCAATTTGAGTTAATACTAAGCAATGGAAAAGACTATACAACAGACAGTATTCCTTTTGAAGTAATCAAACGAAGATACCTGATAGCTTTCAAAGAGCACTTAAAAGACAGCTTAATCTATCACAGCACTGTCTTAAGTAATTACAAGACAGAAGGGGACACGCTCAAAAAGGCACTTCAAAAAATTGACCTTGAAAATAAAACCCTTAAAAAAGAACTAACAGAAAAAAACACAAAGGAGAATAATATTTATTTTCTTGGCGCCTACATTGACAAAACACTCTTTTTTATAATCAATTACACTTTACTTATATCTTTGATTCTATGTAGTATCTTTCTCTTCAAACACTATCTATCTAGCTCAAAAATTGAAGCAAACCTCCTTGCTGCAATACAAACCTCTGAAGAGACCATAGAATCAAACAAAAAAAAGGGACTCAACAGAGAGCTAAAACTAAAAAGAGAAATACTTGAATTGGAAAAGAAGCTTCCAAAAAAATAAATAAAACAATTTAAACTACAGGCAACAACGGATAATACTGCATGAAAGCCATAGGAAAGCGTAGAATGGACAGCATATAGCCAATTTATTCATTACTTTTGGACCAGAAAATAAGTGAAATTCATTAGCATATCATCTCCAATGAGAATAGACATTATTACAGTACTACCAGAATTATTAAAGAGTCCTTTTGAGGCCTCTATTCTTAAAAGAGCCATTGAAAAGCAGCTTGTATCTGTACATTTTCATAATCTAAGAGATTACACTGAGCTGTCCTATAATCAAATTGACGACTATCAATATGGTGGAGGTGCAGGAATGGTCATGATGGTGGAGCCTATTGATAAATGTATTAGTAAACTTCAATCAGAGAGAACATATGACCATGTCATTTACATGACTCCAGATGGAGAAACACTCAATCAAAAAACAGCCAATACACTTTCTTTAAGCGGGAACATTATAATCCTTTGTGGTCACTACAAAGGAGTAGATCATAGGGTGAGAGAGCTCTTTATCACTAAAGAAATCTCTGTAGGTGACTACGTATTATCAGGAGGAGAATTGGCCGCAGCTATTCTTTGTGATAGTATTATAAGACTTATACCTGGTGTTTTAAATAACGAGACCTCTGCATTAACAGATAGTTTTCAAGACAACTTGTTGGCTCCAGCAGTGTACACAAGGCCCGCAGAGTACAAAGGCATTAAAGTGCCTGAGGTATTAATGAGTGGCGATTTTGCTAAAATTGAAGCTTGGAGAGAACAATCTGCTCATGAAAGAACGCTAAAGCTGCGTCCAGACTTACTTTAGCCAATTTCTGCATCTTTTAAATTTTAATAAAAAAAACACATACATTAATTGGTTGGTTGTTAGAATAATATTATTTTTGCAGACCATTAAATCCAACCTCTGACGAAAAACGTGAATGTTGTTTTTAATTCATCAATAAAGTATAACATTACTATGGAAGCATTAGTAAAATTTGTTCAAGAACAATTCGTAGAAAAAAAGGACTTTCCTAAATTCTCAGCTGGAGACACTATCACTGTGTTCTATGAAATTAAGGAAGGTGAAAAAACAAGAACTCAGTTTTTTAGAGGGGTTGTTATTCAAAGAAGAGGAAATGGTTCTACCGAGACCTTTACGATCAGAAAAATGTCTGGTACTATTGGAGTAGAAAGAATATTCCCCGTAAATATGCCCGCTTTACAAAAAGTTGAAGTGAATAAAAAAGGTAAAGTTCGTAGGTCTAGAATTTTCTACTTTAGAGAACTTACTGGTAAAAAAGCACGTATTAAAGAAGTGCGTTCATAATACTTTTTTTCAACAAAATATACCTACACCCATAGCATTTGTTGTGGGTGTTTTTTTGAACTATAGTGTCCATATATTGTATATTTGACACCTAAAATGTTATCTGATTATGTCTAAGATTATTTATACTCAAACAGACGAGGCACCCGCCTTAGCTACCCAATCTTTTTTACCTATTGTTAAAGCATTTACGCACAAAGCAGGGATAGAGATTGAAACAAGAGATATTTCTTTAGCCGGTAGGATTATTTCAGCATTCCCGGAAAAATTAAAGGAAAACCAACGGGTTCCAGATCATCTAGCAGCATTAGGGAAATTAGCCAAAGAGCCAGATACCAATATCATTAAATTGCCTAACATCAGTGCCTCTATACCACAGTTAAAGGAGGCTATAAAAGAATTACAAGAGAAAGGGTACAACTTACCTCATTATCCAGATCAGCCAAAAAATCCTATAGAACAAGATATAAAAGCTGCATACGATAAAATCAAGGGTTCTGCTGTGAATCCAGTGTTAAGAGAGGGAAATTCAGATAGAAGGGCACCCAAAGCGGTCAAAAACTTTGCCAAACAAAACCCACATAGTATGGGTAAATGGTCAAAAGATTCAAAGACATCTGTGGCAACAATGAGTCATGGTGATTTTAAATCGAATGAAAAATCAATGACCTTTTCTAAAGCAACTACACTGAAAGTAGTGCTTAAAGGAGCTTCTGAAACCAAAGTTCTGAAAGAATCTATAGGGGTACTCGAAGGAGAGATTATAGATACTACCTTAATGCAAAAAGAAGCATTAATGGCATTTCTTAAAAATGAAATGGCCAAAGCCAAAAAGCAGGGTGTATTATTATCACTTCATATGAAAGCAACCATGATGAAAGTATCTGATCCAATTATTTTTGGATTAGCAGTAGAAGTATTCTTTGAAAATGTATTCCGCCAATTCGGTGCGTTACTAAAGGATGCAGGTGCAAACGTTAACAATGGTCTTGACAGTGTTTTAACAACTATTTCTCAACTAGCTGCAAAAGATAGAGAAGCCGTTGAAAATGCTATGGAAGAAGCTTTTCAAAATGGTCCATCGCTTGCCATGGTAAATACAGACAAAGGCATTACAAACCTACATGTACCTAGTGATATTATTATAGACGCATCCATGCCTGCCATGATCAGAAATGGGGGTAAAATGTGGGACAAAGAAGGCAAAGCACAAGACACCCTGGCTATTATTCCAGACAGTAGCTATGCCAGTATTTATGAAGCAACCATAGATTTTTGCAAGGAAAATGGTGCTTTTGATCCAGCAACAATGGGAACAGTACCCAATGTAGGATTAATGGCCCAGAAAGCAGAAGAGTATGGTTCTCACGACAAAACATTCCAAATTGAAACAAATGGAACGGTTCAAGTGATAGACATTACTACAGATAAAGTAGTGATGAGTCACGAAGTAAAAGCTGGAGACATTTGGAGAATGTGTCAGGTAAAAGACGCTCCTATCCAAGATTGGATAAAATTAGCTGTCTCTAGAGCAGAAGCCACAAAGACACCAACTATTTTTTGGTTGGACAGTGAAAGAGCGCATGATGCTGAATTAATCAAAAAAGTAGGAAAATACCTGCCAGAATATCAAACAGAAGGTTTAGACATCACTATAGCTTCACCCTACGAAGCTACATTGACAACCCTAAAAAGAATAATACAAGGAAAAGACACTATTTCTGTAACAGGAAATGTGTTAAGAGATTACCTTACAGACCTCTTCCCTATTTTAGAAGTAGGTACTAGCGCAAAAATGTTATCTATTGTTCCATTGATGAATGGAGGTGGATTATTCGAAACGGGTGCCGGTGGTTCTGCCCCTAAACATGTAGAACAATTTTTAGAAGAGGGACATTTAAGATGGGATTCATTGGGAGAATTCTTAGCCCTTGGGGTTTCGCTAGAATATGTTGGAGAAAAAGAACAAAATAAAAAGGCCAAAGTATTGGCCGATGCCTTAGACACTGCAACGGAAAAATTTCTAATCAATGACAAGTCTCCATCTAGAAAAGTAGGTGAGTTAGACAATCGAGGATCACACTTCTTTATAGCGCAATACTGGGCAGAAGCTATAGCAAATCAAAAAAATGATGTCGTATTGGCTGAAATATTTACCCCAGTAGCCAACGCATTAAAGGAAAACGAATCCACTATAGTGAGTGAATTAAACAGTGCTCAAAATAGCAAACAAAATATTGGTGGCTATTATAAACCAGATGAGAAACTGGTACAAAAAGCCATGAGACCAAGCCATACTTTTAATGAAATATTAAAAACATTGAACTAGGTGTCTAAAACCAATAGAGATATTTTATATTTAGGAGTACGGTATTTAGGAATTACCGTACTCTTAATGTTTGTGGCCCCTATTAGTCTATATGAAGCTTTCAAAAACAGCACGCATCCGCTTTATATCCCTGTGCTAATTTTTGGTATTCTCTGTGCTATAGCAGCTATTGCAATGGCTTTTTTAAGTGTGAAAACAATTGTAGATGCCTTTTTCAAAAAAGAATAGCTTCAGAAATAAGCTAACGCAATAAACCATATAGCAATAATACAGTACTGATACCTGTAATTCCCTGAAAAAAAGTAGCTAGACTAAAACTAGCAAGACCCTGTTTTACATTCAAACCAAGGCTTTTAATCACTACCCAAAAGTAGCTGTCGTTCACGTGGGAAAGAGTCATAGCACCGGACCCAATAGCAAGCACAGCAAACAATCTCCCTAAGGAATCATCAATGCCAAAGCTATTTAGTAGGGGTAAGACAAAAGAGGAGGTAGTGAGTATTGCCACTGTAGAAGAACCCTGAGCAGATTTAATGAGTGCTGCAAAAAGAAAACACAACAATAGACCAAAGTAAGGATTTGCGGAATAAAGAGGTATAATAGTACTTAAATCTAAGGATTTAAGTACTGCTCCAAAAGAACCTCCTGCTCCAGTAATAAGAATAATGACTCCTGCTTGTTTTAAAGCTTCTCCTACCCAACTAGCTTTCTGTTCTATAGGCGTAGACCAGGACAGCAAATAAGAAATAAACACCCCTATTAGCGTAGCTATTATAGGGTTTCCTAAAAAGATAAAAACATCACTTAAAACAAAAGCATCCCCCTCTTTTATCTTAAAAAAAGAAGCCACTCCAATGAGTACTATAGGCACTAAAATGGGTAAAAAAGAAGACCAAGTATTTTTCAAAACCTGATCGTTAGCCGCTATTGGACTTTCAACTATTGAAACTGAAATATTATCTTGTGAAACAGCCGTATTTGATTTAAAAAAAGAGGCAAAAACAAAACCCACAAAAGATACAGGTATGGCCACTAAAAAACCATATTTCAACAGATCTGACAAAGGAACATTCAAAATAGCAGCAGCAGCTAGTGGACCAGGTGTAGGGGGAATGAAAACATGGGCTGCATATAGACCTGTTGCCAAACTTACACCATAAAAGATAATATGAAATCCGGTTCTCTTTGACAAAGCCTTAGGAATAGCACTTAAAATAACAAATGCGGCATCACAAAAAACTGGAATAGCGGTAATAAATCCTGTAACATTTAACGCTAAACCGGAATTTTTATTTCCAAATACTTTCAAAATAGTGGAGACAATATGGACAAGTCCGTTAGATTTCTCTAAAAAAACACCAATAACAGCCCCAAAAACAATCACGATTCCAATACTAGAAAGCGTTTGACCAAATCCTGTAGTAATAAGATCCACAAGGTCAGAAGGAGATATACCAAAACACAATCCAGAGAATATAGCTGCAAGAAGTAGCATTAAGAATGGATCAATTTTAAACTTAAGCGTCCCTAATATGATAAGTAATACAGCTAGACAAATAATTAATAAGTTTATCATAAGAGAAATTTAAAAAAATGATATACTTTGTTTTCTATTAGAGCAAATGGCTGAGCAATACATTGCGCAATAGGTGTCTCTTCATCCAGTAATTCAACAATATGTGTGTTTGTCAAAGCAGAAGCATCAAAATGGCATTGTCCACAGACTAATAAAAGGGGTAACTGGTGTTTCTCTGTAAGATCAATAAGTCTTCCTAATAATTTCCCCTGGAATGAGGTGTTGTCTAGGCTGCCTTCACCCGAGATAATACAATCATACTTTTGTGTCACTAGAAGATCCTCTAAACAGGCTATACTAGCTAAAAAATCAAAACCATTAATAAATTGGGCATTTAGAAAAGCCTTTAAACCATAAGCAGTTCCTCCTGCAGCGCCTCCCCCTTCAAGTGAGATGTCACAAGGATAAGGAAAATTAAAACGACACACAAATGCCTCAAAAGAACCGTCCATTGCTAGAATAGTTTCTTCACTTCCACCTTTCTGAGGCCCATATATATTGGCAGCACCTAAGGGACCACACAATGGATTTAACACATCATTAATAGCAAAAAAGGAACAATTCTGAATCTTCTTTTGCAGTGAATTGGGTAATTCATAGGAATGAATTTTAGAAAGATTTTTAAACGAATAGGTTATTAACGCACCATTACTATCCAAGAATATAAATCCTAAAGCCTCTAACAAACCCAAAGCCATGTCATTAGAAGCACTACCTCCTAAACCAATATAAATAGAGCGAACACCTGCGTCTAAAGCATGTGCTATTTGTAAACCAACACCATGCGTGCTAGTTTTTAATATATTTAACTCGTTGGACTGTAAATGCCTTATTCCAACAGTATTTGCCAATTCAATGTAGGCTGTATTAGTTTCTACATCTAATAAATAATAAGAATCTATTGCATATTGAAAAGCGTCTACGGACCTAAAATATACTTTCTTAACAGGTTTGAAATTATAAATAGTATCTAAAAACCCATCTCCACCATCTGAGGCGGGAATTACAGTAGATTTAAAATGATCCCCATACAATCTTTG
>UPTG01002913.1_pt1 | contig 11298 bp, 9 predicted proteins | sample 2160121 | NCBI WGS metagenome assembly UPTG01 (sample SAMN06266255, study PRJEB28933) | marine metagenome | isolation source: Columbia River Estuary | place: USA:Columbia River Estuary, USA | collected 2014-07-27 | reverse complement strand
CGTTCCAATTTCGTCATGGTTCATGAGTTGTGACCATGCTGCAGGGTAGGGATTAAGCCCTCGAATAAAAGCATCGATATTTTCAACACTGGTTGCCCAATCGATTCTGGTATTATTTTTAGTTAATTTGGGAGCTGTTTTTAAAACCCCACTGTTGTTTTGTCGAACAGGAGCTTCCTTTTCGTTTTTTATGAGATCAACAGTTTTAAGGACTAGATTAGCTCCAGTATCCATCAAGATATCGTGAAGACTTCCAACCGTAGCTCCAGGAGGAACAGAAACCTCTTCTTTTAAAATTATTTCTCCAGTATCGATGGCATCATCAATAAAAAAAGTACTGACCCCAGTCTTTTTCTCCCGATTGATGATGGCCCAATTAATAGGAGCAGCTCCCCTGTATTGCGGTAATAAAGAAGCATGCAAATTAAAAGTACCGTAGCTTGGTAAATTCCAAACCAATTTTGGGAGCATTCTAAAGGCAACCACGATTTGAAGATTGGCATTTAAATTTTTTAGTTGCTCTAAAAAGAAACCTTCTTTTAAATTGGTGGGTTGTAAAAGGGTTAAATCTTGCGACAAGGCATATTCTTTGACTGCTGATGATTTTATTTTTCGGCCTCGTCCTGCTGGTTTATCGGGAGCGGTTACGACTCCAACAACCTGATAACCACCTTCTACTAACTTTTGAAGTACACCAACTGCAAAGCCTGGGGTTCCCATAAAAACAATTCTTAAATCTCTCATCAATTTAGATAATATTCATTTTTGGTATTTATTTTTATAGTACCCGAGTCCATTAACTTTCTGAGTACGAACACCACTTTTGATTCGGTAAAAGTAAGTTTTTCTGTCATGAATCTGGAAGTCATTTCTTTTTCTTCAAGAAGATGTACTATTTTTTCTGCAATAATCGATAGCTCTGCTTTACTTGGAATTTTCTCCTGGGGAGCACACACAGAGCAAATTCCGCAGTTTTCAGCATTCAGCTCCCCAAAATACTTTAGAAGTTGGACGCTTTTGCAGGTGGTGTCGTTCGCTACAAATTCTAACACTGATTTTACTTCATTTTCTTTTTTATGATTTAAAGCTAACAATTGCTTAGAAACACGATTAATTGTTTTTTTATCCTCTCTTGGAACTATAAAAGTAATGGTCGCATCGGTATGAAACAATGTTAATTCCAAAACTCCTTCTTTCTCCATTTTTTCAAGTGCTTTTATGATGGTATTTACAGACTGCCCTGTTTTAGAAGCAATTGATTCAATTCGAATCGATGTAGGGGTTTCGAAAATACCGCCATACATTCTTAAAATAGTTTTACCAATAATAGCAATCGATGGGTGTTGATCTAAATACTTAATGAGTTTTTCAGAACTCATTTCAAATTTCAGAATAGATTTCCTTCCAAATTGCTTTGAGAGCTGAATAATTCCCAATCGTTCCAAAGCGGTGAGACCATTATACGTAGTCAGCGTATTTAGGTGGTAATGTTTGCAAAATTCTAAGTAATTAAAACTATGACTTGAAAACTCACCTTCTCCATAGGGTATTTGGAAAAAATTACACAAAGAGCGATATAAACTTTTTATTTGATCGGTGTTTGGTCTAGAATCTAAGAATTGTTTTTTAATTAAGATTTTATCATAATCATTGTAAAGTATCATAGCAGCCGAATAGTTACCGTCTCTACCAGCTCTTCCGGCTTCTTGAAAATAACTTTCCATACTTTCCGGTAGCTGGAGATGAAAAACATACCGGACTTTTGGATGATCAATCCCCATACCAAAAGCATTCGTAGCAACCATAACAGTTATTTTACCTTGAAGCCAATTGTTCAATCTACTTCTTTTATCCTCCGAACTAATTCCGCCGTGAAAAAAGTGACTTTTAATCTTCAGACTATTAAGTTGGTTACTGATCTCAACTGTTTTTTTACGACTACGGACATAGACAATAGAGGAGTATTCATTGTTTTTAAGAAGTTGTTCAATTTTATAGATTTTATCCTCTTGGTATATTACTTTATAAGCTAGGTTTTTCCGAGCAAAAGAGCTTTTTAGAATGGCTGGATTTTCTAATTTTAACTGTACAACCATATCGGAAACTACCTCTGGAGTTGCCGTAGCAGTTAAAGCAATCACAGGAACTAATGGATGAAACGTTCTGAGGATATTACAATTTTTATAAGAGGGTCTAAAGTCATTTCCCCATTGCGATATACAATGAGCCTCATCGATTGCAAAAAGATTGACATCCATTTGCTTTATATAATTTTGGACTAATTCTTGGTTTAACCGTTCTGGCGATAAGTATAAAAACTTATAATTTCCATAAAGTGCATTGTCCAACAATATATTTAAATTTTGAAAAGAGATTCCTCCTGGAATAGTCAAGGCTTTAATTCCTTTGTTTTTTAAATTAGTCACTTGGTCTTCCATCAATGCTACTAGTGGCGAAACAACAATACAAATTCCCTCTTTTGCAAGAGCTGGAATCTGAAAACAGACCGATTTGCCTCCACCTGTTGGTAATAAACCAATGGTATCTCTGCCGTTAAGGATCGTTGTTATAATCTCTTCCTGTTTTGGAAGAAATTGTGAATGCCCCCAATGGTCTTTAAGTATTTGATGCGGGTTTTTCAAAAATTAAATTTCTAAATGAGTTATCATAAATTTCATTCGTTCCTCTAAAGTTCCAAAAGGAACCTCAATGACTTCGTATCCATATTTTTGATAACTTTGCGTTAGAAATTTATGAATTTTTTCGGCTTCTTCATACGTTTCATATCGTTCATTATCTTGAATGTAGATATCTTTCCAAGGCGGTAAGATAAAAACGGTACCATAGCGATACTTATTACAAGTCGTATGAAAACTTTCGGGATAGGATACATTCGTGAAATCCATATATGCCGTAACGTCCGGCAATCCACGATCATAAAATAGTATTGTTTTTTTAAAATGATCAACTTCCTGATGCTGCTGTAAACGCCCTTTCAATAATAGTTGGCTAAACAAAATTGGATCGGATAAAAATAGTTGATCAATTCCCTTTTTTTTCGCTTCCAGTGTTACTTGTCTTGAAATTTCATGTTGACATTGATATCCATTTTCTTCTAAAAAATCAATTAGAGAAGTTTTTCCAGATCCAGGACCACCGGTAATGACAATTTTTTTGGGCATAATAAAAAAGATAATATGCAAATAACGTAAATAATTATTGATAGCGAAACCCTATATTTGTAAACTGTAATAAATATATGATGCGGAACGAAAAAGATACAGCGGCTTTTTATAAGAAACTAAAGAAAAGTTTAAAAAACGACACCCAATGGCCTGCTCTTTATTTGTATAAATTTATTATTCCCACAAGCGAATCAAAAATTTCAGAAATTGAGGCTATATTTAACAATACCAATGCTGAAATCACAAAAAGAGACTCGTCTAAAGGTACTTATACCAGTATATCGATAAAGGTGAATATGAAATCTCCAGATGCGGTAATTGAAAAATATAAAAAAGTTTCTAAAGTGGAGGGAGTGATTTCTTTATAAAATTAGTATTTTGCATGCATTATTAGATTACTTCACATATTAATTCACCTTGTAGGTTGCTAAACCACATTTTATCCAAAAATTTTGATAGATCACATAGAATACAATTCGGAGAGAGAAAAACTTATTATACCTGAATATGGTAGACATATTCAAAAAATGGTAGATTTTGCTATTTCTAGAGAAACCAAAGAAGAAAGAAATAAAGTTGCGAATAGTATCATTGCAGTGATGGGAAACTTAAATCCACATTTACGCGATGTTCCAGACTTTCAACATAAACTTTGGGATCAATTATTTATTATCTCCGATTTTAAACTGGAGGTAGATTCACCTTATCCAATTCCAAAAAAAGAAGAACTCCAAGAACGACCGGAGTCTTTAAATTACCCTCAAAATTTTCCAAAATATCGCTTTTATGGAAATAACATCAAGCGAATGATTGATGTCGCTAATAGTTGGGAAGAAGGGGATAAAAAAGAGGCATTGGTTTTTACGATTGCCAACCACATGAAGAAATGTTTTTTAAATTGGAATAAGGATACTGTTGAAGATGATGTAATATTTAATCATTTATTTGAACTTTCTGAAGGAAAACTAAACCTCAAAGACTCCGAAGAAAAATTATTAGATTCGATGACTATTCTTAAAAACAATAAAACCTACGGTCAAAAGAAACATCAAAAAAATTACAAAAACAATAAAGGCAGAGCTAGAAAAAAATATTAATAATTAAACAACAATAACCATAAACAATTGGTTGTTGTTTAATAAAAGAATCAAAACTAATTATTTTTATGGGATCATTTCGTATTGAAGGAGGTTGTAAATTACAAGGAGAAATTATACCTCAAGGTGCAAAAAACGAAGCGTTGCAAATATTGTGTGCTGTATTACTTACAGACGAGGAAGTTTTAATTAATAATGTGCCAGACATACGAGATGTCAATAAATTAATAGAAATTTTAGGAAACCTTGGTGTTACCGTTCAAAAATTAGGAAAAGGGGCTTATTCGTTTAAATCTGACAATTTAGATTTAGACTATTTAGAATCTGAGCGATTTAAGGAAGAGGGTAGTGCTTTAAGAGGATCCATTATGATTGTTGGTCCATTATTAAGTAGATTTGGTAAAGGATTTATACCACAACCAGGAGGTGATAAAATTGGTAGAAGGAGACTTGATACTCATTTTGAAGGATTTATAAAACTGGGCGCTACCTTTAGATACAATAAGGAAGAATGTTTTTATGGTGTCGAAGCTGCTAACGGTCTTAAAGGTACTTATATGCTTCTAGATCAGGCATCGGTTACTGGAACTGCCAATATTTTAATGGCTGCTGTATTAGCCGAGGGAACCACCACTATTTATAATGCTGCCTGTGAGCCATATCTTCAACAGTTATGTAAGATGTTAGTTTCTATGGGCGCAAAAATTAATGGAATTGGATCCAATTTACTAACAGTAGAAGGTGTTTCATCCTTACGTGGTTGTCAGCATAGAATCTTACCCGACATGATTGAAATTGGTAGTTGGATTGGGCTTGCAGCAATGACCAGAAGTGAGATTACTATTAAAAATGTAAGTTGGGAAAATCTTGGTTTGATTCCTGAAACTTTCAGAAAGTTGGGGATTAGTCTTGAAAAAGTGGGTGACGACATTTATATCCCTCGACAAGAAACTTATGAAATACAAGGCTATATTGATGGTTCTATTTTAACTGTTTCCGATTCCACTTGGCCAGGTTTTACTCCTGATTTATTGAGTATTGTGTTGGTTATTGCAACGCAAGCAAAAGGAAGTGTACTTATTCATCAAAAAATGTTTGAGAGTCGTCTTTTCTTTGTGGATAAATTAATCGATATGGGTGCAAAGATCATTCTTTGCGACCCACACAGAGCTACAGTTATTGGGCATGACTTTGAATATCCCCTTAAAGCAACCACGATGGTTTCACCCGATATTAGAGCGGGAATTTCTCTATTAATAGCGGCATTATCTGCTAATGGGACTAGTATTATTCAGAATATTGAGCAAATTGATCGTGGATACGAAAATATAGATGAACGTCTGCGAGCTATTGGTGCTAAAATTACAAGACTGGACTAGTTTATTTTTTATGTTTATTTAGTTCGTCCTGAAGCTTTCTTCTAATTTTTTGTTCTCGTTCTAGTGAGCGTTGTCTGAAATTTTCAAATTCATTATCGGTTTCCTCTAATTTTTCTTTGGTGGTTTTAATAATATTGTAGCCATTTTTGAAGCGTACAAATAATAAAACGATAATTAGTAATAAAAAACCAAGACTAAAAAATACAAATAAATTATAGGTAGACTTCTGAATCAATATCCCTAAAACATTAATAACTTTTTCTTTGTTTATATAGATAGCCAATTCTTTTTTAGTGCTTTCTAGTTCACGAGTAAGTTGATCAATACTAGAGTTTTGAAGTGTTTTTTCCTCATCAAGGGAATTAATTTCTTGTTTAAAGCCTTTGATTGAATCGGATACATTACTACGCAAAGTGTACAATTTTTCCTTTTTTACTACTTTGTATCCTTGATAATTATTGGATTTTTTTATCAAATCTTGAAATTGTCCTTCAATACTTAGTTCTTGAGCATGGGTGCTCTTGGTTAAAGCCAACAATAATAGAAGAAAAGGGAAATAAATTTTCATAACAATGGTGTGTCTAAGATGATATAACCATACGCAAGATGCTAAAAATTGTTTAAAACTGACTTCAATTGCTCAACTATTTTATTTGAATATTTTATTTAAATTAATACGACGATTTTAATTTTAAAGTTTTGGCCTATTGAAAACATTAATTTGTTATTTTTTTGTGAAAAACACTATAAATTAAATTAATTATGTTGTGTTTGTTTAGCTTTGTATTCTTTAAAATTAATTAAACACTATAAAAATGAAAAAACTTATTTTATTGACTTTTATATGTTCGTTGTCTTTATCAGTAAACGCTCAAATAAAGTCTCCGCAACCTAGTACTTCTCAAACTGTAACTCAAACTGTAGGTCTTACTAATATTGAATTGTCATACTCTAGACCTTCGATGCGAGAAAGAAATATATTTGGCGAATTAGTACCTTATGGAAAAATGTGGAGAACAGGTGCAAATAAAAATACCACTATTACCTTCGATAAGGATGTAATAATTGGTTCTAAAGAGGTAAAAGCAGGTACCTATGCAATATTTACGAAACCTAATGCGCAATCCTGGGAGGTATATTTTTACTCGGATACTTCTAATTGGGGTACTCCCTCTGCCTGGGAAAATGATAAGGTGGTAGCTTCGATCAAAGCAAATGTAGTAGCTATGCCCATGGAGGTGGAAACTTTTACAATTTCGTTTGATGCCATAACCAATGACTCTGCTACTTTAGGATTTCGTTGGGATCATACTTATGTTGCTGTACCCATTTCATTTTTTACAGATACTCAAGTTACAAAAAGTATCGAGTCAGTAATGAGTGGACCGAATGCTGGAGATTACTATACAGCTGCTGTTTACTATCTCAACGCTGATAAAGATATTAAAAAAGCAAAAAACTGGATTGATAAAGCTATCGAAATGAGAGAAAATCCTGCTTTTTGGTATTACAGACAACAGTCTTTAATTTACGCGAAATCGGAAGACAAAAATGGCGCTATAAAAGCAGCAAAAAAATCATTAGCGCTTGCAAAAGAAGCTGGAAACGAGGATTACGTGGCTTTAAATACCAAATCGTTAAAGGCATGGGAAGGTAAATCAGAAGATAAATAAACTACTTTATCTCTTTTAAAAAAGCAGCTAAACTTAAGTTTAGCTGCTTTTTTTTATAGTTCATTGCTATTTTCTTCTTGACCATTACTCATTAAATACGCTTTTAAAAAACTATCAATATCTCCGTTTAGAACTTGGTCAACATTGCCGGTTTCATGAGCAGTTCGAACATCTTTAATTAATTTATAGGGATGCAAAACATAGTTTCTTATTTGCGAACCCCATTCGATGGCCATTTTATTCGCCTCAATTTCATTTCGGTGGCTTTGTTGTTTTCGCAATTCAATTTCATATAACTGCGACTTTAACATTTGCATTGCTTTCTCTCGATTTTCTAGCTGTGACCTGGTTTCAGAATTATGAATCATAATCCCCGTAGGTTCATGAGTCAAGATGGCTTTAGTCTCTACTTTATTTACATTTTGACCACCAGCACCACCGCTTCTTGCAAAAGACCAGGATATATCTGCGGGATTAATAGCTATTTCAATAGTTTCGTCAGCCAGAGGGTATACATAAACTGAGGCAAAACTAGTATGTCTTTTTGCATTGCTATCAAAAGGAGAAATTCGAACCAATCGATGAACACCATTTTCACCTTTCAACCAACCAAAAGCGTATTCACCCTCAATTTCTAGAGTGACCGTTTTAATTCCTGCTACGTCTCCTGATTGAAAATTAAGTTCTTTTACCTTTAATTGATGTTTTTCGGCCCACATCAAATACATACGCATGAGCATTTCTGCCCAATCACAACTTTCGGTACCTCCAGCCCCTGCGGTTATTTGTAATACAGCGCTAAGATGATCTCCTTCTTCACTCAGCATATTCCTGAACTCAAGAGTTTCTAAAGCCTCTAAGGCTTCGTTAAAGCGTTTTTCTAGTTGTTCGGCAGTTCCTTCACCTTCTTTAAAAAATTCGAATAATACTTCGGTATCCTCTGTAATAATCAAGGCCTTATTATAATCTGAAATCCATTTTTTCTTGGTTCGAAGTGACTTCATGAAAATTTCTGCATCTTTTGGTTGGTTCCAAAAATTAGGATCGTACGTTTTTTCTTCGTCGTTCGCTATTTCAATCTTTTTTCCAGCAACGTCAAAGATACCTCCTTAACGCATCCAGGCGCTCCTTGAGATCTTTTATTTGATCAAGTGTAATCATATAGTCCCGAACTATCGGTATTTTTTTGTTATTAAGTCTTTGTAAAAATAGAATTTAACAATTCATCTTAAAAGAAAATTCCAATATTTTTTATAGCTTTAAAAAAAATAAATTTTATGAAATACGTAGTACTCTATTTGGTTGTTTTATTTAATCTGCATTCACTTTCTGCACAATTTATCGAAGAAAAAAAAGACTTAAAATTATATAATGGTTATTTTAATTTTTACTATTCAGCTAACGAAGGCAAAATATACCTAGAAGTAGACAAACTAAATAAAGAGTTTTTATATACCCATTTTTTAGCTTCTGGATTGGGGTCGAACGATATTGGTTTGGATCGAGGGCAGATAGGGGATGGCGTCGTCGTTAAATTTATTAAAAGTGGCAATAAGATATTATTATTACAACCCAATCAAAAATTTAGAGCAATTTCTGATAACGAATTTGAAAAAAAATCGATCGAAGAAGCTTTTGCAAAATCAATCATCTTTGGTTTCCCTATCAAAGAAACAAAAGACGAAAAATACATCATCGATTTAACTCCTTTTTTACTTCGTGATGCCCATCACGTATCTAAAAGATTAAAAGATAACCAACAAGGAAGCTATAAACTTGATACTTCACGAAATGTATTGTGGCTTGAAAATACTAAGGCATTTCCGAAAAATGTTGAATTTGAATCCTTATTAACTTTTATTGGGGAACCAAAGGGTAAAAATATCGTTTCTGTTTCGCCAGATGCCAATTCCATATCCGTTAGACAACATATTGGGTTTATTGAATTACCAGATGATAACTACAATCCAAGAATTTTTAATGCCAAATCTGGTTCTTTTCCTATGTCTTACATGGATTATTCAACACCCGTTTGGGAACCTATCAAAAAACAATTTATTTATAGGCATCGATTGCATAAGAAAAATCCAAATGAAACTCGCTCAGAGGCTGTTGAGCCCATAATTTATTATTTAGACCCTGGAACCCCTGAACCAATTCGTTCTGCTTTATTAGAGGGTGCAAGTTGGTGGAATCAAGCTTTTGAAGCAATTGGTTATGTAAATGCTTTTCAAGTTAAGATGTTGCCACCTGAGGCTGATCCCTTGGATGTTCGATATAATGTTATACAATGGGTTCACCGTTCTACAAGAGGTTGGAGCTATGGAGGTTCCATTAATGATCCTCGAACTGGTGAAATTATAAAAGGACATGTAAGTCTAGGAAGTTTACGAATTAGACAAGATTTCTTAATAGCGCAAGCCTTAACGAATCGACCCTTCGAAAATGATGATCAAAATTATCAACCGATGTTAGAATTAGCCTTGGCAAGAATACGTCAACTTTCAGCTCATGAAGTAGGACATACCTTAGGTTTTGCACATAATTTTGCTGCAAGCGTTTCCGATAGGGCAAGTGTCATGGATTATCCACACCCAAAGATCACTTTAAAAAATGATGCTATTGACTTTTCGGAAGCTTACGCATCGGGAATAGGAGCCTGGGATAAAGTTACCGTAGCTTATTCCTATAGTGATATTCCTGAAAATCAATTAGAAAAAAACTATTTGTCTAATTTATTGACAGCGGCATTTTCTAAAGGCTTGTATTATATTTCGGATGCAGATGCGAGACCGCAAGGAGGGGCAAACGCTAAAGCACATTTGTGGGACAATGGTGCTTCTGCCACTGAGGAATTAAAAAATGTTTTGGCAGTAAGAAAAAAAGCGATTGAAAATTTTTCCATAGACAATATTAAAAATGGGGAACCTTTGTCAAAACTTGAAGATGTGTTTGTTCCTTTATTTTTTTGGCACAGATACCAAACTGAAGCAGTGGCCAAACAGTTGGGGGCGCTGACTTATGCGTATCAGGTGAAAGGGGGTGTTGAACCGGCAGTTGCCCCGCTCTCAGCAGATGCTCAAAGAAAGGCTTTGAACGGTTTATTCTCCGCCTTGGATGCAGAGCAACTAGCCATTCCTACTGACAAACTAGCATTATTTCCCCCTCGAGTTTTTGGTGATCAAAGAGGAAGGGAATCGTTTAAAAGTCAATTAGGCAGTGCCTTTGATCCATTTACTGCTGCAGTTTCGGCAGCGGATATTGCCTTTGGATTTATGTTCCAACCCGAACGCATTGGCCGGGTTGTTCAACAAAAATGGATGGATGACCAGCAGTTAGGATTGGACGAATTATTGGACAAAACCAGTGAATTTTTGTTCAGTCGTCAACACGCTACAGCCTATCATCAATCGATACAAGAAATGATCGGCACCCGATATTTATCCTATATATATGCCTTGTCCGTCCATGAGTCTGTTTTTCCTCAAGTTCGTATGATGGCTCAAGAACATTTGGCCAAATTGTCCCAATCGTGGATGAATAAAAAAGTTCCAGAACGCGCTAAATCTTTATATCTAGCCCATATAAAATCTTTGAGCAGTGGTTCTTCAGCTGGTGTAGTCCCCGAACTACCTCCTTTGCCAGATGGGCCTCCGATTGGAAGTGATGATCAGAAATTTTTGAACTGCGGATTTTGATGGAAACAGTGATTAATTTAGTGAGCGATACGGTGACCAATCCTACTCAAGGGATGTTGGAAGCGATGCTGGAAGCCAGAGTGGGAGACGATGTGTACAAGGAGGATCCCACGGTGAATGAGCTGGAGGATAAAGTAGCTAAACTCTTGGGGAAAGAGGCTGCCTTGTTTTTTCCCAGCGGTACCATGGCCAATCAAGCAGCCATCAAAGTGCATACACAGCCAGGACAGCAATTGATCTGCGATAGATATGCGCATATTTTCCAT
>UPTG01002911.1_pt1 | contig 11303 bp, 7 predicted proteins | sample 2160121 | NCBI WGS metagenome assembly UPTG01 (sample SAMN06266255, study PRJEB28933) | marine metagenome | isolation source: Columbia River Estuary | place: USA:Columbia River Estuary, USA | collected 2014-07-27 | reverse complement strand
CGGCACCATGATCTCGATGTGCTCGTATTGGCAACAGGATTTGACGCAAACACGGGTGGCCTATTACAGATCGACATCGCCGGTCCGTCCGGCGACACGCTGACGCAGCGGTGGTCCGACGGTGTTGAGACACAGTTCGGGATGGCCGTCAACGGTTTCCCCAACCTATTGTTCCTCTATGGCCCCCAGAGTCCAACAGCGTTCTGCAACGGCCCGACCTGCGCAGAGCTGCAGGGGGACTGGGTCGTCAGAATGCTGATTCACATGCGTCGAACCGGATCGACACGTGTTGAGTCGACCGCGAGCGCTGACCGTCGATGGGCGGAGCACCTCGAAGAGGTCGCTGCGATGGCCCTGCTCTCTCAGGCCGATAGCTGGTACATGGGGGCCAACATCCCCGGGAAGAAACGCCAGCTCCTGAACTATCCCAGCACCGATGGGTACTTGATGTTCATCGCTGCCTGTGAGGCGAACGGCTACGAGGGGTTTTCCTTCGACTGACCTGACGCCAAGGATAAGGAAAATAAACCACATATTCCGAAGAACGGCCATGTATGGTGGTTGGCGGGCTTACCTTCGGTTGGGTTTATCACTTAGAAGGATGATGGTCTGCAAAAGTTGCTGACCTCGCATGGCGAAAGTAGCTTACGCAATTAGCCTAAGCGGGCGGCCTTGCCCCAGTCGCGGTCTAATCTTTTCACACCGTTGTGGTGAATCACAATCATCGCAGGCACCACAAACAAGATAAGAATACTGGCAAACAGGATGCCGGTGGCCAGGCTGATCGCAAGCGGAACAATAAATTGGGCCGACGTGCTTGTCTCAAAGATCAAAGGCATTAGACCCAGCGACGTCGTCGCGGTGGTCAGAAAAATAGGTCTAAACCTGCGTTCAGCCGCTTTCAAAACAGCTTCCTCGCAGCTGTAATTTCCTTCCTTCATGAACCGATTGTATTTGTCCATGAGTATCAGCGAGTCATTTACGACCACACCGGCAAGTGCGACCACACCAAATAGCGAGTAGAAAGACAAATCGTAGCCTAGGATGAAATGCCCGATAAACGCGCCGGCCGCGCCGAATGGAATTCCGGCGAGTATGATTAGGGGTTGGCTGTAACTTCGAAGTAAGGATGCTAACAGCGCATAAATTATCAGCATGGCAAGCAACGCGAGTCTTCCCAGCGAGGCCAGACTTTCCCTTTCATCTCCCCGAAAACCTGCTTCACTAATCTGCAGACCGATATATTTATCTTTTAATGCGGGCAAGATAGTCGTTGTCAGCTCATTTTCGATATCCTCAGGCATCATCGATGCTCGATCCACTCGACCGCTAACTGTCACAATTCTTCGGCCATTGACACGCTCGATACTCGAGTAACTTCGGTTTTCGGTGACTGTAGCCAATGCCGTCAGGGGCGCTTCAGTGCCGTCTGCCAGCCTTATTCTAACGTCGAAAAAATTGACTATGCTCTGCCTCTCGTCTTCCGGAAACCTCACCATCACTCGCAGTTCCTCTCGCCCCCGCTGAATCCTTTGCACCTCCTCACCATAAAAGATCTGTCTTAACTGTATCGCCACATCGGCCGGCGATAGCCCGGCGGCAAGCCCAGCGGGTGTCAATTCAATGTCATACTGTCTTTTCCCCAGTGTGTTGGAATCCTGGATCTCATACATCGCTGGAAACTCTTCGTACACTGCCTTTAGCTCTTCGACAGCTTGACTGAGAATTACGTCCTCCTGATGCGTCAGTTCAAAAGCGATATCAGATGGATTACCGAAGAACTGAGATACATAGTTCAGTTTCTCGACCCCTGGAATTTGTCCTACTTCATTACGCCATAAACGCTCTAACTCATCGGCAGACAGTTTTCTTAAAGGTTCAGGATTAAGACGAATCTGTATAGAAGCAAGGTGATTCGCCGTGGTCACCCGTCCCCCACCAAACGGGCCCCCTCCTGTTGAGGTCTGACCACCAACCGTCATGCTGACCGATTTGAAGGAGCTCCCTTGCGCGTTTTCGTTCACGCGCTCCGCTGCTGAAACCAGCTTTTCTGCAGCTGCCTGTGTAACCTCAAAAGGCGTTCCTATGGGAAACGCAAGGTTCGCTGAAATACGCGTCGACTCGATACTCGGCAGAAATTCGAACCGCACAACTTTGAACGCCACTAGGCTCATGGCAAGCGCAAAAAACAGGATCGAAGCGGTGATAGTTGTTTTTCTGTATCGGATAGCGTTTTGGACCTGGGGCATAACTACTTTTTCACGAAATGTCGCCAGACCTTGCGAGACTGCCTGCTGAATGCTGTCCAGGGGCCAACGACTCCAACTGGAACCGTGGGTCAAGTGGGCCGGCAGTATCAAAAAAGCTTCAATTAACGACATTAGCAATACCGTTATCACAACGATCGGAACCGCCTGATAGAACTGGCTCAAAAACCCCGAGACAAATGCCAACGGCGCAAAGGCCGCCATTGTCGTCAACACACCTACCGTAACAGGCGCTGCGACACCGCTGATGCCCTTGCGCGCCGCTTCAATGCCTTTCAGACCGGCTTCCTGTTCCGCAATGATGTTTTCTCCAACCACAACGGCATCGTCCACAACGATACCAAGCACAATCACCAATGCCAGAAGCGTAAAGAACGTGAAATTGACACCAAAGAAGTCAAAGAAAATAAACGCGCCGAAAAACGTAATTGGCACGCCCATGGCGACCCAGGTAGCGAGTCGCAAGTCCAGCATAAGCACCAAAAAAAGGAAGACCAAGATAAAACCAAGTATGCCGTTTCGGATCATGATGCTCAGGTAATTCTTCGTGGTCTCGGTGGCATCATCCCAGATATCAATTTCTATCCCCCTGGGCGGCGAGTAACCCGCAAGCCGTGCACGTACATCACGCGCAATAGCGATAGCATCTTCAGAGTCTGATTTCTGAATCTTGAGGAACAGGCTCTTTTTGCCATTGAATTCATGGATCAATTCATCTTCTGTAAATCCATCCTTTATCTGAGCAATGTCCTTCAATCTGAGTAAGGACCCATTGGGTAACGCCTTAACAATAATGTCCTCGAACTCTTCACCGCTGTAACTCTTCTTGTTGGTACGTAACAGCAAGTCACCGGCTTTGGTGCGTATTTCACCCGATGATAAGTTGATCGAAGAATCTCTCACTGCACCGGCTACATCAATTATTGACAGACCATAACTTCGCAGATTCTCTTGTTTTACTTCGATAGAAATTTCGTAATCCTTTGCACCGAACAACGAAACAAGCGAGACAGAGGGTATCGACAATAACTCCTGCTCTATGAGTTCAGCACCCTGTCTGAGCTCTAAGTCCGACAGCTCCGAAGACACTGCGAGGGTCATGACTTCCCCTACGGTTTCCAGGCGGACAATGTCAGGCTCTTCCGCGCGCCTTGGCGGAAAGTCAGTTAGCCGTTCCACCGCCATTTCTATATCGTCTCTAACCTTCGTCTGGTCGACGGAGTCCTTCAGTTCCACGGAGACCGCGCCGGAATTCTCATAGGCGCGGGAAGTGACGCGTTTTACCCCATCTATCCCTATGACAGCTTCTTCAATTCTTCGCGTGATGCTCTCTTCTACCTCTGACGGAGTCGCGCCAGGATACGGGACCGTAATATTTATTTGCCCTAGATCCAAAGTAGGGAACGTCTGGGAAGTAATGGACGAGGCGGAGACGAAACCTCCGATCAGCATGACGAACATCAGTACGTTTGCCGCAACAGGGTTACCCGCAAAGTACTCTTGGAACCTCCCAATCACAGGCGCTTTTGATTCACTCAGGTTTTTTTCCATCAGCCAGACTCAGCCTTCACCATCATACCTTCCTTGGCGCCGGGTACTCTGCCGAGCACCACCCCGTCACCGGAATCGAAACTTTCGACAATCACCCCTGAAGTCTGACGATTGATGAACCTGGGTTGCGAGCGTTTTAGCTTATTATCGCTAACGACCCAAACTGACTCATTAATCTGTTCCGCGGCTTCCGGCAGAAGTATCGTGTTCTCAAGACGAGGGCCCTCGACAACGACGTTAAAAAACGAGCCAGGGTATACGCCGGTCGCGTTTTCTAAAGCCAGATATATCTGTGCGAATCGCGTTCTCTCATCCAGAGTCGGTGACACTCTAGCGATAGTAGCCTGCAACTGGAAGTCGCCCAGGCTTAGGCTGGCCCGCCTGCCTATCGCTGGTTGCAAACTCAACAGGTCCCTCGGCGAAATAGGCACTAACGCTTCAATGGACGCCACATCAAAGACTTCGCCAAACTTTTGGCCTTGATTCAGAAACTGGCCAACTTCCGCTTGGGAGTCGACGACTCTGCCGTCAAATGGCAGTGAAAAATCTGTGCGCATTAAATCCAACAGCGCGATCTGCTCACGCGCTGATGCAGCTGCAATCTGAGCCTTTGCCTGTTCCACCTGGGGCGTTTTGGCAACTAGCGGCGGCACATCCTTTTCCCCATGAAGAATGGCATAGTTTGCTATGGCCGCCTCACTCTCTGCCTTGACGAGTAGGTAGTTAGACTCCGCTGCAAGAAGATCTGCCTCAGCCTGAGCAACCGCCAACTCAAAGTCCTTCGGATCGATCCTCAGAAGGTTTTGACCTGCCTCAAAACTACCGCCTTTCCTAAATGTTTCAGAAACCCAGACAACGCGACCACTTAACTGCAACACGAGGTCAATCGAATTTCTCAAGACAACGGATCCTGTGCCTCTAACTTCCACAAAATGATCTTGAGGTTTTAACTTAGCCACTGAAACATAGACTGCTTCATTATCGTTCTGAGGTGCAATCGCGATAGCGCTGGCTTCAAGGAGTTCTTCTTCAGAGGGTGCTTGAGCGGAGTAGAAAGCGATCACAGCAACGATGCCAATGACCGCGATCTGAATAACCCCGATGGGAAGACGGTACAGTTTCATGCGTTTGAGTCCCTCTTATATCCGTGCTTGGTCCCTTTAAACCAAGAATTACACGGCGACCTCAATCATCCAGCTGTCGCAATCATCAGGACCCGCATTTATCTATAGTCTACACGAGTTATTTTCAGATTAGATCACTCATAAGCTGATGTCTGGCATCGACCAGTTCTTGATTCTGGCGAGCGAAGATCAATATACCCTGCTTCATGCACCTTTGCTCTGCCTTCAAAAACCCTCATGGCACACAACAGCTCAGAGATCTCCGCTATATCTTCCTCGATTTTAGCTGTTGCAACTAGCCCATTACCTTGGACATTTCCATAACTCTGATAGCGCTCTCTGCTTCTAATAACCCGCCCCGGGATAGGCTCTCGTAACGCGTAATCACAAGCCAACAGAATCGTTTCAGCGACCTTCTTGAGAGATCAAGACTAGCGTTTGCGTGCTCAAGGTGCCGGCGGAAACGCACACGGTGTTCAGTGCGTCAGCTAACGAAGCTGCTGCAAAGAACATGGGAATTATCCCGCACGTAAATTTGCGTAAATGCGCGCTTTTCATGACGCTTATCCGCCCAGAGGTCCTAAGTAACATCGCAACATCTCTAGAAGCTTACCGTTCTGGAGGCCTTCAACAAATTCCATTTTTTGTCAAAGAGGGCACCGGTTTTGTAGAGCGTTAATTCTTTCCGGGCGGTTTTTATGAGGCAACAGAACTCGAAGTAAGGGTACTTAACAAAGAGATAAAACTCGCCTTTTATCGCTTTTAACCGATTTTGGGCTAACGCGCTCAAAGTGATTTGGCGGTTTGCAACTTGGCTAAGGTCAGAGGCGCCTGACACTCTAAAACGATGCTCCAGAAGCAGTAATTCTGCGCCAATGCCTCCTGACGCAATTCCGACATCAACACCGCCTTCTGCAAAGGCATCAAGCTCGGCGAAGAAAAGGTCTCCGTAGCCCTCGATGACACCTCCGCTGATGGCTAAGCCCGCTCCAAAACCCATCGTGCCAGAAGCGCCGGCCTCGATGCTAATAGGAATTGGACCCGCGAAAAAAGTAGCTCTGGCAAAGGTTTTTTCTTCTTTCCACTCCAGTGACCATTCGCGCATAAGGTCTGTCGACCTTGTTTTACTTTGGTCTAAAACGACGTCTCCGAAAACCCTCATAAATCCATGATAGCCCGCAGAGACTTTTCGGACATCAGCTTCAGCCTTACCAAAAGCTCGACAAAAAAGGGTCCTGAAGTGCACGGCTATCATTCTCACAGCTTGCCAAGAGCGTGAGCAAAGCGATGCCCGAGAGTAATAATCCAGTGCTTTTCATACTTAAACTTTTTGTAATCATTCTGAGGTGGGTAATATAGTTGCAACAGGAAAAGCAGTAAACCTTATCGGAATTAGAATCTACATTCTTACTGCTTGTTTCAGCGGTACAATCAATGGCCTCGAAATCAGCATCGAGTCACTGTCGAGGTGTGATCAGTAGCTGTGTAGGTGTCAGCAGTGCCTGCAGTAAAAGTTTCCGATTCGGTTGACGCAGGTTGTTGTAGCCTTCACCAATCAGGTCGTACCAGTTGGTACTACCGACCGTTGTCATAAATTCGCGTAGACTTGCTGCAGCAACCCTGCTGAGCGTGGATCACCCATCACACCTTCGTGCATCTGGTTCATGACAAACGATGCCGACAGCGCCGCATCTTGGTCAATCAGAATACTGGAGCCTCCCCAACCACCCCAGAAGCACGCGTTTTTATTGGGCGACAATGGCATCACATCCGAATTCAAACCAAAACCAAGACCAAACGAAATGGGGCCGCCAAGAACCAGATCATCGCCTGATATTCTCGCCTTCATTACGGATTCAGCAGTTTCCCGCGACAACAAATCGACCCCAAAAGCACTGCCTTTGCACGCCAGCGGGGCCTGCAACCTGGCAACTGAACGAGCATTACCATGACCATTAGCGGCTGGGATCTCTGCTTTGCGCCAAGCTGGCGTTGACGAATTGGGTGCCGGTGAAAACGGGCTGGCAAATGTACGCGCAGCTATGCTGCCAGGATCGTTATCAGCCGGTGCCAAACCTTCACCAACAGGAATCAGGTTACAAATGCGATCAAATTCCGATTCGGGTACGCCGATGTAAAAATCAGCATCGAGTGGACCCGCAATTTCATCCCTGAAATACTGACCCAACATTTTACCGGTAACGCGACGGACGACTTCACCTATCAGATAGCCTTGCGTAAGCGCATGATAGCCAGAAGCCGTGCCCGGCTCCCACCACGGTGCCTGTGCCGCCAGCGCGCCACAAATCTTATCCCAATCGTAAAGTTCCTCTGGCGCCATTTGTTGATCGAGACCGGAAAGACCGGCCGCATGATTCATCAGGTGCCAAACCTTAACTTTTTCCTTTCCGTTCTGAGCGAACTCTGGCCAGTACCGTGCAACGTTCTCGTCAAAATCAAGTTGGCCACGATCAGCCAGTACCAATGCGCATAGGAACGACATGGTCTTGGTCGTGCTGTACACGTTAATGATGGTGTCTTCCTGCCATTCTTGCTGACGCGCCTCATCCTGGTGGCCCGCCCAGATATCAATAACTGATTCACCGTTAATTGTCAGTGCAAACGATGATCCCACGTCCTGACCGTCTTCGATGTTTTTGGCTAATAGATCTCGTACTGATGCAAATTTCTCATCACAGGTTCCGTGTACTTCAACTGCCATATTTTCTCCGATCAGTCCAAAAAAAAGGGCTTTACTCTATCATTTGACCTTGCAGCAATCTATGAACGTGGGCAACCGCTGCCGTTTCACCTTCGGACCAACTGCCAGTTACCATCTCGCCTACTAAATTATTTGCAGCTCATTAGTCACGAAGTTCTCTACTTCTTTCTTGGTACGCAACCTAACAAAATTGATGTGTGAATACTCTTTTGTCGCGAAAAGTTCGGTGTATTTTTCTCGGTTTTTGTGAAAACTTCTTATTGTCCAAAGAATCATTGAGTCGCGGGTAAAAAGGTGTTTCCAAACTGTCTCTCTATTCCCGTGCCAAAGCTCTTCATTCTTGATACCTCTCAACAAGCTTCGCTTAACTATTCTGTAAAGAACGACATGAAAGGGTAAGTCTAAATAAACCACCATCTGTACACGCTTCCATTTGATGGGGATAGTTCTTGTGTAGTTTCCATCCAAGACCCAACTATCAGGCGACAAAGCTTTCTCCAATTTAGGGAAGAACTCCTCATCGGCGGATTCTTCCCAATTAGGTTTCCAATGTAACTCGTCTATTTGAATGTAAGGAGCATTCAACTTTTCCGCGATGCTTTTACCGAAAGTCGATTTACCACTACCTGCAGTTCCTACAATGTTTATTCTCATTCCCGATCAATAGTCACGCTATAAAAATCCCCTTACAGTATACGTTAGCGTTGAAAAATAAGTTACAAATCATCCTCCGAGCCTCGTTTCGTTCGCTCTTCCACCATTCCTTGTATTGATTCCCCAATCAATCGCTTAGATCTAATCTCAATTTCCGCCGCCGGGTTTTACGCTTGATGACCGAGCATACTTGGAAGTTCTGCCGTTTATTGAGAGACCGCTTCGGGAGACGGTTTATATCAATGTATTTACGGCATCCCAGAATCGTTTGATCGCATCAATGTGCTCATCTTGTTTCAGTCCAACATTCATGGTCGCCACTGCCGCGTGACTTACACCCATATCCCGAAGTCGCTTGAGTTGGTCGAGCTGTTTAGGGCCAGCTTCGCCGAGGGGGGAGATAACTTCAATGCCGATATCGTCTGGATTACGGCCGTGCTGTTCTGCTTTTGAGCGCACCTCGGCTATCTGATTCGCCAGGTTCTTGTTATAGAAAGGGAACCAGCCATCGGCAAGACGAGCAACTCGATCCATCACTTTAGGCGCCATTCCCCCCAACCAAATAGGTAGGTTGCGATTAACCGGTCGGGGATTTAGACCAGCCTCAGTAATTTTATGCCACTTACCGTCGTAGCTGATGACATCATCAGCAAATAGTTTTCGTAACACGTCGATTTGTTCTTCGGATCTCAACCCGCGATTAGAGAAGTCCTCGCCCAGGGCTTCGTACTCTACTTCGTTCCAACCTGTACCTATGCCAAGGCGAAGTCTACCTTTGCTAAGCACGTCGAGCGTTGCCGCCTGTTTGGCAACCAGGATAGTTTGGCGCTGGGGTAATATAATGACACCGGTGACGAGCTCTATCGTTTTCGTCAGTCCGGCAAGATAAGAAAAAAGAACAAAAGGTTCATGAAACATGCTTTTGTCCGTGTACGGTCCTGCCCAATCGGGGCGATTGGTTGTACTTGCTCCTAATACGTGATCATAGGCCACGATGTGATCGTATCCCAATGATTCAGCAGTAGTGGCGAAAGCTGCTGCGCGATCAGGATCTTCGCCAATTTCTGTTTGTGGAAATACGACGCCTAGCTTCATTGTTAAACCTCCGGGCTTTTTGTTTGATCCTTTAGTATTGACGATCAGTGTTCACGATACTAATGGCATAGTATGGTCTGAATCGCCCCCAATTCTCCAGAAACCGATTATCTAGTGAGTTTTTTGGCTTTTTAGGTACTCCCAGTAAAAAGGGTAAAGCAGGAAAAACAGAAGGTGAAAATGAAGGTTTTTCAGTGAGTTTGGCCTGTTTAGTCGGTTTTACCTGTCTTCCCAGTTTATTTAATATTAGGGGGAATACGATGTAAATTGATAATTATAATCGGATCGCTAGGAACTAGCGGCACCTCGAATCACCCGCAATTTAGAAAGCTTCAGAAGGACCCTTGTGTATGGAACTGCTATTAACCACAGGGCCAACCCGCCGGGATAACTCTGACCGCGACTGAAGCTTTTTTTGTGGGCCGATTTGACGGAATTTTAAGCGGAATAAATGACTTCAATTAAACAGTAAACTTTTGTAACAAAGGACGTAATAAAAGGAGATTTATAAACCCAATTAAACATAACTAATCAATTACTTAGGATCTAATCTCGATTCCCGCCGCCGCATCTGTTATTGAATTACGCCTTATATTGCGCAGTGACTTTCATTATTAAAGTCATTACTATGCTTTTTAAAGTAACTACGAGAATTTGGCTATGGATCCACGCACCAAACACATGCTAACCGCCGCGCCCCTACCACTGCTAGCGCGCATGGCGACACCAAGTACCCTAGCTTTTTTCGTCCAAGGCATAGTCAGCCTCGCAGAAGTTTGGTTCATTGGTCAGCTAGGCTCCATTTCTCTAGCAGCAATAGCATTGTCATTCCCACTACTAATGCTTACACAAACCCTCTCTGGCGGTGCAATCGGTGGCGCTGTGGCATCGGCAATTGCTCGGGCGCTGGGGGCAGCTGATGTGGCCAGAGCTGAATCCTTAGTCTGGCATGCTCTAGCTATAGCAATTATGGGTGCTCTGGTTTTATTCGCCATTTTTCTCATGGGCGGCGAAGCTTTCATTTCGCTACTAGGCGGTCGCGGTGAAGTATTAGAGCAATCTTACAGCTATGCATTAGTTCTGTTATCAGGCGGCGTTTTCATATGGATGCTGGGTATCACTAGCGCCATATTTAGGGGCATGGGTAACATGCAGTATCCAGCGCTGGCGATAATGCTTGGCTCCATATTCCAAATACCCCTTTCCGGCTGCTTGATTCTTGGGGTCTATGGCCTGCCAAAATTAGGTATCGTCGGCGCGGCTGTTTCGGCAGTAATATCCGGACTACTAGTCAGCATTGTGATGTTACGCAGACTCTCAAAAGGCGATGGCATTATAAGATTGCGCCTGTCTGCCATGTCTTTCTCAAAAGCAAATTTTAGAGACATTTTGCAGGTCGCGTTACCCGCGTCGCTGTCACCCATTTTGACTATTGCAACAGTACTCATGCTTACCGCATTCGTTGGTCGCTTTGGTGAGGCTGCACTAGCAGGTTACGGTATTGGTTCACGTATCGAGTTCTTAATTATTCCATTAGTATTCGGATTGGGCTCATCAATGACTTCATTAGTTGGCATGGGTATAGGTGCCGGCGACATCCACCGCGCAGAGCGAGTCGGTTGGATAGGCGGCTTATGCGCAGGCGTAATAGCTGGAGTTGTAGGTATTGTGCTCGCCATTTTCCCAGACGGTTGGATTTCTCTCTTTACCCAAGACTCACTTGTCCACACCTCAGCTAAAAGCTTTATTCAAATTGCCGGACCGTGCTTTTTCTTTCAAGGCCTGGGCTTATCATTGTACTTTGCCTCCCAGGGGGCAAACGCAATGCGTTGGCCAGTACTCGCCACCATTTTACGCGTTGCAGTGGCAGGTTGTGTTTCGTACTCCTTA
>UPTG01002905.1_pt1 | contig 11313 bp, 10 predicted proteins | sample 2160121 | NCBI WGS metagenome assembly UPTG01 (sample SAMN06266255, study PRJEB28933) | marine metagenome | isolation source: Columbia River Estuary | place: USA:Columbia River Estuary, USA | collected 2014-07-27 | reverse complement strand
ATTGCTTTTGAGCACCTTCCTTTTTTCCTGTGAAGACAAACATCCTTTAGCTGAAAAATTATGTGATTGCTATACACAACTTCATAGAGCTCAAGAAGAACAAGAACAGCTTTTTTGGACAGACTCTTGTAATGTTTTGTATATTGATATTTTAAAAGCATTAGAGAAGAAAGAGTCCGAACAAGTTAAATTTCAAAAAGCATATAACCGATGTCAATAGTTAATGGATAAAATATTTAATTATATCGATGGAGAATTTTCAACTGCAATTGGAAAAAATTGGCTAGACAATTACAACCCTTCTTCAGGGTCTGTATACAGTCAAATTCCTGATTCAAATGAAAAAGATATAGCATCAGCAGAAAAAGCGGCTCAAAGTGCTTTTCCTAATTGGTCGAAAACATCATTAAAAGAACGATCTGCTATATTGCTTAGAATTGCTGAATTAATTACTAAAAACTTGGACGATCTTGCTTTAGCGGAATGTATTGATAATGGTAAACCATTAGCATTAGCTAAAAAAGTTGATATTCCTAGAGCTGCTACTAATATGTCTTTTTTCGCAAGTGCTATTTTACACGAAAACTCTGAAAGTCACCACATGAGTAATGTGGCGATAAACTATACTTTGAGAAAACCTATTGGCGTAGTTGGCTGTATTTCTCCTTGGAATTTGCCACTTTATTTATTTACTTGGAAAATAGCTCCAGCACTTGCTGCAGGTAATACAGTCGTAGCAAAACCGAGTGAAGTAACTCCAATGACAGCATTTTTATTAGGAGACATCTGCTCTAAAGCTGGATTACCAAATGGCGTTTTAAATATTGTTCATGGTACTGGTCCTTCTGCAGGACAAGCAATTGTAGAACATCCGAATATTAAAGCAATATCATTTACTGGTGGTACAAAAACGGGTGAAGCAATTGCACGGAAAGCAGCTCCAATGTTTAAAAAATTATCCTTAGAATTAGGTGGTAAAAATCCTAATATCATTTTTGCAGATTGTAACTATGAAAAAATGCTTTCGGTGACCATAAAGTCGTCTTTTGCAAATCAAGGACAGATTTGTTTGTGTGGAAGTCGAATTTTTGTAGAAAAATCAATCTACTTGAAGTTTAAAAAAGACTTTGTTGCTAAGGTAAGAGAGTTGAAAATTGGTGATCCATTTGTTTCTACAACAAATATTGGCGCTTTGGTTTCTAAACCTCATCTTGAAAAAGTAGTGGCATATATTGATTTAGCGAAGGAAGAAGGAGGAAAAATTTTAACTGGTGGAAATAAAGTTACCGTAAATGGATCTGAAAATGGATATTATCTAGAGCCTACCGTTATAGAAATCCAAGACCAGCAATGTAGAACAAATCAAGAAGAAATTTTTGGACCTGTAGTTACCATCATGCCTTTTGACACTGAAGAAGAAGTATTAGTAATGGCTAACAATGTCAAGTATGGACTGTCTGCAACACTTTGGACCAGTAATATAGACAGAACAATGCGAGTTTCTAAGAAAATTGAAGCTGGAATAGTTTGGGTAAACACTTGGTTAAATAGAGATCTAAGAACTCCATTTGGTGGTGTCAAAAACAGCGGTGTAGGTCGTGAAGGTGGTTTCGAGGCTTTGAAGTTCTTTACAGAATCTAAAAATATTTGTATTAAATACGATAATTAATTATTGAAATAAACTTATGAATCTTAATTTAAAAAATAAAAACGCATTAATCTGTGGTAGTACTGCTGGTATTGGCAAAGCATCTGCGATGGAACTAGCTGCACTTGGTGCCAACATCACCTTATTAGCAAGAAATGAAGACAAGCTTAAAAATACTTTGTCTGAATTACCAACTAATAATGGACAAAACCACAATTATTTACTAGCAGATTTTAGTGAACCTAATTCACTAAAAGAGATCCTATCTGATAATATAAATAAAAACTATCATATTCTTTTAAATAATACTGGTGGGCCCAAGGGTGGGCCTATATTTAATGCCAATCTTTCTGAGTTTACAGCTGCTTTCTCGCAACATCTACTTTGCAATCAATTACTAGTTCAAGCAGTTGTTGCAGGTATGAAAATAAATAACTATGGGCGAATTATAAATATTATTTCAACTTCTGTTAAACAACCGATTGAAGGATTAGGAGTTAGTAATACTATTCGTGGTGCAGTTGCTAACTGGAGTAAAACTTTGGCATCTGAATTAGGTCCTTTTGGAATTACAGTTAATAACGTATTGCCCGGAGCCACAGCTACTGAGCGTTTAGATCAGATTATGATTAATATTGGCAAAAAAATAGGAAAATCACCTGAAGAAGCAAAGGAGGTAATGAAAAGTATAATACCTGCAAGAAGGTTTGCTAAACCTGAAGAAATAGCCTACACGGTGGCATTTCTAGCTAGTGAAACAGCCGGGTATATCAATGGGATAAATTTACCTGTCGACGGCGGAAGAACTAAAAGTTTGTAATTAGTATATTACATACATAAAGGAATTTATTATGAAACGAAAATTAAGAATTAACGGACATTCGCATCTTCTACCCTATCCGGAAGAGATTCCTCAATTTATGAAGGATAATGGTATTTTTTGGGTCGATAAAGATCGAAACTTTATGCTTCAAAAAAACTGGAAACGTCCGGTTACCGATTCTAGTTTCTTTTTAAATGAAAAATTAGACTGGATGGAAAAATACCAGATTGATCATGCAGTGGTATTAAACTTGTCGCAGTTGTATGGGAATGGTTTACGCTTGGAAGAAATGAAACAAGCGCTTCGTTTTCAAAACGATTTTAATGCTAAAATACAACAAAAGCATTCTTCAAAATTTACTTGTGGATTTGTAGTACATCCAGGATACGGTAGAGGTGCATTATGGGAGATAGAACGATGTGTGGAGCAATTAGGTTTGAACTTACTATGTTTGCCAACTCATTATATGGATACGATTGGAACCTGGCGTTGCATATTTGACGAAGAAAATGAACCCATTTTCGAATTAGCAAACAAATATAATCTAGCAGTAGAAATACATCCTTATGATGGAGAAAAGTTTATTAAACTAGAAAATACTGCATGGCGTTTTCATCTAATCTGGATGTTAGCACAATGTGCTGATGCTTATCACTTTTTTACTCTAAACGGTTATGCTGATAAATTTCCTAATATGAGAACTTGCTTTGCTCACGGTGGACAATTGGCCCAAATGAATTTAGGAAGAAGAATACAAGGTTTTGATGGAAGACCCGATTTATTTGAAGGAAAACAACATCCAAGAAAATCAGTAGCACATAAAAATATTTTCTTTGATACTTTAGTTCACGACACAGGCTCTTTGCAATTAATTGTAAAAAACCAAACCTCTAAGCAAATTATAATGGGCTTGGATGACCCCTATCCATTAGGAGAAATGGAGAGCGAAAGCCAATCTTCTTATCCAGGTAAAATTTTAGATTTAGCTCAAGATCAAAAGATACTAACCTCAGAAGAATGCGATGCAATTTGGGATGATAATGTATTGCAATGGTTATTTGGTGATGATAAAAAAAAGAAACAAGATTTAATTAATAAAATCATTAGTTAACCTAATAATAAAATGCATTTTTTACCAGAGAAGTTAGATGATTATGTAGTTGCTCATTCACAAAAGGAACCGGAATTATTGCAACAATTAAGCAGAGAAACTTGGCAAAAAGTTTTAGCTCCGAGAATGTTAAGTGGACATTTTCAAGGTAGGGTTTTAAGTATGGTATCTAAATTAATTAATCCAAAAAACGTACTTGAAATTGGAACCTATACTGGCTATTCTGCATTATGTTTAGTTGAAGGTATTCAGCCAAAGGGACAACTTCATACCATTGATACCAATGAGGAATTATATGATTTGCAGAAAAAGTATTTTGATAAGTCAGGTTTTGGAAATCAAATAATTCAACATACTGGTAATGCTTTAAATATAATTCCTACAATAGATAAAACCTTTGATTTAGTTTTTATTGATGCCGATAAACAGAATTACCCTAATTATTTAGAAATAATTCTACCAAAGCTTAAAAGTGGGTCGGTAATATTAAGTGATAATGTATTGTGGACTGGAAAAGTAATTGAGAAACTACAAAAAGGTGACAAAGACACTGAAGCACTCTTAAAATATAATAAAATGATCAATGAGCATTCTCAATTAGAAACTGTTTTGTTGCCTATTCGGGATGGTCTTACTCTTACAAGAGTTAAATAATTAGAATTTTCTTTTAATTGGTCCCGTGATATCATCAACGGTTTCCTTAACATCCTTAATTTCAGAAGATAAATTTTTGGTAAAATTACGCCTAAAATCATCAGTTAATTTTTCTGGAGATTCTAAATCTATTCCTTCTTTTTTTGCAGTTTTATTAATTTCACTTTTTATATCGTTAGTAGCATCTTTAATTTGACGCATTCCTTTTCCTAATCCCCTTGCAATTTCAGGAACTTTATCAGCACCAAATATCATAACTACAATAAAAACGATAAAAAATATCTCAGCGCCACTAATGAATAAAGGATATAAAACCATACTGCAAATATAACAATTTTGTTGCTCAGCCATAGCTCTAGCTTCTGTAAAAAAAGGTTAAGGTTTGAATTACTTATTCAAATTTATTAAACCAACAAAAAGAGCCGCTAATAAAATTAAAAGCGGCTCAATCAAATTATTAAAAAAATTTAATTTTTAACTTTATTCTTTTTGAATGAATCAAATTGACCTAATTTTTTTCGTTTTGGCCATGAATTGTTACTAGTGTCAACATCGGCCGTTTCTTCATCTGGGTCAACAACTATTTTTGTTATTTCTTTATCCGATGCGATTACCTTTCCAACAGATTTATCACTTGTTTTCCATATTTGAACAGGATAAGTTATTCTCTCTGAAGAACCATCACCATAAGTATATTCAACTATTATAGGCATAGGGAGTTTACCTACTTTTTCGAAGGTAACCTCGTAAAAGAAAGTAGGTTTCTTAAGATTTGTTCTTTCTTCTGGACTTAAATTATCCATAATGTATTCCTGTAGCGTAGTCACATCATCAAGAGTTGAGGTACGCATACTTTCTTCAAAATCTTCACTTCCTTCTTCAACTAGATAAACTAAGGGAGGTAAATCACTTTCTTTCATCCCTCTAGCATTCATCATATTTTTTACTTGTTGATTCATTTTAGAGGTTACATAATATTTTTTAACATCTTGAACACCTATATCAACAACATTTGTTGTATAAAACCAGCCTCTCCAAAACCAATCTAGATCCATTGCAGAAGCATCTTCCATAGTTCTGAAAAAATCTTCTGGAGATGGATGTTTAAATATCCATCTATTTGCATAAGTCTTAAAGGAATAATCAAATAGTTCTCGACCCATGACAGTTTCTCTTAGTATGTTTAGTCCCGTTCCAGGTTTAGAATATCCATTAGCACCAAAGTTATAGGTGTTTAAACCTTTTGTCATAATTGGAGCAATTTGACTTTGATCTCCAGACATATACCCTACAATATTCTTTGCAGGTCCTCTTCTAGACGGATATTTTTTATTTGGAGTTATAGCTTCAGGATATTTTTCGCCAAAATCTTGTTCCGCAATGTATTGAACAAAGGTATTTATTCCTTCATCCATCCAAGTCCATTGGCGCTCATCACTATTAATAATCATTGGAAAGTAGTTGTGTCCTATTTCGTGAATAACGACTCCAAACATACCATATTTAACTCGATCACTGTAAGTTCCATCTGCATCAGGACGTCCGTAATTCCAACAAATCATTGGATATTCCATACCTTGATTTTTAGCATGTACAGATATTGCTTTTGGGTAAGGGTAATCAAAAGTCATCCTAGAATACGAGATTAGCGTACTGGCAACTACTTTTGTAGACCAATCCTCCCAAAGTGGATTTCCTTCTTTTGGATACATAGAAACAGCCATCACATCTCTACTTCCTAATTTAACGGCCATCATATCCCAAATAAATCTTCTTGAGGTAGCGAATGCATAGTCACGAACATTTTTAGCTTTAAATTTCCAAGTTTTTTTACTAGTTAAAAATCCTTTGGAAGCCTCGTCAGCCTCATCTTGCGTAACAATGACCACAGGCTCTTCGTAAGATTTTTTTGCTTGTTCATAACGTTTAATCATTTCCTTTGAAAAAACTTCTTTTCGATTTTGAAGCTCACCGGTTCCATCTAAAATATGATCGGCAGGCACCGTAATATTAACTTCGTAATCTCCAAAAACTAATGCAAATTCGTCTCTTCCCCAAAATTGGCTATTCTGCCAACCCTCAACATCATTGTAAACTGCCATACGAGGAAAAAACTGTGCAATCACATAGGCACGATTTCCATCTTCAAACTCCTCATAGCCACTACGACCTCTTCCGTTAACATGATTGTTGATGTTGTACCACCATCGAATTGAAAATTCAAATTGATCTCCCGTTTTCATACTTTCTGGTAACTCAATACGCATCATAGTACGGTTAATGGTGTACTTTAAATTTCTTCCATTGTAATCTTTTACTTCTTGTATGTTGAAACCTCCATCAAAACCTTGTCCCATGTATTGATTTACAAAGTTTCCGGCCATATCTGCAGGAGCAGCTCCACTTGATTGAATAAGTGGGGTTTTGGAATCTCTAGCTCTCATATTTTGATCTAGCTGAACCCACAAATAGTCTAAAACATCTGGAGAGTTGTTAGTGTAGGTAATGGTTTCATAACCCATTAACTTTTTATTATTGTCATCTAGTTCAATATCCATAACGTAGTCTGCTTGCTGTTGATAATAAGCAGGGCCTGGAGCACCACTTGCAGAACGGTATTGATTTGGAGTCGAAAACTCCTCATACAGTTGTTTGAAAGGGTTATTATTATAGTGTCCTGGAACACGTTCTTCTTCTTTATCTTGGGAGTGACCTAATCCTGTAGCTAGAAATAGTGCAACCAAAGTTAATAATTTAAATAGTTTCATTGTTTAAAGTCAGTTAAATTTATTTTTTTTAAAAGTAGTTTTTCTTGGGGATATTTAAGATTCTTTAATTAAAGTTTAACAAACCATTGGGACGATTTTTATCTAAAATTAAATTCCTCTTATTTTTTTCATTTGAAAAGTGAATTATATTTTGTTGTTCAGGAAATAAATCGAGCAGTATTTTATTTTCGATTCCTATTGATTCCAGTAATTCAACATCTTCGATTTCAAAATAAATATTTAAAATATCAATATCGTATTCTTTACCAATATAAATTAGTGGAGCATCGTTACCATTAACTTTAAATTTTAGTTTTTGCAAAACATATTCGATTAAATAATTTTGATCCAATTCTGTTTCTATTTTAGGATCTAGTTGAACTCTTGAACTGTATCGCTCCTGTAATACTTGTTCTAAATCTTCAACAAATATTTTTGAAATAATCTGTATCGATTTTTTTTCTTTGGCATACTCAACTTTTGTTGTACTCACATAAAATTTATGAACAACAAAACCTGAAAATAATGTAAAGATTAGTAGGCAAAAGATGATTGTTTTTAAATTGCTTTTCATAAGACTTGCAATATAATAATTTGTTTCACTTATCTTTTTATTTAACTTTTATTCTTCAAAAATATTATCTAAAAACTAACTAAAAAATACAAATATTAGGTTGTGAAATAAATGAATTCATAAAATTCTAAAAAATTAGATGGTCTTTATTAAATTTACATCTTAATCATTACCACATGAAACTAAAATTATTTTTTGCCATTCTTTTATTTTTTGCCTGTATAGATGATGATCAAATTTTTATAGAAAACGACATCACACCTCCAAGTATATCAATTATAGGAGATAACAGTATCAATATATATCAAAACACCATATATATGGATGCTGGAGCCACTGCAATTGATGATGTTGACGGAGATTTAACCGCTTCAATCATAACAACAGGTTCTGTAAACACCAATTTGATAAATTCGTATACAATTACGTATGGTGTTACAGATGCTGCAAATAACAGCACCACTGCTACGAGACAAGTAAACGTTTTGGAAGATTTAAACAACCCTGTTTATCTGGATAGTAATGAAATTACCATAAAAGCAAAAGAATGGTCCGAGGTAGGTGATACGGGCTACATTAATGATGTTTTATATACAGTAGTGGATAGAGAAATGTTAACTAGCATGTTGCAAAATGGAAGTGATGTGACCAAAATAGCGACCACAAAAATTACCATCATGAGTAATTTATTTTACAACAAAACTTCTTTTAATCAAAATATTGGTAACTGGGATGTAAGCAATGTTACTTCCATGTATGCAATGTTTTGGAATGCATCTTCATTTAATCAATCACTAGCCTATTGGGATGTAAGAAATGTTTTAATATTTAACAATATGTTTACCCGTGCAACAAATTTCAATCAAAATATAAATGATTGGAATGTATCGAAAGGCACTACAATGAGAGGTCTGTTCTCCTATGCCTCTAGTTTTGATCAACCAATAGGAAATTGGGATGTAAGCAATGTAGAAAATATGAATTACTTGTTTTATAATGCTTCATCATTTAATCAAGATCTAAGTAATTGGGATGTTAGTTTTGTCAATGAAATGTTCAGTATGTTTAATAACGCTAGTTCATTTAATCAGGATTTAAGTACGTGGAGCGTAGAAAATGTATTTTTATGTGAAAATTTTGATAACAATACCCCACTATGGGTTTTACCAATTCCAAATTTTATGAATTGTAACATGAATGATTAATAAAGATAACAATGAAAAATTTAATTGTTGCTAGTACCTCTACTATATTCGGTGGCACCTATTTGTCTTATTTAATGGAAGAAATATCGATTCATTTTAAAGATACGAATGAGATTGTATTTATACCCTATGCAAGACCGGGAGGTATTTCTCATGATCAATATACCGCTATTGCCGCTGATGCATTTTCTAAAATCGAAAAAAAAATTATCGGTTTACATACCTTCAAAAATCCAGAGATTGCGCTCAAAAATGCAAAAGCAGTTTTTGTAGGAGGAGGGAATACTTTTGTTTTAGTTAAGCAACTTTACACTCTTAAACTTATGAGAACTCTAAAGGAAGAAATAATCAAGGGCCTTCCCTATTTAGGAACTAGCGCAGGAAGTAATATTTGTGGCTTAACCATGAATACAACTAATGATATGCCTATCGTATATCCCCCTTCTTTTAAAACTTTAGGAGTCCTTCCTTTTAATATTAATCCTCATTATTTAGATCCAAATCCAACCAGTAAACATATGGGTGAAACTAGAGAGACCAGAATTAAAGAATTTCTTACTCAACAAACACTTCCTGTGGTTGGTATTAGAGAAGGAAGTTGGCTTCAAGTAAAAAATGAGAAAATAACCCTTAAAGGTGGGCTTTCAGCAAGAATTTTTGAGCCCTCTAAAGATCCGTATGAAATAGTTTCTGAACATATTATTAACCTTTAATTATTTTATTTAATGAATCAAAACTCCTTCATAAAATATTTTTTTTTGTTCAGATGGTGTTTACTTTTAGTCTTAAGTTCATTTATAAGTTCACAAGAATTCTTCACTCGAAATCAATTAATTGGAAAAGGAAATCCAGATATAATTGGCAACTCAAAAATGCATAAAGAGGTGAAATTTGCTTTTGAAAAAATGAAAGAACATGCCTATAAAGATGGAATTAATATCGAAATAGTTTCTTCCTACAGAAGTTTTGAAAAACAAAAACAACTATTTGAAAATAAGTATATAAAATTCACCAATCAGGGTATGAGCCCTGAAAAAGCAATTGAAAAAATAATTGAATACTCCACCATACCAGGTACTTCTAGACATCATTGGGGAACAGACTTGGATTTAATTGATGCTAATTTTCCAAAACCAGAAAGTGTTTTAGAGGAAGAACATTTCTATGGTATTGGCCCCTATTGCAAACTTAAGGAATGGATGGATATTTATGCTGAGTCCTACGGTTTTATTGAGGTGTATACTCAGAGTGATTCTCGAAAAGGTTTTAAACATGAGCCCTGGCATTATAGTTTTGCACCTGTTTCTGTACCCATGCTTCAAAGTTTTAAAAAACTTAACTTAAAAGATATATTAACAACAGAAAACGTTGAAGGGGCTTCTTTTTTTTCAGACGATTTTATCCAAAAATACTATCAAGAAAACATATTAGATATTAACCCAAAACTACTTAATTTATAGAGTTTTAGAATAAAATTCTAATTTATAAATGATACCTCCCATTTATTGTTTTTATCTTTGCAAGATCAAATAACGTTATGAATAAAAAAGTACTTTTATTAATTCTTGATGGCTGGGGTATAACTCAAGACCCCAAAGTCTCTGCGATCGCACAAGCAAATACTCCATTTATAGATTCTCTTTATAAAAATTACCCTAACGCAGAAGTTAGAACAGACGGATTGAACGTTGGATTGCCTGAGGGACAGATGGGAAATAGTGAAGTTGGACACATGAATTTAGGTGCGGGACGTATCGTCTATCAAGATTTAGCAAAGGTCAATTTGGCTATCGAACAAGATACCCTGAAAAAAGAACCTGTTTTAAAGCAAGCTTTTAATTATGCAAAAAAATATCAGAAAAAAATTCATTTTTTAGGCTTACTATCTAATGGAGGGGTTCATTCTCATATTAATCATTTAAAGGGTCTAATCAGCGCTGCACACAACGAGGGATTAGACAATCTGTATGTGCACGCATTTACAGATGGACGTGATGTGGATCCTAAATCTGGAGTTAGCTTCATTAAAGAATTACAAGACCATCTGGACAAAACTTCTGGTAAAATTGCATCTGTGATTGGAAGATATTATGCTATGGATCGAGATAAGCGTTGGGAAAGAGTTAAAAAATCGTACGACTTATTAGTTAACGGAATTGGAGAAAAAACTACTGATATTATTGAAACAATTGAAAACAGTTATGTTAATGGACTCACAGATGAATTTATTGAGCCTATCTTAAATACTGAAAACAACGAACCAATTGCTACGATAGAAAAAGATGATGTGGTTATTTTTTTTAATTTTAGAACTGACAGAGGAAGACAACTAACTCAAGTTTTATCTCAAAATTCTTTTTCAGAATTTGAAATGAATCCACTTTCATTATATTACGTTACTCTAACTAATTATGATCAGACTTTTCAAAATATTAAGGTTATCTATAACAAAGAAGATCTACAAGAAACCCTCGGTGAGATATTAGAAAAAAACAAAAAAAAACAAATACGAATAGCGGAGACTGAAAAA
>UPTG01002903.1_pt1 | contig 11316 bp, 12 predicted proteins | sample 2160121 | NCBI WGS metagenome assembly UPTG01 (sample SAMN06266255, study PRJEB28933) | marine metagenome | isolation source: Columbia River Estuary | place: USA:Columbia River Estuary, USA | collected 2014-07-27 | reverse complement strand
TGGCTGCCTCCTTAGCCTCCGCATGCGCCCCGCCGCATGAGGTTGCGTCGCCGCACCACGCGGAGTGTGCGAGGGCTAATGGCTTGGCTACAACGAGAATCAATCTGCCACAGCCAACCGCTCCAACACCAACCCAATACCGCAAGCTCTAGTATCAGTCCCACAACAGACCCATTGCCCACAATCAGCCCCGCTACATCAGACCCAGGCCCACCCCCTGAATGATTACTGTCAGCGACGATCCACCTCATCCGACGCCCCTTGCATCTGCCCTTATTCCTGCTGCTGCTGCGGCAATTCTGTCAGATCCACATTCAAATTCACCCTGACTCATCATAGGCGTGCCACCCATCTTTTGGATCAAGTCAAATATGGCCTGGTGGTCTGTGACCACATATACTTCGCTAAATAATCCGCTGGCTATTGTTGCTTCGTAAGTCCTTTGAATGACTGGTTTTCCCCCTAAATCTTGTAAGAGTTTGGCTGGAAATCTGGAAGCCGCATAACGGGCTGGTATCATGGCTATAGCCTTCATATAGTGCTGTAATTAATTCTGTATTTCAAATATAAGGGGACTCATTAGTTTTCTTCAAAAAAATCTTCTTTAAATCCTATAAGGTATAATTTTTTTTTGGCCCTAGTAATGGCCGTATACAACCAACGCAAATACTCTTTATCTATCCCATTAGGCAAATAGGGCTGTTCTACAAAAACGGTGTCCCATTGCCCGCCTTGAGACTTGTGACAGGTAATGGCATAGGAGAACTTTACTTGTAAAGCATTAAAATATTTATTGTTTTTAATCCCTAGAAAGCGTTTGTAATTGGATTTTTCACTGGTGTAATCTTCTGAAACTGCCTGATATAGCTTGTTTCCGTCTTCATAAGACAATGAAGGTGATTCTGCAGCTATTGTGTCTAATAATAGGGTGGTTTCAAAAGGTTTTTGATTGGGATAATCCACCATTCTCACCTTTACTTCTGCAAATCTAAATCCGTACAGCTCCTTAATAGCAAATATTTCCAACACCTCTATAATGTCTCCATTGGCTATAAAACCTGCTTCTGATGTGGTGTCTAACCAAAAGTAATTGTTTTTTACTACCATCATATAATCTCCAGCAGCCAACTCATGCTCTAAAAAAAGTATCCTGTTTCGGATGCTTTCATTGTATTGATTGGCCCGCTTGTTGGAACGAACTATAAAAGCCGTTTCTTCTTTACCACCTGTAGCATAGGCCTCTTCTATAGCTTCTTGAATTTCATGCCCATCTATAAGCCTCACTATATCTTTAAATGACGCTAAAGAGAATTTAAATGCTTCAAAAAAATCTCCTTCGAGTTGGTCTCTTAATAAAGTGGCATTAAATAGTATGCCTGAATCTGCAGCCTGACGCACTACTTCATTTAAAGTGATTAGTGGAACTTTTTTACTGTAATTAAACTGAAGGGTCTCTTCATTTAAAGCAGGACTCAAGGAAAGGTGAACTGGAGGCAATTGGGCCACATCTCCCACTAAAACCAATTTACATTTGTGTCCTGAATACACATAGGTAATGAGGTCATCTAATAAAGAGGTGGTGTTTTTCCCCCCTTCTGGGGTATCTGGTATCATGGATGCCTCATCTACAATAAATATAGTGTGGCGGTGTTTGTTGGGTGCTTTGGTAAATTGTATACCCCCTCCGGCTGCTTTTTTAGGAAAATATATTTTTCTATGAATGGTAAACGCTTCTGTTTTGGCATATCCAGCCATTACTTTGGCAGCCCTTCCTGTTGGGGCCATCAGCACTGATTTATACTTAATTTGCCACAACTGATTGACCAATGTCCCTATCAAAGTAGTTTTACCTGTTCCCGCATACCCTTTTAATAATAAGAGCTCATCCTTGTTGTCATTACAAACAAACTGCGCAAAGGCTTCGAGGGCACGTTCTTGGGTGAGGGTAGGTTCATGGGGAAAATAGGCCTTTAGTTTTTTGTAAAAATCTATGGGGGAAGCAGTTGTCATAGCCCCAAAGATAATGCGTAAAATTAAGGGCAAATACTTTTGCGATTAAAAAAAAATTGTAGATTTGTGAAACGACTAAATTTTAAATAAGACTATTATAATGAAGACTGTATTAAAACTTGTACTTTGGGTTCTTTCGATTGTATTTGCATACATGATATACCTTTCTGTAAACGCCCCTATTGAATTTAAAAAAGTAAAGCAAGAGCGTTTTACAGCAGTTATTAATGTCATGAAAGACATTCGTAATGCTCAAGAAGCACACAAAACAGTTAAAGGCGAATACGCTGCAGATTTTAATGCTTTGGTGCAATTTGTAGACAGCTCTCAATATATTATTACACAACAGAGGGATTCTTCTTTCTACGAATTCAATAAAGTGTATAGAATTGACATGCTAAAAGAGGTTAAAATTATTGATACTCTAGGATTTGTTTCTGTTAAAGATTCTTTATTTAAAAATGACATGCGTTACAAGAACATGATGAATGTTCCTTTCGCTGCAAACGGAGAAAAATTTAAAATGGAAGCCAAAGTAATTCGTAAGAATGACTACAGAGTACCTGTTTTTAAAATTTCCGTAGACAAAAAAACAGTGCTTTACGATCAAGACCCAGATTTATTAGCTACTGAAAACGCACAGATGAGTGTAGATGAAGTAAACGGATCTCAGATTATAGTAGGTTCTTTAGTAGACGTGAGTAACAGTGGAAACTGGCCCCCTATCTACGATAAGAAAAAACAAAATTAAGGATCATTTGAACAAGGAAAATAGTTCATATCAAAATACTAGACTGTCCATTCAATTGAGTTTGAATGGACTTTCTTTTTGTATTACAGACAAAGTGAGTCAGGAACTCGTTGAGGTGCAGCGCTTGCGTTTTTCTACGCCACGTTCTGAGAATGAGCTAAGAGGAGCATTAAATGATTTTTTAGAATCCCATAATGTCCCTTCAAGAACCTATGAATCTGTTGTAGTTACGCACAGTAATGCCTTATTTAACATTGTACCCCAGGCTTTGTTCGACCTTTCTAAATTGAGTGATTACGTGAAGTTTAATGCGCAGCTACTACCCCACGATGAATTGGCCTATGACACTATTGCCCATAAAGACATGGTTGTGGTATATGTTCCTTTTACGGCTGTAAACAACTACATTTTTGATTGCTTTGGTCCCTTTGACTTTAAGCACCATGTTGCTTTACACTTAGAGGAATTGCTGAGTATTGAACACGAGGCTCCAGAAAAAGTGTGTTATGCCCATATAGACCAAGGCACCCTCAACCTTACCGTCATTAAGGATAAAAAGTTGCAATTCTTTAATAGTTTCCAAATTGGAAGCACTGAAGACCTTCTGTATTACATTTTATTTAGTTTGGAACAATTGGCGTTAGATCCAAAAGAGGTGCAAATGCTTTTTTACGGAGAAACTACCGAAGCAGAACCTTATTACAAAAAAGCGTTACAGTACTTAAACAATTGTGGTATTTACAGACCGAGCTTCACCCAAAAAATACCCACCCATTTATTGGACTATCACTTTGATAGCATCATTTTAAACGCTTAATCATGCGAATTATTTCAGGTCAACACAAAGGGCGAAAAATTTCAGCGCCCAAACAACTTCCCATTAGACCTACCACAGATATGGCTAAGGAAGCATTATTCAATATCATTAATAACCAGTATTATTTGGATGAAATTAGTGTTTTGGATCTATTCTCTGGTAGTGGAAACATTTCTTATGAATTTGCTTCAAGGGGTGTTAATGCCATTACTGCAGTGGAAATTCATGCAGGATGCACTCAGTTTATTAGTGAAATGGCAGAAAAATTAGACATGCCTATTGAAGTGATTAAAAGTGACGTTTTTGCCTACCTTCAAAAAACACCTAAAAAATTCAATATCATATTTGCAGACCCTCCGTATGCCTTACCTATAGAAGAATTCCAACAAATTGCTCAAATGGCGTTTCAAAAAGAACTGGTTTTAGAAGGAGGTATTTTGGTCATAGAACACGAGAAACATATGGACCTCTCTGAAACCCCTAACTTTAGAGAGGCTAGAAGGTACGGATCTAGCGTATTTAGTTTTTTTGAAAAATAAAAAAAGCAGGCCATAAGCCGGATTCTGTAACGTTAAAAACGCCCTTATCATTTATCTAGGCCTTGGATTACTCCAAGGCTCGAACCGCCTACCCTCTGACTCGAACTTGCCGCCCTCAAACGTCAGTTTACATGGCGTTGCACCGCATAGAGTTTACCTGGTTTCACTACAGCATTACCTGTACCTGCTTTCTGTTGCACTTGTCCTCGTTTCTCAACGGACGGGCGTTACCCGCTATGCTGCAATAGGGTGTCCGGACTTTCCTCTGATGGATAAACCACCAGCGATAAGGCAGCCTGCTTGGTTGCAAATATAGGGAGAACTGAAATAGAAATGCTTTCTATTTGTTAATAAAAGTAGCATAATATCTATGACTAAAGGCCGCATTAAACCGCACTATTTTTATATTTGTCGTATACCTTAAAAAGACACCTTATTGGAACCTTTCCTTGTTTCTGCCAGAAAATACCGACCGCTTAATTTTGAAGACGTGGTGGGGCAATCTGCCATAACCAATACCTTAGAAAAGTCTATTGATAACAATCATTTGGCTCAAGCACTATTGTTTTGTGGGCCAAGAGGTGTGGGCAAAACCAGCTGTGCCAGAATTTTAGCCAAGAAGATCAATGAAAAGGAGTTAGGTACTTCTACCGAAGAAGATTACGCTTTTAATATTTTTGAATTAGACGCTGCTTCCAACAACTCGGTAGACGACATTAGAAACCTAGTAGACCAAGTGCGTATTCCGCCGCAAAAAGGGGCTTATAAGGTCTATATCATAGATGAGGTACACATGCTTTCTACCGCGGCTTTTAATGCTTTTTTAAAGACTTTAGAGGAACCGCCAAAGCATGCTATTTTTATTTTAGCCACTACAGAGAAACACAAAATTATACCCACCATATTGTCTAGATGTCAGATCTATGATTTTAAAAGAATTACGGTGACAGATATGGCTTTGCATTTGGGTAAAATTGCTGCTGACCAAGGCATTACTGCGCATCCAGATGCTTTGCATTTAATCGCTCAAAAGGCAGACGGAGCGCTCAGAGATGCACTCTCTATTTTTGATAGAATTGTAAGTTATACTGGAGAAAATCTCTCCAGACAAGCTGTGAGTGAAAATCTAAATATCTTAGATTACGACACTTATTTTGCCGCAACAGATTTTATGTTAGCAGGAGATATTCCGAGTAGTTTACTGCTTTTTAATGATTGTTTGTCCCTTGGTTTTGACGGACACCATTTTATTCAAGGATTGGCAGCCCATCTAAGGGACCTTATGTTGGCGCAGTTTCCAGCAACCATCTCTTTAATGGAGGTTGGAGAAGAAACCAAACAACGCTACGAGTCTCAGGCAAAACAAACACCCCCTGCTTTTTTATTGGGTGCAATAGATATAGCCAATCACTATGATTTACAATTTAAAAATGCCAAAAACCAACGCTTACTGGTAGAGCTCGCTATTATGAAAATAGCCTCTATGCTCTCAGGTGTTGAAAAAAAAAATCGTGACTGGACTGAGGTAATTACTACACCTATTATACCTACTACTGAATTCAAAGACCATTTGCCTAAAAAAGTAGTACAGCATCCATCACAAAACACAGCGTCTGTTGAACTGGGGGTAGAAACAGCCTCTGTTCCTATGGTAGATGAAATTCCCAATGCGGAGCCTGCTACCATTACGGAGCCTGTTTCCAATGCGAAGCCTGCTTCCTTTTCGGAGCCTGTTTCCGTTGCCCCCCTCACTAAACCCAGCCTTAATCTAGAAAGAAAAGAGGGTGTTTCTGGCTTGTCTATTGCGAGTTTAAAAGCAAAGAAAGCACACGAAGATGCCTTGAAAAATAAAGTTCAAGTAGACAGTCCTATCATAGAAGATGCCTTTACTGAAGAAATCCTACAAAAGCATTGGTCCGATTTCATAGAAAAAATAGAAGCAGAAGGACAAAAAATAATTGCCTCCAATCTAAATGCAGACCAACCAAAACTTTTGGACAATTTTGTCATAGGTATTACATTACCTAATGACACCATGAAAAAAGAGGTAGAAAGAGCACAATCGGGGGTTTTAGATTATTTAAAATCCAAATTAAACAACCACAGTATTAGCCTAGAGGTCTCCGTATTAGAAACTATGGACACCAAATACGCATTTACACCAGAAGAGAAATACGAAAAAATTAGGAGCAAAAACCCTGCGGTAGATGTTCTTAGACAAAGTTTTGACTTAGACCTACAATAAGATGCTTGGATTAAAATTACCCACAGACCCTAGATGGGTGAATATCGTAGAAAAAAACATTGATGATATTTTAACAGACCATGCATTCTGCGAGCAAAAAGCAGCCAGTACGGCAATATCACTAATTGTTGGCTTTCCTGAATACACAGAACTAGTCAGTGAAATGACTGCACTGGTAAGGGAAGAAATGGGCCATTTCAAAATGGTGCACGATCTTATTATAGCCAGAGGGCAAACCTTGGGAAGGGATCGTAAAGACAGCTATGTCATTGCGCTTCTCAGCTTTTTTCCTAAAGGTGGGAGTAGAACCACTCAACTAGTACACAGATTACTCATTGCGGCGCTCATTGAAGCAAGAAGCTGTGAACGCTTTAGGTTGCTCTCTGAAGAACTTGAAGATACAAAGCTCAGAGAATTCTACAAAAAACTCATGATCAGTGAAGCAGGTCATTACACCATGTTTCTAAAATTTGCGAGACAATATGGAGACAGAAAAGAAGTAGACGAAAAATGGGAATCTCTATTGATTTTTGAAGCACAAATCATGAAGGACTTGGGCAACCAACAATTGATTCACGGCTAAAAGCGTTGGCATTAAACCTTTAAGACTCTAATTTTTCTTTATAATAATCATACATCGCAAACTGAGAACGCAGCGGAGCTCCTGCTAATTTTCGGTAGGGACTTTCTTGTTGGTCTGTGAGCCATCTGGACTTGGTGTTGTCTTGCCAAGCCATATTAAAGGTATCTATAAGTTCATTTTTAATATCAGTGTCATAAATTGGACAGCCCACTTCTACCCTATAGTCTAAGTTTCTAGTCATCCAATCTGCGGAAGATATGTAAATCTTAGGATCACCATCATTGCTAAAAACAAATAACCTGGTATGCTCTAAAAACTTATCAATGACACTAATGACTTCAATATTTTCACTCATCCCAGGGACTCCAGGTACCAGGCAACAAATACCCCTTATAATCAATTGAATTTTCACCCCTGCATTAGAAGCTTCATACAATTTATCTACCATTTTATAGGAAGTAAAACTGTTCATTTTTATTTTGATAGAAGCCTCTTTACCCGCTTTGGCATTCTTAATCTCTTGGTCAATAAGCTTCTTGAAAACATTTTTAGTATAATGCGGTGACACTATTAAATGCTTGTATTTGTGAATCTTATAGGTGGTTTCAAAAAAGTCAAATACTTTGTCTAACTCCTTTAAGATTAAATCATGGGCAGTAAATAGGGTGTAATCGGTATATATTCTAGCCGTAGATTCGTTAAAATTACCTGTACTTACAAAACCATAACGCTTTAAAAGTCCGGCCTCCTCTCTTTCGATTAAACAGATTTTTGAATGAACTTTAAGGCCCCTGACACCAAAAATCAATCTTACCCCCTCAGCTTGTAACTGCTCTGCATATTCAATATTAGCATGTTCGTCAAACCTGGCTTGAAGTTCAATTTGTACCGTAACTTGCTTGCCGTTTTTGACCGCATTAATGAGTGAAGCAGCAATCTGAGAGTTGTTGGCCAACCTATAAACGGTAATCTTAATGGTTTTCACTTTAGGATCTAGAGCCGCCTCCTTTAAGAATCTAGTGATGTAAGAGAAAGTATGGTATGGGGTGTATTGTAAGAAATCTTTTTTTGCAATATGGTCTAATAAACTTCCCTCTGACGGAACCCCTTTAACACGAAGCGGAGCCGTTTTTGAATACAATAAATCTGTTCTGCCCAAACTTGGAAAACTCATATAATCCCGTCTGTTATGGTATCTACCACCAGGAATCACAGAATCCGTATCTTCTAGCTTCATTTTATCCTTTAAGAACTTCAAAGTGTCTTTTTCAATATTCATGTCGTACACAAAACGAACTGGGTCACTTATTTTACGTTCCTCTACACTTTCATAGATTTTTTCAATAAAACTCTTAGAAAGGTCATTGTCCATGTCCAGTTCTGCATCTCTTGTGATTTTAATCATATGAGCAGAAATCTTGGTATAAGAAAACATACTAAACACCCTATCTAAATTAAAGCGAATAATGTCGTCTAACATAATAATATACTGCTTCTCCCCTACATTTGGCAATACCACAAAGCGGTCTACGCTCTTGGGAATTTCTATAATCGCATAGCGATTGTCTTTCCTTTTTCTCAGCGGAACCAAAGTCTTTACCTTCTGATCCTCAGAATTCATAGTCATCTTAACAGCCAAGTAGGCTGCAGTATCTTTCAAAGTTGGAAAGTCTGCCAAATCATTTAAGATAATGGTCATGAGTACAGGGCTTACATACTGATTAAAATAATCTGCAACAAACAGCTTCTGCTCTTGGCTGAGTTCCTTCTCGTTGATCAAGAATATGTTCTTTGTCTCTAGCTCCTCCTCAATATTTTTTAAAATCTCTAACGATTGTTTTTGTTGGGCTATTACAATCTTAGTAATCTCGTCTAAGAGTGCTTTAGGCTTTTCATCACCTAGAACGCCTTTTAACTTAGCACCTGCGTCTACAACCCTTTTAACCGTTGCATAACGAACCTTAAAAAACTCATCTAAATTGTTTGAAAAAATACCCAAAAAACGGAACCTTTCAATTAGAGGCACTTGTGGATCTGCACTTTCCTGCAAAACACGTTCGTTAAATCGCAACCAGCTAATTTCCCTATTTATATATTGGTTCTTTGTCATATGAATACCCTTAAACAACTAAAATACAAAAGTACTACAGTTTATATATTATAGGGTTAAATTAATGAAAGTAAGTGATTATTTTTTTTGTGATTAAGGTGCCAAACGTTCCACTGTCCAGTTGAAATCCTTCTCTAAAGTATACCTAATCCTATCGTGAAGCCTATTGGGCCTTCCCTGTCAAAACTCTATGCTTTTGGGTCGCACCAAATAACCGCCCCAATGCGAAGGCCTTTTTACTTGGCCGTTTACGGCTTGCACCTCTAGGGCCTTTAATGAGTCTTCCAATACCGCCCTTGAATCAATTACCTTACTTTGAGGAGAAACCATAGCGCCTAGTCGGGAACCCAAAGGCCTTGAGTCAAAATAATTGTCTGAGACTTCTCCAGGCAAGCGTTCTGCAAGACCCTTAATGATTACTTGGCGTTCCATACTGGGCCAAAAAAAAGACAAACATACTTCTGGATGGGCCGCAATAGCCCTGCCCTTTTCAGAATCATAATTGGTGTAGAAAATAAATCCCTCTTCGTAATACTTTTTTAAAAGCACCACCCGGGTTTTAGGAAAACCATCTAAACCTATGGAAGAAATACTCATTGCATTGGTCTCATCTACAGTTTCTGAAGCCTCCACCTCATAGAACCAAGTCTGGAACTGTTGCATGGGATTGTCTGATATTTGAGTCTCCTCCAAAGCTTGCTTATCATATGATTTTCTATAGTCGCCTAAATCTTTTTCCATGACAAATATTTTAATTCAAAGATAAGGAAACGGAATGATTTCTAGAACTCAAATTCCCTGCCATCGTCTGCTAAAAGGACTGGTTTAAAATAAACTTCCGCCTCTTCTTTAAAAGGCTGCAAACCATCATATCGGGTTGAATAATGTCCTAAAATCAGTGATTTAACCCCTGCTGATTCGGCAATTTTTGCAGCTTGAGATGCTGTAGAATGTTTGGTTTTAGTGGCTAGATCTGACTCAGATTCCAAAAAGGTACTCTCATGATACAGGACGGTAACTTCTTTAATTTGAGCTATAATTTTAGGGAAATAAGCGGTGTCACTACAAAAAGCATAACTTTTAGTAGGTTTTGGGTCTCTACTCAATTGAGCATTTGGAATTATTTCTCCTGCTTTATTTGGCGCATCTTTCCCGTCTTTGATATTCTGAAAGTAACAGCTATCTATCCCATGAGCCTCCACTGCTTGTGCTTCTAATTTACGTGAGCCAACTTTTTCTCTGAACAAAAATCCGTTGGTATATACCCTGTGATCTAAGGGTATAGTGGTAACAGTTACTTTTTTATCTTCAAAGACCACCTCAGGTGCTTGTGAGCTTAGTTCATGAAAATGCAGGGGGTAATTGGTCCAGGAATCGCCTAATTTTAAAAGTAGTGTCACCGCTTCCTTAATTCCTTTAGGCCCGTAAATATGCAGCGGGTTCACACGGCCTAAAAGCCTAAAAGTAGCGACCAATCCCGGTAATCCAAAGAAATGATCGCCGTGTAAATGTGAAATAAAAATATGATTGATTTTAGAAAAACGCACTTTTTGCTTTCTGAGCTGCACCTGAGTACCCTCGCCACAATCAATTAAAAATAAGTGGTTTTTTATTTCAAGAACCTGAGAAGTAGGATGGGTTAATGTTCGTGGTGTAGCTGCGTAACAGCCTAAAATAGTGACTTTCAAAATCCAAGATCCCTTTCTATCTCTTCCATCTCAATCACATCTTTAGCTTCTTGGAGGGTAGGTACTACAGATAATGACTCAGGAGTATCTTCATAACTAATGGCATTGGTCACTAATACAAATGACTTAGCAGATTTTTTAAAGTCAGTGGACCATTGAGTAAACAGGGAGATATCAATAGCTTCTGCGGGCGTCTCCTCAGAGAGCGCTACAATAATATGGTGCGAAAGATGCGCTTCTAAAAGCGGCGACAAGGCGGCTAAAAAAGCCTTCATATCCTGATTTTCTTGAGAAAAAACAGCCGTTTGGTCAATAATCTGAACCATGATATTATTTTATTTTGGAGGCCAATAAATAAATGACTGCCATGCGAATAGCTACTCCGTTTTCTACTTGATTTAAAATGATAGACTGATTGGAATCTGCTACCTCTGAGGTAATCTCTACACCCCTATTAATAGGTCCAGGGTGCATGATCACTATATCTTTGTCTAAGCTGTTTAACAGATCCATATTTACCCCGTACAATTGGGTGTATTCTCTGGTACTTGGAAAGTAGCTAATATCCATACG
>UPTG01002897.1_pt1 | contig 11341 bp, 21 predicted proteins | sample 2160121 | NCBI WGS metagenome assembly UPTG01 (sample SAMN06266255, study PRJEB28933) | marine metagenome | isolation source: Columbia River Estuary | place: USA:Columbia River Estuary, USA | collected 2014-07-27 | reverse complement strand
AAAAGTTTTAAAAAAGTGTTGACAATCCTATCAGATTTGATATAATGGTTACATCAAATGAGGAGAGATGTTATGAAAAAGTATGATCATGTGTCCCACGCTGACCAATATGTTACGTATCTGATGACTCGATTGAGTCCTGACTTCAAAGAATGGTACCGTCACCCTGATCGGCATGAAGTGTATAAAGAAGCTCACCGAGAAGTTTATGATCGTCAAGATAGCGAGTATTATAACCACGATGATAACGGATTGAGTTTTCCATTGTATCTTTTGACGCGCGCGACTGAAAAGCGCGCTAATCGTTTTCTTGCAAACAACGCGACCACTGTTGAACGTTGGGCTTCTGTCTGCGTGAGTCAAGGTGCAATGACTGTTGCAGAATATGAAGAAATGATGACTCATGTTGAATCTAGTAAAATCAAGTATGATCTTGTCCGAGTTGACAATCGATATGTTAAAGATAACGTGAAGCTTCTTGCAAATCGTTACGGCAACAAGTTGTTCATGAATCTAGCAGAGAAGTTTGGCCGCGACGTTGTCCAGTCTGCACGTAATGTCCTGACCGTTAACGAATTCGAGTTACGATTCGGTTTGTAAAAAATTAACAAAAATAGTTCTTGCATATTTCTGAAACATGTGCGATAATGTCTGTGTTGAATGAGTGGAGAGAGTTATGTCTAAAATCATAAAGTTGAATTATACCAAGAAGGTGCGTTACATCTTCGACAAAGAGACCGAGGAGAACGATCAGCTAGGTGAGAAGATCACTGATCATTTCGGATCGTTCATCGATAACATTTGGGAGATGTCTGACGTTAAGAGATTTCACAAAATCCTTCGCGAGTGTGGATTATCAGTAGAAGAGTTTCTTGCCAAAGACTGGATATCATCTACACCCAAGAAGAAAGTTGCAGTCAAAAAACCGCCAGTCAAGAAACCGCCAGTCAAGAAGAAAGTTGTTGCTGAAAAACCACCTGTAAAGAAAAAGGTTGTCAGAAAAAAGATCGCTGCCAAAAAAACTCCTGTCAAGAAAAGAGTCGTGAAGAAAAAGTGAACCAGACGGCATACAGTAGAGCGATTGACGCGGGACTAGATTCCTCTCAATCACGCAAGTACTCTGACTACTATCTTCGTAAGACTGTACTGCCATCGCGTGATAGTGAGAAGACTAAGACCTACAATGCAGAATGGAAACTAGAGAATGAATACCCTGAGTTGATAGGACAATTGAATGAGTTTAGTGACGTAGAGAAGTTTGTAAAACAAGTGTGTGAGTCTAAGACTTGGAAGAAGTTGTCCTGTTATCATGACAAGATCCGTGTCGTTAAGTCGCGTAACATGGGAAGTCGTGCCACATACATGGGTAGATCGCACGGTCAGTGGATTGAGATCTCACCTGCGTTTGACTACAATAAGTATATTGTACTTCATGAACTCGCACACAGTGCAGGGTACAATCATCACCACGTAACATTCCGTGAGTGTCTACTGAAGTTAGTGTCGAGGTTCTTAGGTCGTGAGACTGCCGCAATTCTCAAAGCGAACTTTAAGGAACAAGGTCTGAGAGTGACTCCTGCGAAACCGAAAGATCCAAACGCATGGTTACGTGCTGCGCAACGTGCGCCTATTAAATTTTAAAGTGAGAGAAATATTATGGCAAAACGAAAACAACATCAACAATTGCAAGTTAGTGAAAATGGAGTAGTCTCTGTTTCTGATATTGATGCGAGAGATACGATGCCTGATTGCGCAAACCCTCTTTGCGATCGCACCGCTATGCCAGTAACTAAAGGATCACGAAAACCTAAGATTGCTTATGATGGACCTGTATGTACTGTATGTAACGAAGCTCACATGGCCACCATACGACACATGCGAAAGATTGGCGAGAATGCAGGGTTAGAATCTATGGGCAAATACGCAAACGTCAATAAAGACAAGACGTCAGTGTTTGACTTGGCAGAAAACAATAATAACTTAACAGAGTTTATTGAGTAATATTCATATAGCAAAATAGTCTAAGAAAAGTGTTGACAATCCTACCAGATTTGATATAATGGTTACATAAATTGATGAGAGGATATAGTTATGGGTTATACAGCAATGGCGGTCACTGGTTCTGATGGTAAACGATTAGTATCTGGTTGGGATCTTGGTTCTTTGCGAGTTGAAGAAGACTTAGGTCCAGAGTCTCCCGTAAACGGCATGGTTGATTATGAGACTAGAGTTTACACTGTCTCTGAACTTCTGGGTGATGATTTCAACGGAGTTCGTCGTCCGAATCAATTGCCTTGTGACGCGTCTGCTGCGGATAAGGATCAGTGGCGTCAAGAAAATGATCTGTATCGAGCTCACGTTCGATACAACCTATTGTTAACTCGTATGATGCATGAAGGTGATGCTGATCTTTCATGTGAAGTTCGACTCGGCCGATCTAAAGGTCGATTATCTGCTGTCACTGTGTTGTCTACTGGTGATGAATATCGTATGTTCGGTAACACCTATTACGGTCGATACCTTCTGTAATATTCATATATCAAAATAGTCTAAGAAAAGTGTTGACAATCTCGCCAGATTTGATATAATGGTTACATAAATTGATGAGAGAGAGTGTTTGTTATGAGAGAGATGATGATTGAGAACTTCGCGATTCAAGGTCTGCAATTGACTATTGATGCAGAACGTTCTGTTGCAAAGTGTGTCCGTTTTACTAAACGCGCCCGTATGGGTTACAAGGTCGAGTTTAATTACAGTTTCGGAACTATCGAACGTATGTACGAGTATTGTGCTCAGTACCTCAAAGACCTTGCCGAAACCTCGCGTTATAAAGAAGAGCGCAAGATCGCTCGTGCTGCCGCCAAGGTTGCCGCTCTTGAGACTGTCAAAGAGGGCGACATCTATGTCGCGTCTTGGGGTTGGGAACAGACTAACATCGATGCATACCAAGTTGTTGATAAGAAAGGTGCTACCGTCACTCTGCGTGAGATCGCTGTCGCTTCTGTTGAGGGTTCTGAGGGGTTCATGAGTGATCAGTGTGCCCCTGTCAAGAACGAGTTCATCGGTGGTGAGTTCAAGAAGCGAATCACTGGTAAGTATATCAACATCGACGATGTACGTCACGCTGGTCTCGCCGAAGAAGGCAAAACTTTTTACAGGAGCTGGTACGCATAATGAATAAGACATTTAGACATTGGTGCAATGAGATGTGGTTCAACCACTGTGATGAGGTAGAGACCTACACAGGCAAACGTCCGGACTACAAGGCGAAAGATTATTTCGCCAAGTACAAGTGGTTTCTCAAGCGTGAATATTTATATGAAAAAGTTTCAAAAAAGAGTTGACATTATTTGCCATTATGATATAATGGTTACCTAAATTGATGAGAGAGATATATTATGTTTTATGCAAAGCCAAAGATGACCAACCACCACGACGCACAGACTTTTGATACTGTCGTCGAAGCAGTTACTTTTCTAAACAAGTACAACGAACTTGGTTCTGAGTATGAAGGTGATCAGAGTGTCGCCAAGTTGCAAGCCGAAGACTTCTGGTTACTTGGTAAGTTAGTTGGTCCTGCGGGCGTTGAGTTCAAGAACAATAAAGTTGTGGAGGCAAAGTGATGACTGCATGGTATGAGAGTGGTGAAGCAGGAGAGTATCTTCGTGATCTTTTTGATTCGGTGATCGATGATATGATCTCGCCTGAGATGGCAGTTTCCAGTATGGAAGCTATTGGTATGAGTGAAGTCGAGATTCGTGAGGCAATCCAAGATGAGATTGATCTACTCGAAGCGTTCGATGAAGTCCTGCCCGAAACAACGATTCATTAAGGGTCTATTGTGATTGCCGAGAATGTTATTATACAGAACTCACCTAGTCACAATATTTCTGACTATGTGTTTCGTTGCGCAGAGTCAATAGGAATTAACCGTTTAGGTGGATATGTTAAAGTTGTATTTGAAGAGAATATGCTCGGCAATTTTTCTGGAGAAACCGATGGTGATGAAGACCGAGTTGATATTCGGTTTTCAACCTATGATCAGGACGATGAATCACTTAAGATTAATATCGCACACGAGTTTGTTCACGCTGTGCAGATCTTAACGGGCCGACTCATTCATATAGGCATCACCCTCGATGATAACGGCATGATTGTGTATAAGCACATCTTTGATGGTGTTGAATATATCAACTTACCCTACGAAGACCACCCTTGGGAGTCTGAGGCATATCAGTATGAAGAAGAAATCTATCACTCGATCGAATCCGGTAGCGAAACACTCACCGAAGTTCAATCGGCCATCCACCCACATTGATCGCAAGAAGGAGGTTAAGAAAAACGGATATCCTGAAGATAGTCTCTATCCTAACAACGAACACTCTTGACAAAAGGGTTTATTTGGAGTATAATTATGTCAGTCAGTAAAGAAGAGCGTTATGCAATGATTCGTCGTGCGGCGTTAAAAATTCAGAAGCGTAACAAGATTAGTGTGTCAAACGCTAAACTGACGAAAGAAGTCGTGCGTCTCGATGAGCAAGACTATAAAGCTGACGTACGTTGGCAAGATTGTGACCGTTTCGTTAAAGACGGTTACTCTGATGTTTACAATTCAACCATGAAAGAGGAATGGAATTAATGGCACTTTCAGCACCAGAAAATCTGATCGATCTCGGTCAGTACTCACGTAACGACGTAGAGTTGATTACTCGCGAGTATATGCGTTGCGCATACTTAGATACTCTCGATTCCTTCGTAAAGGAACACGCTTCTAAATCAGAAGAAGATGAAACGCGTCAAGCTATCTTGACAACTCTCGAAGCATTCGAACATACGATTGCAGTACTCGACCAAAGCGAAGAGTTTCTTCAGTTTGTTCACCAAGATGCTGATGAAGAAGGTGAAACTGAAGAAGAATTTGAGAGGTTTTAATATGGGCAATATGAATTTTTTTGATTACGATAAAATTGTTGATCAATTGCGTTCTAATGTTCTTCAAGTCACCTTTAGTAAAGTTGACGGAGAAGAACGTGTTATGCCCTGCACTCTTTTGACTAACTACATGCCTGAACTCTCTGAGTCCAAAGTTGCGGTAGTAGATGATTTTTCAGTTAACAAATCTGTAATTCGTGCATTTGCTATCGATAAGCAAGCATGGCGTTCGTTTCGCGTCGAGAACGTCACTAACATCGAGGTTTTGAATGGATGAGAAAATTGATGATCAGTTCTTAACAAGAAAGTCTTTTTCGTCTATGGTCGAAACTTTTGTGTACCAGAATAGAATGTCTTACTTGGATAGTGTTCTGCATTTATGCGAAAAGAACACCCTAGAACTAGAGGATGTGAAAAAGTATCTCAGTATAACGATACTCGAACACATTGAATCTGAGGCAAGACAATTGAATTTTCTGCCAAAGCAGAACACGCTAGACGTATAAATAGATATGCCCTTATGGGTAATCTCATACATTGTTTATATTTAAGTTTATATTTAAGGAAATATTATGTCTTTTGCAAATCTAAAGTCCAAATCTATGGACATCTCAAAACTTGTCGCTGAAGCAAACGCTGCATCAGGTCAGACAACTAACACCAACAAATACCAAGACGATCGCAAGTGGAAACCAACTGTTGATGAACAGGGTAATGGTTATGCCGTGATTCGTTTTCTTCCTGCTGCTGAAGGTCAAGACCTACCGTGGGTTCGATATTGGGACCACGCATTCAAGGGTCCAACCGGACAGTGGTACATCGAGCGTTCACTTACGACCCTAGGTCAGAACGATCCATTAGGTGAGTTGAACTCACGTCTGTGGAACTCAGGCATCGAAGAAGACAAAGAAACTGCACGTCGCCAGAAGCGTCGTCTACACTATGTCACCAACATCCAAGTGATCAATGATCCTGCAAACCCTGCCAACAATGGCAAGTCGTTCATCTACGAGTTCGGTAAGAAGATCTTTGATAAGATCATGGATCAGATGCAACCAGAATTCCCAGGCGAGACTCCGGTCAATCCTTTTGATTTCTGGGGCGGTGCGGACTTCGAACTGAAGATTCGTAACGTTGCGGGATACCGTAACTATGATAAGTCAGACTTTAAGTCGTCTTCGCCGTTCTTAGGTGCTGATGAGACACAACTTGAATCTGTGTATAACGGATTGTACGATCTCAATGAGTTCATTGTACCCAACTACCCTAACGCACATGATGCGAACTGGTTCAAGTCGTACGACGATCTGAAGAATAAGTTGGAGACTGTATTAGGTCTTGCAACTGGTGCTGGTGCAACTTTACGTAACGAAGCAGTTGCAACTGCGGAAGAAGCACCACCTTGGAACACTACAAACGAACCAACTATCGTCTCTGCACCAGCGCCTGTCGCTGCGGTATCAGCAGAAGAAGATGACACACTCTCTTACTTTGCGCAGATGGCTGCGGAGGACTAAAAATGGATACAAATATGATTATTCTAATCCTAGCGGGATTAGTCGCATTTGGCCTGATCTACCGATCAGTATCAAACAAACCAGAGAAAACTACGGGAGGTGGCGTTACTCGCCCAACCCCTCAACCAGATTTGACGAATCTTTCGAAGGCAGAGTTAATTCAGACTGCTGAGAGTAATGGAGTTGTCGTTCGTAAATCTTGGAGTAAATCTAGAATCTCGACAGAGATTGAGACACAACTGAAGTAAAAGTAAAGGGGACGCAAGTCCCCTTTTTTATACACGAGCGCTATTGTATGGGTCTAGACTATCAAAGAAACTAATCGGTGAACTGATAGAGACTCCACCGCCCCCACCATTTGATACGTTGTTCGTCGTAGAGTTATCCATAATAACGTTTGAAGACGTTTTCGCAATAAGTTCGTCTCTCTCGCGAGTTGCATCACTCAATACTTCGGACTTACCATCAACTTCAACTGTTAGATCTGATCCACTACCACCGCCTAGCATTCCAGATTCTCTTGCTACTGCAGCACCAGTTAAAGCAAAACTTGTCGCAGTACCAATACCAGGAACAAGTCCCGCAATACCACTTGCAACATGAAGTCCTGCTGCGACAGGATCTCCTTTCATAAGTGCGTTTATACCAAAACCTACCCCTGCAAGAATACTCAGTCCAGGAACTGCTTTCGCGACAGCGCCTAACATCGCTTTTTTACCTACAGCCTTTCCCGCTGTCGCAGCAGGAGATGTATTGGCACCCACACTTTTAAGTGCTGCAGATTGTTTTTCTGCGGAGATCATTCTATTTTTTTGATCAACTATGACGCCATCTTTACTCACTTTAAGGTTCTGGGCATTAAGTGCCAGTTTTTGTTTGTCTGTCAGTTTTTTTGTCGCTTCAGTATTAGCTAACCTTTGCGCCATTTTTGAAGCAACGGGCTTTGATGCTGCGGTAGCGGCAGTTGTTGCGGCCGCGGTTGCTGTAACAGCAGCCGCACTAGCAGCCGCAGTCTTTCCAAAGAGTCCACCTATCAGATTTAAAGTGCCCTTTAAAGCGCCCCAAACCATCTTAATAGTTCTGAAAGGTGCAAGTGCTATAGCGAGTATTCCTAGACCTTTAGCTAAAGGTCCTAATTCGCCAATTGCAGATAAAAATCCTTCTTCTTTAAACACTTTAGCGATTCTATCAAACTCTTCTTTAACCATCTCTTGAGCTGCTGGACTAAAGATCAATCCTAAAATTGCTCCTATAATTGCTCCTCTGAAACCAAGTATTGATCCTAGCAATCCACCGACAAGCATGTTTTTTAAGATAGACGCTTTATCATAATCTCCAAAAGCAGCAGTCAATAATCCAGTAACAACGTCACCAAAGAACAATGCCGCAAGACCAATTAAAGGCAGGGACTTGACTAAAAAACCTAATGCTTTACTGAAGATTTTACCAAGCAAACCCCCACTAGATTTTTTGTTATCTGAGTTCAACAGACCACCAAAGAGACCTTTGGATTGGTTTTCGGTATCAGGTTCATCGTCTTTTGATTTTAATCTTCTTCTTGATTCATCGGTGCGGTCTTCATCATCCTCCTTCTTCAAGAAAGATGCTATGGATGAAACACTATCGTTCAACCCATCAAAAGAATCCTGAACACGATCAGAATTTTTTTGATACTGTTCGTCGGTAAAATCAACGATTAGTTTGTTCTGTACGGTCAGTTTATCTGATATTGCTCTAAGTGACATTTATAAACCCTGCTGTTGTGCTCTTTGATTTTTTTCTTTTATATCATCAATCAACATTGTTAAGTAAATTTCTCTCTCCCATGGTATCATTGTTTCGACTTCGTCTAACGAATAACTGTAGTTGTTCATTAGTTGGAAGTTAACCTGATAGTAGTTCGTCAGGTTATCATGAGAGAGATTTATTAAAAAAAATCGTCCATTCCTCTTAGTGTTCGTTTGTTCTCGTGTTTACATGATACACACGTGAAGTCTATTTCTTTCGATACTGCTGGCATGTTCTGTACGAACTCTGTTACCATTTCAAACTGTTCCGAAGTCATCGAGTCGATGAAGTTAATCACTTCTTCTCGTGACTCATCTTTGATTGAGAACCGTTCTTCTTCAGTCAATACTGAGTCTAAACAAACCGTGATCAACTCCATGAGAGATTCGGTCATACTTTCTGTGTTAAGTAGTTTTTCATTCGCAAGAAAATCTTCGTAACTTGGGTATCGCATTTGGAGTGAGATATCTTCGCTCAGTGCGATAACGTTACTTTGAACATCTTCCGTCATTTTGACATCATCAAGTTCAATAGAAACGTCGTTTGCCATATTACATTCTTCGCACTTGATAGATAGGTCTACGACTTCGCCTACTGACTTGGCACGAATCTGAGTGAAGAGATAATCAACATCAAACGTGGTAAGCGACTCTTCGATAGGTTCTTCTATACATGCGTGAATCGTGCGAGTGATTGCACGTACGATATCTGTCTTATCTTGAGTCTCATATGCGATCAATAGCGCCTTCTGTTCTTTGACAAGAAACGGACGAAAGGTTGTTTGCTTTCCTAACGAGGGTATCGTGATACGATAACTTGGTGCGCTATTTAACTGGGGTAATGCCATGATGTATTCCTATAATTTAAATGTATTTGCCTAGATTGATATTAAAGTCTAGGTCTAGTAAACTTCGTTCATCCTTCACTGCCATCCACTTTGTATAAGCGAATGTTATTGATACCTCTACAAGACCGTCTGGATCGTTACTCAATGCAATAGAAGTCAAAGTAGTAGGGAACGCTTCAATTAGTTCAACACTGTATATAGTAGAACCAAAAGCATCGAAGTTGATGTCAAAAGGTCCTATGTCAAATCCGAATCGTGCGATTGGTTTTCTCAGTTGATGTATCTTTATGGGTTTTACATAGTCTTTTTTGTATGCAACAAAACCATTTCCTGGACCATTATCGCCCACAATCGTTTTCTGCCAAGAGTCAAACCACTTTTTGACACCGTAATCGTTCAAGACGTGAAAGACCATAGTCACTTCTTCAATCGCAAATCCATTTGCAATTTTCTCTTGAAAGATACCCATTTGTCTGTCTAGAGTCAAAATCTGCTTTCCAGGCATATTGACCTCTTTACACACAACATCAAGTGTCCTCATACTTGCGCCACCGAACCGAGGCAGTTCAACTCGGTATTGGTTAGCAGCGGCAATGCCGTTCTTAGATGTCAGTTTGCCTTTTAGATCTTCTATTGATGCCATTAGATCATCTTCCTAGAGTCATTATAGATTTTATTCTTACCCGATTTCTCGAACTGTGCAGTCGGTAAGAATGTTGCGATCTCCCACTCTGGTGCAGGTACCATTGCAAACTTACTCTGTACATGTTCATTCAAGTAGTGTTTGAAACACGGTTTGAAATACTTCAATGTTGCGGTCTTTGCTAACAGTTCGTATGACATCTTGAATCGTGTAGACTTATTAAATTTAGTGTTTGTTGTAATGTTCATCAACGCGTCTAACATCTTCGCACGAAGAATCGGTGGTAGATAGTGTAAGTTCAATCCATAGAACCCACCTTCTGCCGGACCGACCACTACAACTAACGGAAACTTATCATAGTACGGCAACGTCTCTTTGTGCTTAGGGTCATAGAAAAACATGTACATGCTGCCTATGATCTCCTGATTCGTTTGCTTCAGAGGATCTTCTTTCATCAGCGCCTCTCGGTTGACACGACGAAGATTCGTTGCTTTCTTTCTGAACCACTCACGAGACTCCTTAGTTCTAGGAGTAATACCAGCACGAAACGCCTGCAGTTCTAGGCTCTGAAATATTTTAGACATGTGCGCTTCCGTTAAAATTCGTATTTCTATTTATACGTTATTTTTTCTTTTTTCTGAAAGGAGGCAATTTCTTGAGTGGTTTCTTAGTACGCATACGTTGCGTTGACTTGGGCATGATACCCATAGCGGTGAGTTCGTTCTCTGTCCAGATCTCAAAATGATATCCACGGTCGTCTGCATATTGCTTTGCCGCCTTCCACTTGGATTGGTTCTTGATGTAGGTCAGACCCTCGTTCAATAGAGTCTGGCGAGACTTTCCTTGTTTACGTTCAGGTCGCTTCGTCTCTTTGGCGGGTTTGACCTCGACGAGTACAACGCGTCCTGATTTATACTTGATCACGAAGTCTACAAAGTATCGGTGAGGTTTCTTGTCGGTCTCGCAGATGTAAGGTACCACGAGATCTTCTGACATCCATTCGACCACGTCAGAGTTATCATCGCACCACTTCATGACGTGACGTTCCCACCCTGATCGGTAGACGACGTTGTCAATGTCACCCGCGTACTTAGATGCGTTCTTTGGTTTGTATCTGCCTTTGTAGGTCTTCATTCGAATTTTGAGTATAAATAGTCTAAAGATATTTATAAACTAGGTAGCGCATCATGGCAGATGATCCAAATGTTGTAGTCAAATCAAATAGATTTGCTAGCAAAAAAGAAGTAGAATCTGTAAGTTCCCCGCTGACGATCACGAAGATAAACACCGACGAGAGCGTCTTAGAAGCACAAGAATCACAAGAAAATCAGGAACCGAAAACATATTTGAAATACCCCCTTGAGAATCAAGATCAGTATAAAGCGAAGATTAGTTTTCGATTAATGGAAATCGTATCTCCTGTTCAGGTCGGTAACGAAGGCGCGGAACACGTTAAAAAGGCAAAATCTTCGTTTGAGTCTGCCAGAACTATGAATAAATTATCTAGAGATGCAAAAAAAGAAGCGAAAAAAGGCAAACATACGCTAAAGGAAAGAAAGAATACTTTAAATAGACAAATAGGTACTGCTCATGCAAAAGAAAATCTAAAGTATC
>UPTG01002895.1_pt1 | contig 11346 bp, 10 predicted proteins | sample 2160121 | NCBI WGS metagenome assembly UPTG01 (sample SAMN06266255, study PRJEB28933) | marine metagenome | isolation source: Columbia River Estuary | place: USA:Columbia River Estuary, USA | collected 2014-07-27 | reverse complement strand
GCTGAAATGAACCATATTTTTAAAGAAATAAAATATCAACGTCACATATATTAAAAATATCATAGACAATCTAATAGCGACCTCTTTTCTAAATACAGACATGATTAGGAAAGAGTGTCTAATAAGTTTTAAAAAACTCATTTTAGTAGGGCCGCAATATCTAACCCCTCTTATTGAGGGTATAGATGTTTTGTTTTTAATAAATTTTGCAACAGTTCCTGAAAAACTCACAAAAAGATTTTTGTTAGAAGTTATTAAGTTTAAATCTTTTTGAGGAAAGAAGTGCTTTTAAAAGAAGGGTAATGCTTATATTGGCTTTAGCGGTACCAGTTATATTACACGGTTCTTATAATTATTTGCGTGCTTATGAAGTTTTTCCAATTTTATTAGACCATGACTCTGACAATATTGCAACTACTGCAGCTGATTTTTGTACCGGTACACGAACGTCTAGTACATTTTATTATTTAGCAGAAGAAGGATCCTCATTAACGCTTCTTGATATTGCAAAGGAAGATATTCCTATTTTTAAAACTTATGATGGAGCACTTAATCAGGATTCTTCTCTATTTGCAGCTAAACAGATCTATATTGAAACTTCAACACCTAACGATGGTTGGTTTTATTTTGGAAGTGTACTGGTTAGATTCGAAATAAAAAAAGGATTGCCATCATCCGGAGAAGGCGTAATAATTAAGGTATCTTGATATTTAATTCACAAGATTATTCATTGTTCAATGAATCTGTAATCCTAACCCGCGGAGGAGTATTTGGAGACTCCCGATGCAAAAGTATCAACTGCGGAAACTTGTACTCACGCATTCGTGATCACGGATGGCAGCCGATAAAGTGGGCGGCTTCTGTTTGTAATATATTCACCCGCCACTTCATCGTCGTTAACCAACAACCCAATGATCCAACCCAACCACCCCGAACAAAGTCAGTCATCTGAAGAAGCAACAACAAGAATTTATCAGGGTATCTCAAACTGCCGGCAAATCGTTAAAGCGGGTCATCGATGATGTTCTCGACATGGCGCGCATCGAAGCAGGGGGAGTAAGGATAATACCTAATTGGTTCATCTCGACCGCGCTGATAGACGACGTTGTTTCTCTGTTCACTCATGACGCCAGACAAGCCGAGACCAGCATCGAGGCTAATATAGATCCTGACGTACCTCGATGGCTTTACGGTGATACCGGCAGGATTAAACAGGTGCTGTTTAATCTGATGAGCAACGCAATTAAATTTACTGAGCACGGTAAGGTTACAGTGTCGTTGCAATGCCTTGAGGCCGACAATACTTTTCGATTCACCGTAACGGATACGGGCATAGGTATCCCCAAAGCAATCGGCGATAGCGTTTTCGAGGCGTTCTCACAAGTTGATTCGAGCTTGGTGCGTAAGCAACAAGGCAGCGGTCTGGGTCTAGCTATCAGCAAGCACCTCGTGTTCGCGATGAAAGGAAAAATTAACTACCAGAGCAAACCAAACGAAGGAACCTCATTCTGGTTTGACCTGCACCTCGACAGCGCTCAACATCGCGAATCCCCAATCAACGCCAAGGCATCTGAGGCACCGGAGACTTTCTTTGAAGCGCTCCCTGAAGGTGCCTATCGCCTGTTGTTAGCCGAAGACTCTACCGCCAATAGTTTTATTCTACGGACTTATCTAGAAACCGTTGGTCACGAGGTAGATCTGGCTTCTAATGGTCTTGAAGCGTTAGCGCTCGCACAGAAATTTTCATATGACGCAATTTTAATGGATCTCTCAATGCCAGAAATGGATGGATTGGAGGCAACAACAATTTTACGCGCCAAGGAAGGCGTGAACCGTGACACGCCAATTATTGCTCTGACCGCGCATGTGCTTAAAGAAATTAGGGAACAGTGTGTCGAGGCAGGCATGACCAACTTTCTCACCAAACCCGTGTCGAAAGAAAAACTTCTGGAAACGCTAGATCATTCGGTAGCTGCAGGGCAACACGACCTTCGTTTTTAAGTCCTCTTACTTTGCGGCGTATCGCCGCACCGTTTGCGGCCACTCACACTCATCCCAAAGCATCCTAGATATCCCGTCCTAAAACATCCCCGGGATAAACAAGCCAGAATCACTCCTGCTTAACCTCACAAGCGCCTAAGTGATCATCACAATTGCGCGTAAGCTGGTAGATCAGCAGCAAGGCAGTCATTGACCAAATAAAGAATCACCACTCCAGAGCCCTATATTTGAATGAACATCAGCAACCACCATACATGGCCGTTCTTCGGAATATGTGGTTTATTTTCCTTATCGTCAGACAAATCCTGCTCGTGTCTAACGATTAACTGTCAAGCAGTTTTGGTTGCTCACGAAATCAAAGCCAACGGGACTGCTTCGATATTCGAAATATCGACTGAAAATCCCTGCTAATATTTCTGCCCTCCAGCGACCATCTTTATCAAGGAACTCGTGACCATGGTATTTCAGCGTGGCTCTGCGTTACTATCAGTAATTCGCCACCAAGATACTGCGGTCCGTTTCACATGAACCTGCCAGTCACCCGAAAAAATATTTTTATTTTTATTCTTGCGGCCAGTATCGCGTCAACTATCGGCGGATTGCCCTTTAATTCGCTACCCGTCATGCTCGGTAGCCTGGCAGACTCCTTTTACCTAGATAGCAGGTCACTTGGCAATATTGGGTCCATTTGCTTTGCGGGCTATCTACTGGGCACTCTGGGCGCCCCGTTCTGGATCAATCGTCTGAACTGGAGAACCCTGACCATAGCCAGTACCTTGGGAACCTCTGGAGCATTCGCGGTCAGTTCCCAACTTACCAACATAGAGGCGCTCTACCTGGCCTGGGCCTTCATAGGATTTTTTGCATCAACCATGACCTGCCTTGGTATGCGAATTCTTGCCGATCTACCTGACAAGGTCCGCGCATTTGGTGCACGTCAGGGAGTAGAGCTTTCTATCACGGCAGCCGTACTATTTGCGCTGCCACCCCTCATTATCGCTCAATGGCATTATCCCGGAGCCGCTCTGGCTCTGGCTTTTGTTGTTGGGATACTAGGCTTATCTGCACTCTGGGTGCCGAAGGGTCCGTTGCTCGCTATTGGCGAAGAAAATGAAGCAACAACAGGACACTCGCGGTTAGCGCTGCCCCGACGTTCCTGGATCTGCATGAGCATTTTCTTTATTTTCCTGGTGGGTAACATAGCTTTATGGGCATTTCTGGAACGTATCGGCGCCAATCTCAAGCTCACGGGTTCTGAAGTCGGAATCGTTTTTGCCGTATTAAAACTACTGGGGGGCGCAGCTGCATTTTTCGTGGCCTGGATAGGTGATCGTGCCGATGCACGCTGGGCCTACTGGATTGTATTGCTCGGTGTTTTGGTGGGGCTGCTTTTCCTGTTAGGCGCAGATGGTTTTTTACCCTTCGCACTAGGCGCATGGATTTGGGAGTTTGCGTTCACCTGCGGATGTGTCTTGCAGGTTGCCGGTATCGCTCGCAGTGATGCTTCAGGTCGCGCCGTTGTGCTGGTGCCTGCCGTGTTTGCACTGAGTTCAATGATCGGCCCTGGGCTTGCTGGTCAACTTGCTGCCGGTGGCAGTTTCAACGGTGTCCTACTGCTTGCTGCTGTTTGTTCAGTATTACCCGCACTGGTGTATAGTTTCTGGCAACCCATCGAGAACTGAGTTGCTGCCCTGCCTGTCATAATCAATGCGTGCTTCTGGATAGAAGCATTGGCTTCAACTGCCTCGCTGCGCTAAACCACCGATCTTCAGAAAATGTGGTTTGATTCCCTTATTTTCCAGAACCCTGGCTAACAAGGATTCTAAAACTACTATTTATAAAACGTTTTATTCGTAAAAAGCAGGATGGAAAGAAAACGTTCCGGTAGGTGTTGTGTTGGATAACAGTTTGAGTTGGAAGTACTCGGCAGGTTCGTTCGCTGGCGAGAACTTAGGTGACACCGCGAAACCGAATCGGGAGTAATAGTTAGGGTCACCGGTCAAGATACAGCCTAATGCGCCCCAGGATTGAATTGTCTCCAACCCTTGGTTGATCAATTGTGTACCGATGCCTTTGGCTTGCCTTTCAGGGGTAACAGAGACCGGCCCAAATGCGAACCAGGGCGCCGAACCATCCGTGTTGATAGCAATTGAAAATGCGATGTGACCGACGACGGTTTTCTCTGCTCGCGAAGCATCTGCTTGCTTATCATCGTCAACAGCCACTAGCGACAACACGAGGGCTTTCTGGGCTCGCAAGCGATCAACCAATATTTGCTCATCACCACCCGCGTATGGCTTACCGCGAAAAGCATCTTCAGTGATTTTAAAAATAGCTGCTTCGTCGCCGAATTGTTCTTCTCGAATAAGGATAGTCATCATGCTTGTCCATAGAGGCAGACCGTGATTTAAACATGGGCATAAAGAAAACAAACTACCTTCCTGCGCTATCGGCCAAATAGTTGTTGCCTCAGGCAATGAGATTTTGCATCAGCAGTTACCCTACTCGACCGATCTTCAGAAACTGGGGTTTGTTTCACTTATCTTCCCGATCTAGGTCCCCTGTTCTTCCGTTCTAGTTCTCAGCAAGAAAAAAACACCCAGGACAATGCATCCCAACGCATAGGGCAATGAACCTGCGCGCGATCCCCACGAGGTCACTCCATCAACAGCGGATAGATTGTCTGGCAGTGCGTACAGCCAGAGCGCTAGAAATGTAGCAAGAAATAGCAGCAAGTAGATTTTAGAAAAGGTCAGTAGTCCAGACATGGAGTATTCAGTTATGCGAGAGAACTTCCGTACCGTGAGCATTAACGCTGAACCCAGTAAGGCAATCGCGGTGACGACCTCCCGCTGTGGCGTTAATTCAATACCCAGCAATCCATACCAGGAGTCCGGAGTTAGTGATACGAAGAAGACGGGCGTTAATAATCCAGCGGCCACTACTCGCACTCCAAACTGTATTCGGGAACTGGTCAGGTTAAGGCTCACACCCTCTTCGTAGCGATCACTCGTCACTAACAACCGGGTTGCCAGAGTCAACGCGATAGGACCAATGAAGGCGAAGCTGACCATACTGGAGACGGGGACTGATGCCAGCGATCCGGTAAAGTTAGCGTAGTTCCATAACCACCATCCGTATTGGGGACCGTAATGATCAAAAACCTCATAAAAAACATGGTGCACCAACCCGACTGCGATTGCGCCTGACAGCGCGCCAAAGCGCCCTTCAAACAAACCCGCTTGCATGACCAGGGCGAAAGATGAATACATCACCGCGGGGTACAGTGCCAAAATATACAGCGGCGCTCGGCCAAAAAAGAACTGCACCGTAAATTCGTTGTGTATGAAAAATAAACTAGTCGCATCGCCACCGAGTTTGTCGGGGAAATAGACCGGGATTTCCAGCGCCAGCATGAATACTACTGAAGCAACCCAAAACCCCAAATAGATAACGTAACCTTTTTTAAAGCGGGCGACGGCGTGGCCTAGACCCCATAAGGCTCCGGTGATGAGAAGTATCTCTACGACGTTCATGGTCCAGTGAGATAGTGTGAGAGGGCTTTTTACGAATGCCCAGCTGGCGATAGCATCCGGGTGGAAGCCACCAAGCTGATTAGCGAGTTGAACAAAGGTTTGTGCTGTTTCGCTCACGTTGTACTCGTCGTTTTGCCATAAATTTGTGACATGTCTCTGCCCGCCTGCCAATCTCCACGCCATTCATCGTAGTACTCAGGCAGTGGCTGATTAACACTATCATGCCAGGGGAATTGTGATGCAAGCACCCCCAGCGCTGAACGAAGCTGCGCCCAAACGGGTATCTGCCCCAGAGGATTATCACTATAAGCCTCTGCAGGCACATCCCGAACAATGCTCTCAAACTCGACCTTAATCATGTCGAATAAGCCGCGGGTATGCTTTTGGAAGGCCCCTGTATTTCGTATGCGGAACCAATGACTGCCCACCACGTGGTTATAGACATCGTAGGCCGAACTTCGATGCTCGATTTCTTCGCAGAAATGCCAGACGAACAGAGAAGCTACATTGGCATCCCCTTCACCGAAGAGCGCAGCACGATGATCTAAAATCATACGAAAAAATGGTGTGAAAATAGCTTCCAGACCGCCCGCATATGCCAGGTGGTACTCAAGTGGGTACGACCGATAAACCTCGTCGTAACTAGCCAGCGTCTTGTCCAGCACCCTTTGCAGTTCAGGGTATTGTGCAATTAAACCGCGTGCATGCTGATTATGCTTTTGTGCGTGGATAGCTTCCTGACGGCGAAAAGCCACCGCTTCTTCCATTACCGCAGGATCGGCTATTAGCACCTCAGCGTCGCGCATGACACGACACATATACTTTTCGAAGCCCACCACAAAAAACGTGATTTGGTTCATCAGCACAGAAAAAGCAGGGTTTGCCGGATTCCAAATGAAATCGGTCTCATCGAGGTCAAAGTCAATTTGTCGCACGGTTAAGTCCGTCATCGTTTTCTCCTCGTGGACCTGTTCATTGCGTTGCAAATGAGTCCAAGACTAAGAGCTAGGTCAAAATCGCCCTGCTCGACTTAAAAATCTTCTCGGCGATCAACTCAACAATCTGTATGCCAGCAGATCAACATCGTGCAGTCCTTGCTCATCTAAGGGATCACCACGTCAGCGCGGTTTTACATTTAACCGCACTTCAGCAATTACTATAGCTGACCGATCTTCAGGAAATATGTTTTATTTCCCTTATTTTCAATCGTTGAACCAGCGGGGTGAGGTATCGCTTCACCCTTTGTGTGGCAATAGGCGTTGACTGGCGTTGTACGGACACTGCGCGTAAAAGCATCCATCGATAGGGCGATATGGATGTGTAAGTCGCCGAAGCAGGCTTGTTTGGACTCAGATGTGATATGCGTAGACTTAGCCCCGAAATCGCTAACGACTGAAAATGTCGCCGAGGCGATCGGGCAGTTGAATGTTCTTTTGATATTCAATTTAGCCAATCGCTTCAACTCGCACTGGGACTGATTTATGCCATGGTGTGCCCACAAATTCGTCTGCCATGTGCGACGAGGTTAATTCATTCGGCGAAGTGCCACTAGTAACCATGTTGCCCTGTTCATCAGGATAATCGAGACCCAAACCGTTAGGAATGGAAACATGGCCTCGCTGCATACGATCATTGACTTCAACCAATACTTCTACAACCCCGCGCTGACTCGTAATCCGAGCATTTGATCCATCACCTAGATTTAGCCGCGCGGCATCTTCTGGGTTCATGTACATCGCGCCATCTCGGTCTTTCCTTCGCCACGCGGGGTTTCGAAAAATCGTATTGGCGGTGTAGTCACGACGCTCACCTGCGGACATTAGGAAAGGGAATTCATCTGTCGTCTCCTGCGGTTCTTCTGAGTTTAGATTAGCCGCTGCGCCGAGCATGTCAGGTAGGTCGAAGTTTATTGCACCTCCAGGTACTCGGTTCCAGATGTCAGACCAATCTTCCTTACTGATGACCACAGCACTCGGTCCATCGATGATGGCGTCAAACAAATTGTCTCCCAAGTCCATGCCTTCGCCGGTAATGCCAGCAGCCTCGACGGATGATCGCTTCGCCAAAGCATGTTGATGACACACAGCCCAGACAGCCGCCGCATTCTGCATCTTGTTTGGTAGTGTTTTACCCAGGGTTCGATAGAGCAACACAGGCGCGATCCGGCCTATGGCTGGATCATCGCCGAGTTTTTTAAATACCAGATTCCTAAATGCTTCACGACCGCCTTCTGTTAAAGCTGAATTCAGCTCGTCGAGGATGCCGCTGGGGATTCCCCCCAAAGCCTCGGTGATTCGTGCGTGTATCTCGGCTTCATCCAAAACGCCATCGGGCGCCGGAAATAGGGGCGCGCGAACATGAAAATAGTTTTCGGGGAATTCAAAATTGAAAAACGTAGCCTCGGCTTTTTCAAGCTGCGTTGTTGCGGGTAACACATAGTCTGCTTCGCGAGCCGTTTCAGTCATCGCAATGTCGATGACGACACTACACTCTAAAGCATGCATCGCCTTGCGCCACTTTGGGCTATCCGGTAGCGAGTGCACAGGGTTGCCTGACTCGATAATCATGGCGCGGTAATGATTTGGATGATCTGCCATCACCTCATCCGGGATGATGTTTGCAGGGACTAGACCGGAGATAATCCGACCGCCAAGTACTGGACTTTTGCCGCCTTCAGGTCCCGCTCCGACGTTGCCAAGTCCATTACACGTATATGCGGTTCCCGGCTTCGCAAAGTTCCCGCTTAGCATCCAGGTCAACCGCTGCAGGTAACTAACGAGAGTAGAATGTCGATTCATTTGAGTGCCGAGATCTTCTAACACAGCAACACTTTTTGCCTTTGCGATCGTTCTTGCTGTTGAGCGAATGAGGGCTTCGTCGACACCAGATTTTTCAGCGCAATCTGTAATGTCGATATGTTGAAACGTTTCTACGACAGCCTCAAAACCGGTACTGTGCTCGTTCAGCCAGACATCATCCTGCAAGCGCTCTTGAATGATAGTTGCAACCATACCGGCGAGTAGCCAGGCATCTCGACCAACTTTTACGGGTAAGTGAATATCAGCGAGATCGGCTGTTTGGGTCCGTTTCGGGTCGAGTACAATCAAGGTTCTGTTTGGATCCTTAGACATCTCACGAATTTCCGCGCGGGCTCTATGAAAACCGTGTGACTGCCATGGATTTTTACCCACAAACATCACGACTTCCGCGTGTTCGAAGTCGGCATGGTTAAACCCGCCTGCCATGCGACCAGCCACCCAAAACTCACCAGTCTTCTCCTGGGCGAGTGCGTTGGATCTGTAACGCATGTCGAGCGTAGCTTGAGTTGCACCGGAGTAAGCGCCTGGCAAATGATTTCCTTGACCGCCACCACCGTAGTAGAAAATCTTATCGCCACCATGTTCATCGCGAATGTTTCCCAGCTTCGATGCGATTTCGCTAATCGCTGTATTCCAATCAATGGGATCGTAACCCCCAGCCGAGTTGCGTTTCATCGGTGTTAACAAACGATCCGCTCGATTCTGATAGAAGTTCAGTCGGGAGGCCTTGTTGCAAAGGTAGCCTTGAGAAGCTGGGTGGTCTTCGTCGCCTTTGGTGCGGACAATTTCTGTACCCGCTTCATTGAGCTGAACCTTAACCCCGCAATTTAGTGTACAGAGAATACATGCGGTAGATTTCCATTCTCTATTACTCTTTTCGGCGGCCATGAGGTGCTCCTAATTTATAGTAGAAGTTGATGCTAAATCTCAGATCTAGAGTATGAAACTCATCGCGAAGAGTAAAGTAACCGGCGATATCAACAATGGTGTTGCTTGGGTGCGGAAAAAGACCCTCTCCAGCTACGAGAAACGACAGAAAGTCCTGGGTTGCTACTGAGATCTTTGGCTTGTTCGAGACAACTCGGTTTAGTTGCAAATGAGAATCATTCGTATTAATATCGTTCGCTGCATTTCGTAGTTTATTCTGGATAAGAAAATGGCAAAAACGGCAAGACGGGTATCAGTTGCAAAAAAGCAAACGTTAACACCAAACATGACGAGACTGGTTCTAGAGGGCACCTCGCTTTCAGATTTCCCCCTAGGGTTCGAAGGCGGCTACATTAAGCTAGTTCTGCCTGACACTGGAAAGCCCACCGTTCGCTCATACACCGTTCGCTCATTTGAACCGTCAACGCCTCAACTAACGATTGATATGGTCGCTCACGGTGATACTGGACCGGCAGCCACTTGGGCGAACCGGGTCACCGAAGGTGCCAACATCGAAATTACAGGACCAGGCGCCTGCCAACCCATCAACGCTAACGCTGACTGGTTTCTTCTGGCTGGGGACATGAGTGCACTGCCCGCAATCAGTGTCAATGTCTCGCGATTGCCGCAGGACGCAGTTGGAGATGTTGTGCTGGAGGTTATCTCCGCTGAAGACCAGCTCGAGCTAAACTTTCCTCCTGGCCTCAATGTCCATTGGGTCATCAATCCAGACCCAGAGGCACCTAACTCGGTACTCGAGGATACCGTCATGGCAATACCCTGGCGCGATGGAAACGTCTCGGTATGGGTTGCTGGCGAGTTTTCAGCGTCACGGGCATTGCGCCAGTATTTTCGTCACGACCGCAATGTCGAGAAAGGCAGCATGTATGTCAGTTGCTACTGGAAAATTGGCGAAACAGACGAGGGCATGAAGGCCGCAAAGCGTGCTGACGTAGAACCATGGTAACTAAACAGTAGAGCGCTTGGCATGAGCAGAATAGACAAATTGCGTGAAGAGCTCGGTGGCGCGCACCCCGCTGCAGCGAACAAGATTAGAGACTTCATCGAGCCTTACATCAAAGCATTCATTGAAAACAGTCCGTTTGCTGTCATGGCCAGCAGTAATGCTGAGGGTGATTGTGATGCCTCACCCAAGGGCGGCACACCTGGCTTTATCAAAGTCCTGGACCAGAAAACACTGCTGATTCCCGACATCGGCGGTAACCGCTTGTTCCAGAGCTTTCAGAACTTTGAATCCAATCCCAAAGCCGGATTCATCTTTATGATTCCGGGTGTCTCAGTGACTGCGCGCGTGAATGGCACAATTTCTGTCATCGATGAGGCGGAAATGGAACATCGAAACATAGCGCCTGAATTGAATCACCCCGATGACAATGCCAATCTGATTCAGGGCATGTTGCTCAACGTCGATGAATCCTATTTTCATTGCCCAAGGTCGATGCAATTCGCCGACCTCTGGAATACAGCTGCCATCATCACGAATGCCGATAAGTCACTCAAAGATCTAGTGGCCACAACCAAGGACGCCAGTTAATGCCCTGCCGAACAAAAACACTCGCAAAATCTCCTGCAACTTCCGTTACTTACTGCGAAGACTGCAAATGCTATCATCTTAGTATCGGCCCGGTTACCTGTCGACTTGACGAACAAATGTTGCAGCAAGCTATAGAGACCTTGTCCTCGCTATCACCGCTGCTAAAAAAAGAACCTGCACTGCAACCCGCCGCTCTAGTTCGCCACTAAGACATTGACCATTTTCTGCCAAAAGCTAACCCCCTAAATTCCCGATGCGAAAAAAAGCCTGAATAAGATACTTTGGCAATCTGGCGAAAATGTGGTTTAAAGTACTTACCTACACGCATGCAATCGACAAGGGGCTTGTGCAATGCAGTACCACCTGAATGGTTTCAAACCCGGTAACTACGAGATTCCAGATGCAGCCCGCGAGCCCGCCCCCCTACCGCCCATTATTAAGCTGCCAACAGAGGTCGATGTGTTAATTGTGGGTTGCGGCCCTGCAGGCCTGACCATGGCGAGACAAC
>UPTG01002892.1_pt1 | contig 11348 bp, 9 predicted proteins | sample 2160121 | NCBI WGS metagenome assembly UPTG01 (sample SAMN06266255, study PRJEB28933) | marine metagenome | isolation source: Columbia River Estuary | place: USA:Columbia River Estuary, USA | collected 2014-07-27 | reverse complement strand
AACCATGATGACATTCTATTCATTTACACTGAAGCAAATACAACTGCAGGTTATTTTGATAATGTTGAAGAAACAACAAGAAAAGGTATCGATGTTGGCCTGAGTACAGCGTTTGAGACATGGACTGTAAGCATGAACTATAACTTTGTTAAAGCTCAATATGGGACTGATCTTACCCTTGTCAGTGAAAATAATTCATCTGCCGATGATGGAGCGATTCAGGTCGAGGACGGTGATTACTTACCTAACATCCCTAAACACAGCTTCAAACTAAGGACAGTGTATAAACCAGACCCTGCTTGGTATTTAGGTGCTACAGTCACAGCATTTAGTTCTTCATATATGATGGGTAACGAGAACCAAGAAAATGATTCATCTGTAAATGGATTGCAAAGTGAGGTCCCAGGTTATGCAGTTATAAACTTAGATGCAGAATATAACTTTTCAAGTACGTTAGAAGGCTGGAAAATATATGCGAAGGTTTCTAACTTGCTTGATAACAAATATTACACAGGTGGACGAATTGCCGAATCAAGAGTCAATGCTGATCGTTCATTCAGTGAGGAAGAAATTGCCACTGCATCGCTCGTTGGTGGGGCACCACGAGCAGGATGGGTTGGGTTACGTTACGAGTTTTAAAACGTAAACGTTATTCTATAAAAAAGGGCTCTAAGCCCTTTTTTATTATCTTCGGGTGTATATTATAATTTTAGTAAATTTGGTGTCATATGAGCCTTAAGTCGCAGCTTCTTATTTATATAAACTCTTTACTTTTGATCGCGACGTTAATTGGTTTGATGACTATTATGATGGTTACTCAAAAAAATGTAAGAGAGGAGGTCTTATCAACCATGTCTCTTGCTGAGTTTGCGATTGAGCAGGGAGTAAAAAAGAATCCTGACTTTTATCTATTCCAAAGAGATAACAATGAACTAGGTATTTCTGAATTATCAGGCATTCGCCATTTAAAAATTCAATTTTTTGATCGTAATGATGTTTTACTAGAAGAGACATTAAACACACCTGAAGAAATTAAACCGCCTCCATCTTGGTTTATCAATATAATCGAAAGCCTTTCTGCTAAGATATTTTTTTCTAAAATTAACATTGAACAAAGGGGAGAACTAACAGGATATGTTTTAATAAAACCTGAACCAATCTTTGAGTATGCAGAAATATGGCAACAAATTAAGGTAGGACTTTGGATTATCGTAAGCTTTCTTGTTCTTATAAATTTCGTAGTATTGCTTCTTTTTTCTCATATGATTAAACCTATCAATAAAATTATTGAAGGATTTGAGAAACTAGAAGCTGGTAACTTTAAATCAAAGATTAGAAAATCAAATATTCTTGAACTTGATATTATTGGAAAAAAATTCAATAGCATGATTGATAATTTGAGACTGAGTAATAATAAGATTCACAAATTAAGCCAAAATTTAATTGATGTTCAAGAACAAGAAAAAAGTGAATTAGCTAGAGACTTGCATGATGAACTTGGCCAGTCTCTAACTGCACTTCAAGCCGAAGCTGCATCAATCTCAAAAACAACAAAGAAGAAATCCCGTGATGAAGCCATATTTAATGTAATAAAATTATCAAAAAATATGATGCTGTCTACAAGGGAAATTATAAAAAAACTTAATCTAGGATTGATTGAAGACTTAGGTTTTGAGTCAGCTTTAATTGAATTATTTGAAAACTGGAAAAGAAGATTTAAAGGGGTAAAATTTGAATACTCAATTGATGAAAAAGCCATTAAAAAGATCACAAAGAAGAAAACGGCTCATCTTTACAGAATTTTTCAAGAGGCACTCACAAATATTTCAAAGCATTCATCGCCAAAAAAAATTCAAATAAGTATTAAACATATTGGTAATACTGATAGAACAAGAATTTTGATTAGTAACGATGGTGTTATCAATGACTCTTCCAATCAGGAGGGCCTTGGTCTCATAGGTATTGCAGAGAGGGTGAACCAAATTCAAGGTACTTTAGAAATTTCTAAAAAGAAATTGTTTAAAATAAATATTAATTTGAGTAAATAGATGACAGATTTATTAATTGTAGATGACCATGAAATCGTTCGAGCAGGCATTAAGCGCCTTGTTGAAAACACGCCAAATCTTAATATAGTCGCTGATTTAGGTTCTGGAGAAGAGGCCTATCAATTCCTACAAAAAAATACCGTTGATTTGATCATTATGGACGTTTCTATGCCTGGTAAAGGGGGAATAGAGACAACAAATCAAATAAAAAAAAGACATCCAAAAATAAAAATCATAATGCTCTCAATGCACGATAATGCCATGATCATCGAAAAGGCTATGAAGGCTGGTGCTGATGGTTATATTTTAAAGAACGACCTATCCGATGATCTACTGAATGCGGTTGAAAAAGTCATGAATAATGAGACGATTATTTCAGCGTCGGTAGATGTAAATGAATTTAAAGATTCACTTATCAAGGATTTAAATAACAAAGAATTTGAAATTTTTAAATCGCTTGCATCAGGTGAAGATTTATTATCTATCGCTGAAAAATTGAATATCAGTTACAAGACAGCAGCAAATTACCAGACATCGATTAAACAAAAATTAAATATAAAAAATATACTCGATTTTTATAATTTAGCTAAAGAGAATAAAATTTTATAAACAATTTACTTGTTAAATCTATTGTTATAATCGACTTAATAATACTACAGGCTTATTTATGGACATTGGAACGCCGTTAAGTGCCTCATCGACCCGAGTTATGTTATTGGGTGCTGGAGAGCTGGGTAAGGAAGTAATTATTTCATTTCAGAGGCTAGGTGTGGAAGTTGTCGCTGTTGATCGATATCAAAATGCACCAGGCCACCAAGTTGCTCACCGTGCTTATGTTATTGATATGACTGATGAAAAAAAATTAAGACAAATTATTCAAAAAGAGAAACCCCATTACATCGTTCCAGAAATTGAAGCAATTAATACAGATTTCTTATCGGAAGTAGATAGCGCGGGTTATTCCAAAATAATTCCTAGTTTAAAAGCAGTTCAGCTAACAATGAACCGAGAGGGCATTAGAAAGCTTGCTTCTGAAGAATTAGGCTTACCAACATCAAACTATGGTTTTGCAAGAAGTTATGAGGAGCTCAAAGATTTAATTCTAAATAAAATAAAATTTCCATGTTTTATTAAACCCACCATGTCATCTTCAGGGAAGGGTCAGTCACTCATAAAGTCTGAGAGTGAAATTGAATCTGCATGGAAATTTGCAGCAACTGGCGGAAGAGTTGACCAGGGTGTTGTGATAGCAGAAGGGCTTATTGATTTTGATTACGAAATTACATTACTCACTGTCAGGTCGAAGGACTCAAATGGTGAAGTCTGCACAAAATTTTGCGATCCGATAGGGCATCATCAAGAAAGTGGGGATTATATCGAAAGTTTTCAGCCACAACCGATGAGTGAAGCTGCACTAGAAAAGTCAAAAAAAATTGCAAAGACAATAACTGATTCCTTAGGCGGTCTTGGTATTTTTGGTGTTGAATTGTTTATTAAAAAGGATGAAGTATGGTTTTCAGAAGTTAGTCCCAGACCTCATGATACTGGGATGGTCACAATGGCGTCGCAAAAACAATCTGAATTTGAATTACATGCTAAGGCAATCCTTGGTTTACCGGTTGATACATCCTTGTCAAATCCAAGCGCAAGTAAAGTGATTTATGGTGACCACGATGCTGATCATGTTTATTTTGAGGGCGTAGATCAGGCACTTCAAATTCCTGGTGTTGACGTTAGATTATTTGGTAAACCTAAGTCGTTCAAAAAGAGAAGAATGGGCGTCATATTAGCTTCATCAAATTCGATGGAGGCTGCACTTAACAATGCAAAAGAAGCGGCTTTAAAAATTAAAACAAAACTAGAGAGATAGGATAATGAAAAAAATAGTATTAGTTTTTATCTTCCTTGTGGCAGTTCTTGGAGGTTTGACTTATTGGTTTTTTGAGAATTTAGATGATTTTATCAAAAGCTATATGGTTGAATATGGTTCCAAAATGACTAAAACTGATGTTGAGGTTGATTCTGTCAAAACTGATATTTCAAAAGGGGAGATTTTAATAAATAGAATTGGTATTGAGAACCCAAAAGGCTTTAGTAATAACGAGGCTTTTGAGGTAAAAAAAGTTAAGATTAATATTAATAAAGAAACTTTAAATCAAGATGTAATAGAGATTCCTCTTGTATTGATAAATAATCCAGAGATTATCTATGAATATAATGGAAAAAAGACCAACTTTAATGTTCTTAAAGACAATATCCAAAATTATCAAAAAAATGTAAATAATTCATCCAGAGGAAAAAAAATAAGCCAAGTAACTGAAAATAAAAAAACAAAGGAAAATAATGATAAAAAAAGCTCTAAAACTTTTTTTATTAAGGAATTAAAAATTGTAGATTTAGAAATAAAAGCAAGGGTAAGTTCTGTAAAAAAAGATTTTTTAAATAAAAAAATCCCATTGATAGTAATTAAAAATATTGGCTCAGAAACAAAAGGGGCTTCACCTGAATTTATTTTAGAAAGTGTTATTTTAAAAATAGATGATAATTTAGAAACTGTATTTGACTTTAAATCACTTAAAACTGATATTAGAAATAATGTAAATAAAATCATCGACAAGCTTAAAGGAGTTAAGAAAGATAATTCTGGTAAAGAAAAGATAGATCACAAAAAAATAATTAATAATCTCAAAGATTTGTTCTAATACTTAAAAGACGATAAGTTAAGTTACCCTCTTTGTGCTAAAATCGCGCGTCTAGTAAATTTAATGGTCATCCATCAATGAATCAAAAGCTTCGTAATATTGCAATTATTGCCCATGTTGATCATGGTAAAACCACTCTTGTTGATAAATTATTACAACAATCAGGTACATTTGCTGAGCATCAGCAGGTGAGTGAACGTGTCATGGATTCTAACGATCTCGAAAAAGAACGGGGTATTACTATCCTATCTAAAAATACGGCTATTAATTATGAAGATCACCATATTAATATTGTAGATACTCCTGGGCATGCCGATTTTGGGGGTGAAGTTGAAAGAGTTTTAGGCATGGTTGATGGTGTTGTTTTGCTTGTGGATGCTGTTGATGGCCCAATGCCTCAAACACGCTTTGTCACCAAAAAGGCATTAGCGCTTGGCCTAAAACCTATTGTTGTCATAAATAAAATAGATCGCCCAGGAGCTAGGGCAGATTGGGTAATTAATCATACTTTTGACTTGTTTGCTAATTTAGGCGCCACTGATGAGCAACTTGATTTTCCTGTTGTCTATGCTTCAGCTTTGAACGGTTATGCAAAAATGAAAGAGGAAGATGAAACAACAGATATGACTTCTCTTTTCAATACAATATTATCGCATGTTGAGCCACCTGAAGGTGATCCAGCAGCACCCTTACAGTTTCAAATTTCTGCTCTTGATTACTCCTCATATACGGGGAGAATGGGGATTGGCCGAATTCGTAATGGTATTTTAAAGCCGGGTAGTCCTGTGGCAATTATGATGGGAGATGAAAAGGTTGGTCAGGGAAAAATAAATGAAGTTTTTGCGTACGAAGGCCTTGAAAAAGTGAGTGTAAAACAAGCAGAAGCAGGCAATATTGTAATCGTGACTGGAATTGAGGAGATCGGTATAGGTGTTACGATTGCGCAACTTGATAATCCGACAGGTCTCCCAATAATTCCTATTGATGAACCTACATTAAATATGGATTTTATGGTTAATACCTCACCTCTGGCTGGTAAAGAGGGGAAGTTTGTAACAAGTAGACAGATAAAAGAGAGGCTCACAAAAGAATTATTAGTTAACGTCGCACTAAGGGTTGAGGATACTGAAGATGCAGATGTTTTTAGAGTTTCAGGAAGAGGAGAGCTACATTTAACAATTCTCTTAGAGAATATGAGAAGAGAAGGCTATGAAATTGCTGTTGGAAAACCTCAGGTTGTTTACAAAGAAATAGATGGAAACAAATGTGAGCCATATGAGAACCTCACCGTAGATATAGAAGATGAAACGCAAGGTGCTGTGATGGAGGAATTAGGCAGAAGAAAAGGTGAGCTGACGAATATGGAGTCAGACGGATTAGGCAGAACTCGCCTAGAGTATACAATCCCTGCAAGAGGTCTTATTGGGTTTCAAGGTGAATTTCTGACTATGACTAAGGGGACTGGGATTATGTCGCATGTTTTCGAGGAATATCTCCCTGTTAAGACTGAAATTCCTGGAAGAAGGAATGGCGTTTTAATTTCTTCAGAGAAGGGTGAGGCAGTGGCTTATGCTTTATGGAAATTACAAGACAGAGGAAGAATGTTTGTTCATCCAGGTGACAAGCTCTATGAAGGCATGGTCATTGGTATTCATTCTCGAGATAATGACTTAATTGTGAACCCAATCAAGGGAAAGCAGCTTACAAACGTTAGGTCTTCTGGAACAGATGAGGCTGTTAGGTTGGTTCCACCCATTCAAATGAGTTTAGAATATGCAGTTGAATTCATAGATGATGATGAGCTTGTTGAGATTACGCCTGAATCAATCAGAATCAGGAAACGATATCTTATTGAGCACGAGAGAAAAAGAGCGTCTAGAGAAGCTTAGTCTAGTTCCTGCGTGGCAATATAGTCCTCGTAATTGCCAGTGTAATCAATTATTTTGTCAGATTTTATTTCAAAGATACGTGTAGCCACAGAGCTGACAAATTCACGGTCGTGTGTGACAAAAAATACCGTACCTTTGTATTTGTCCAATGCTGTATTTAACGATTCAATTGACTCCATATCCATATGATTCGTGGGCTCATCTAATAACAATACGTTATTTCTTTCGAGCATAATTTTTCCAAATAACATTCGACCTTGCTCTCCTCCAGACAATACATTCACTTTCTTTTTAAAATCATCCCCAGAAAATAATAATCTGCCTAAAATGCTTTTAATGGATTGGTCATCATCTTGCGCTTGTTTGAAATCATTTATCCAATCAAATATTGATGTACTTTTATCAAATTCGTCGTTATGGTCTTGTGCAAAATAACTAATTTTGGCTTTTTCAGCCCATTTGACTGATCCATCATTAGGGTTAACTGTATTTGCAAGAATTTTAAGTAAGGTAGATTTGCCTATGCCATTTTCACCAATAATGGCAACTTTTTCACCAGCCTCAACCATAAAATTTACATTATCAAATAAGGGCTTTTCATAAGCGTGACTTAATTTATTTATTGTTACTGCTTGGCGATATAATTTATCTTTTTCCTCGTATTCAAAGCGTATAAACGGATATTGTCTACTTGATGGCTTCATATCTTCTATTTTTATTTTATCAATTTGTTTTGCTCTTGAGGTCGCTTGCTTAGCTTTGGATGCATTTGCTGAAAACCTTCTGACAAACTCTTGAAGTTCGGCTACTTGCGCTTTCGCTTTTTCATTTGCTTTGAGTTGTTGTGATTTAACTGTTGCACTTGCTGCCATAAAGTCATCATAGTTACCGGGATAAACTGTTAACTTTTGATAATCCATATCTGCTGTATGAGTACATACTTGATTAAGAAAATGACGATCATGCGAAATAATAATCATGGTTGAATCTCTAGAATTAATGATCTTTTCAAGCCATCGAATTGTATTAATGTCCAGATTGTTGGTAGGCTCATCAAGCAACAGAATGTCTGGGTCTGCAAATAGTGCTTGAGCTAATAAAACTCTAAGTTTTAATCCAGGTGGGATTGCACTCATAGCTCCATCATGAAAACTATTTTCGATGCCTACACCATCTAACAACTCTCCAGCTCTTGACTCCGCTGTATAGCCATCATATTCCGCATAAACTGTTTCTAGTTCTGCAGCCCTCATATAATCTTCTTCAGTCGCATCTGGGTTTGCATAAAGCTTATTTTTTTCCTCATTGGCATTCCACATTTCCTCATGACCCATCATGACAACGTCTAGAACTCTAAGCTCCTCATATGCAAATTGATCTTGCCTCAACCACGCAACCCTTTCATTTGATTCAATGGCAATTGAACCCGAGGTAGGCTCAAGCTCTTTAGCAAGAATTTTCATAAAGGTGGATTTACCACAACCATTTGCACCAATAAGGCCATAGCGGTTACCGTCTCCAAATTTTATTGAGATATCCTCAAAAAGGGGTTTTGATCCAAATTGCATCGTAATATTATTTGTAATTAGCAAGTCTAGGGGCCTTTAATCTTTGATAATAGTTAGAAAATTTTGATTTTAAGCTTGTTGAAGTTAAAATTTTTACGAATTATAGCTTGTACTGAATGTTTACGATAGTTAAAATTTCACTCCCTGAAGGCTTCGTCCAAACAACTTCATCATCTAGGGCATTTCCAATTAAAGCTTTTGCAAGAGGTGAGTTGTATGCAATTTTATTTTCCTTAATATTTGCTTCGTCTTCTCCAACAATTTGAAAATTTAGAATTTCTCCTAATTCATTTTCAATATCAACCGAAGCAGAAAAAAGCACCTTATTTTTGTCTTGCTCTTGGGGGTTAACTAAAATTGCTGATTCAAGACGGTTAATAAAATATCTTAAATCACGCTCCAATTGCAATTTCTTTTGCTTATTTATGGAGTCGGTAGTGAGGGATGATTTTTTTCTTTCCTCCTCCAAATTTGAGATTTTTTCTTCTAGCTCCATAAGTCCATCAGGAGTTACATAATTTTTTTCAGCGCTTATAGGGCGCTCTGGCACATCTATTCCAGCATGCTCTAAATCATTTTCTTTTACGAAAGCTCTACTCATTATTTATTTATAATCAATAATATATATATAATTTGTAAGGTAAAATATACGATTTATAAATTAGGAATTTAATTGAAACTCATAATTAATGAGTAGCAACTTAAGCAATATTTTTAATCTACCTTTCAAACTTAATTTTACACGCCTCTAGTTTTTTTTGAAAATCTGCATAGCACATTGATACAGAAAATTGTGGATAATCACTGATTACATTTTCTGGTGGATCAAATAAAATCCCTTCATTTGCCTGTTTAAGCATTCCAATATCATTATATGAGTCTCCCGCAGCAACAACCTTGAAGTTTAAATTCTGGAGTGCTTTTACAGCCTCTTGTTTACCATTTGGTTGGCGTAGCTTGTATCCAACGATTGAATCATTGGTATCAATGACCAATTGATGACAAAACAGTGTTGGGTAATCTAATTTCTTCATCAGCGGACTGACAAATTGATAAAAGGTATCTGAAAGAATGATTACTTCAAACTCGGACCTGAGCCATTTATGAAATTCAATTGCTCCATCAAGGGGCTCAAGCGTACTAATAACTTCTTTTATGTCTGTTAACTTAAAATTATTTTCTTTTAGGATGTTGAGTCTTTTAGTCATTAATTCATCATAATCAGGAATATCTCGCGTTGTTAATTTTAGATCTTCCACACCAGTTTTCTCAGCAAATTTAATCCATATTTCTGGTAGTAATACCCCCTCTAAATCTAGACATGCAATCATTTTTTTATTTACCTTATTAAACTGTTTTATTAAAAATAAATTATAAATATATGATTATATTATTAATTTTTTAAAATCATATCCCTTAAAACTTTAAACCTTTCTATCGATGCACTTCGCATACTCACAAACTCAACATGTTCCTGATTATGTTTGTTTGGGTTTAATTGTACACCCCAGAGACCACCTATTTCATTTGGAATACCTGAATATCTTATATCAATAATTTGGTTTTTATTGTGTGGGTTAACTGCAAGAAAGTCATTGCTGAACCATTTAAATCTTTCTACATCTTTATATTGTTGCGATTCTTCTTTCAACCATGGAAAGTCTTCTTCTTGATTTAATTTTTTGATACTCTCCCCAGGAATTATTTTATTAAATAGTAAATTTGTAGCATCAACATAAAACTGATTATCTGTTTCATATATTGTTTTCCACAGAATTAAATTCCCAAAGCTTGGCTTTGCTTTTATTCTGGTTATAGTGTGGCCTCTCTGCTCAGCAATTTCTTTACCCACATTTATTGCCACATTATGCAGATACATGCCTATCATAAGGTAAATGACTGCCCAACCTAAGGCAATTTTTGAATAAACATTCTTTTTCTTTATCGTTGCGAGCGCTATTAATAATATCAAGGGTATCGTGAATAATGGGTCAATGATAGAAATATTGTTCCAAGCAATCCTAATATCACTAAAAGGCCAAAAAAGAAGAGTCCCATAGCTCGTACATGCATCAATTAAACCATGAGTCCCATAGCCTAAGGTGCAATAAAGCCATGTTTTCTTGAAATTAAATGGACTTATTTTTTTGAAAACTACAAATAGAAATAGAGCACATATTAGCCCACCAAATGGAATGAATACTAAAGAGTGGGTAAATTGACGGTGATATTCTAGAGATAAGAGTGGATCAGTGCTTGAGCGAATAAAAATATCCAAATCTGGTGCCATTCCAGATAGAAATCCAAGCAGGGCAACAATCCCTAGATTCTTTTTACTCAGCGCCTGCGGAAGAACAGCGCCTATCGTACCTTGTGTTAATGGATCCATATTAAAATTTCACTATAAAAATATTACTAAGTAAAAGCATAGGACAATTTTTTAGATTTCAAAATTAGATTTGTTTGGTAACAGCGCTTCCATCTGTTTACTAACTAACTGTAGCCTTTTATCCAAAGCGTCTGCATTATCGCAGGTATCGTTAATACAAAAAAATGGGATTTTACCAAACTTTTGCTTTAGAAGATCTAATTCTATTTCAATTTCATTTGAACCGCTTTCAATATACAAAGAGTTTGATGAACTAATTTTGGCATATCCATGATGCTCAAGCCATCTAGGAACAAAATCTACCAATACAGCTGGTGTTTTCCACGATCTAAAATTATTTGATCTGACTTTGTTAAATAAATCTACCGCCTCTTTTTCTATTTCTAACAGTAGAGATTTTTTATAGGGTCTTGGTGCATGAGCTAGAGCTATATTTTGATGTTTATAGCTTGCATACTTTTCTTTCAACCATAGCTTTGATTGTATGGACGAATTGATTGGTGATAAAAGCATTGACTGCAACTCACCATATTCTTCATGCGGTTCTTTATCATAAAAATATTTCAACCCCTCATCAAACCACCAGTTTTTATTTACTGGCATCCCAAAAAAAATATCGTCATTTAAATAAAAGAAATTTTCAGATAAATTAGGGATGTGGTGGATAAATGATTCAATATGAGCTGAAGCAAAGATGGGTTTTATTTTTTTTGGAATAATGCTTTTATGATCAATGACAGTCACTCTCTTAT
>UPTG01002885.1_pt1 | contig 11375 bp, 10 predicted proteins | sample 2160121 | NCBI WGS metagenome assembly UPTG01 (sample SAMN06266255, study PRJEB28933) | marine metagenome | isolation source: Columbia River Estuary | place: USA:Columbia River Estuary, USA | collected 2014-07-27 | reverse complement strand
TATTTTTTGGATGTATAACTTTCCTTTACTTAAACCTTTAATATTTCCTGTAAGGATTAAATTTGATTCTTTATCATTATTGTTACATGCAACAATTGTAAAAAGGCTTAAGCCTAAAAGTAAAAACTTCTTCATTTGTATTAATATAAAATTATTTAGGTGATGCAATTTCCATTAAATAAGCACATAAAATAGCGCCATAAGTTCCAGCAATATAACCAAAAATTGCTAGCAAAACTCCAACACTTGCAAGTGATGGATGAAAAGCCGATGCTACTATTGGTGCCGATGCAGCTCCACCTACATTTGCTTGACTTCCTACGGCTACGAAAAAATAAGGTGCTTTTATTAGTTTTGCTACTCCAAAAATAACAATAAAATGAATAAGCATCCAAATAAATCCAATAGCGATTAATCCTGGGTTTTCAAAAACAGAGCTTAAGTCCATTTTCATGCCTATGGATGCTACAAGAATGTATATAAAAACACTTCCTACTTTACTTGCTCCCGCTCCTTCATATTTTTTAAGTGGTGTAAAGGATAAAGCTATTCCTAAAAAAGTTGCAATAGTTACCATCCAAAAGAAAGTTCCTCCAAATGTTGAAGCAAAACTCTTTGGGTCATTTACACTTTCAAAATTTGATTGAAAAAAAGAAGAACATAATTGAGAACCCCAATGTGATAATCCTACAGAGCCAAATGCAATTGCTGTTATTATCATATAATCATTTAAGGATGGATTTCTTTTTACACTTTCTTGATAGTCTGAAACTTTATCTTGTAGTTCTTGAATAGATGAGTTATCTGCCTTTAACCATTTATTTATAGCTTCTTTTTTCCCTATTCCATATAGTAAAAAAGCCATCCCTACATTTGCAATAACGATATCTACTAAGACCATTGCTCCATATTTTTCTTGGTTATACTTGAAAATTTCTAACATAGCTGCCTGATTTGCTCCTCCGCCTATCCAACTTCCTGCTAATGTAGATAGTCCTCTCCAAACAGCATCAAAACCTGCACCACCGACAGTTTCTGGAGAAAAAATAGATATTATTAAAATAGCAATTGGTCCGCCTATAATAATTCCAATAGTTCCCGCAAAAAATACAATTAATGCTTTTGGGCCTAAATTTAGTAATGCTTTTATGTCAATACTAATTGTCATTAGTACTAAAGCTGCGGGTAATAGGTATCTACTTGCAACAAAATAGACAGAAGATTCTTTAGTAATTTTTTCGCCTTCTTTACTTATTTCTACCCACTCAGGTGAAATTATATTTAATGAACTTAAAATAGCAGGTAGTAAATAACACATTAAAAGTGCAGGAACTACTCCATAGAATTTCTTCCAATAGCCTTCTTCTTTTGAAGAAGTGTAGAAAACAAATCCTAAAAGTATCATTAGTAACCCAAAAACAATTGTATCGTCAGTAAAATAAGGTGCTTTTTCCATTTAAATATATTTGATTGCAAATAAAGAAAAAAATCCTCAAAACACACGAGTGTCTTGAGGATTTAATTAGTTAAAATATATTTATTATCCTTTTAACCAAGCAGTTCTTACTTCTTTTTTAGAAGCGTTTGTTGACTGGTATCCTTCTTGAATTTCTTTAGGCATGTTAACTTTTCCTTTTAATTCTTGATTTGTACCATTACGATTAATTTTTATCGTAATGTCTTCTCCGTCTTTCCAGTTTGCAGTCCCTAAAACTAAATCATAAATATTGTCTAAATTATAATTAGTTCCGTTTACTGCTAAAATTTTATCTCCATTTTTTAAACCAAGAGTTGTCATAAATACATTTAATTCAATTTCTGGCAAAATCATGATTTCTTTTGTTGATGGATCTACTGTTATATATGGAGTTTGTCCTTTTAAGAATGGATTACCGGCAACTTCTAATTTAGCTTCTGTAACACCCATTTTAGCAAAATAATCTGCGTAAGGTATTGGAGTTTCTCCAGCAACGTAAGTTTTTAAGAACTCTCCAACTGCAGGATACGTTAGTTCAGTTATTTTAGCAAATAATTCTTCATCTTTAAATGCTCTTTTGCTACCATATTCGTTAGATAAATCTTGCATTAAAGTTAAGATTCCTTTTTGCCCATTACTGTTTTCTCTAATGATAATATCCATACACATTGCGATTAATGCACCTTTTTGGTAAACATTAACATATTGATCTTTATATGGTGCTGTTAAAACGTTTTTACTCATTTTAGTAAAACTCATTTTGTCGTTCATTTGGCTAGCTTGTGCAATCTTTTGAGACATTCTTTCAAAAAATTCAGTCTCTTCAATTAAGCCTTGATTAACTTGAAATAAATTTGCAAAATATTCAGTCACTCCTTCGTACATCCATAAATGTTCCGACATTTGAGGGTTGTTAAAATCAAAATATTGAATTTCATTTGAATGAACTGTTAATGGCGTTACAATATGAAAAAATTCATGAGAAACAACATCCTTTAATTGTTCTTGTAACATTTCTAATCCCATCATTTCTGGCATTACAACTGTAGTTGATGTTGGGTGTTCCAATGCTCCAAAACCTTTAGCGTCTTGTGCTTTCATATCTGAAAGATATAGTAAGATTGCATATTTTTTTGTTGCGTCAAACGTACCTAAAAATTTCTTTTGTGCTCGCATCATAGTCTCCATGTTTGGAGTAATTGCTTCAGCAGTATATTTTCCTGTTGGAGAATATACACTGATAATTATTTCCATATCATCTACCATAAATGAAGTGAAATCTGGTTTAGAATACATTAATGGCATTTCCACTAAAGTTGCATATTTTGAACTATGAAAAATATCTTTAGTATCTGTATCATCCATATCAACCATTGCAGATACGCCTAGTAAGTTTGCTGGATGTGTAATTGTCATTTTATAAGGAGTCTCTGTTTTACCGTCAAAATATCCTACAAAACCATGTGTGTTTAACATGAAGTTTACGCCAGCATTAATGTTAGTTCCTGCGGGAGAAAATACATCTTCACTGTTTCCAAAACCACCACCACCTTCAGTATCAAATGTGTCGTTTACTAAATAAGTTACTTTTGTTAACTTGTTTGCATCGGCAATAGAATAGGAGTTTTCATCTACTTTTGTTACTCTTAAACCATTTCCTTTTGCGTCAAATGCTTTGAAATTTTCAATGAATCTTCCATAATCATCTTCCGAATAAGTTCCAGGAACCGTTTTTGGGATATGAAAAGTAGTAGTTTCTGTTGTGAAAGTTGGTGTGTTAATTGTCACCATTACTTTGTCTTCTTTTACATCGATTAAGTCGATTGATACATCAACAACATCCATCTTTGGTGTAGTTTGAGCTGTTTTACAACTCCAAAAAAATGTTGCTAATGCAAGAGATAAAATTATTTTTTTCATTTTGTTTTTATTGATTACTAATAAGTAGATTAATTAATGTTTTTGTTACAAATAGCTGTAAAAAAAAACTCCATGTTTAACATGGAGTCTTTTTTTAATCAAATTTATTTTTGATATAATATTTACTATCTAGGTCGTCTTCTTCGATAGTGTTGAATTTTAAAGGTTTAGGTTTAGGTTTGCTAGCTAAAGCTTTTGTTTTCCAAATTTCAAATTTATCTTTAGTTAAGCTTTTACGCATTATTTCGGTTAATTCCTTTTCCGAAATTTCAAATTTTTCTTTTATAACTCCAAAAGGTTTTTTTTCTTCTTGGGCTATTTTGACAACTTTTTGTAAAGTTTCGTTGTCTAATTCTACTGTTGCTTTCTTTTTCATTAGATGAAAAAATTATTTTTTTAAAGATTTATAATGTCAATATTATAAAAAAAAATAAAAAAATAAAAATGTTCCTGCTTTTTTTTTCAATTGAATTATGAAATATCTCTAAAAGTTAGGTTTATTCTTTCTTTTTTGCGCTTTGTTGCTTTTGGAATTTGATGTTTATTAGACTTTTTTGAAACTTTTTTAGGAATGACTTTTAATTGAAATAAGCGATGAAGGCATCACCGCTTATTTTACAATTTAGATTGTTAATTACTTGTTGTCTTGAAGTAAATTTTTATAAATAAGTCCACCAACAATTGCACCTAATATTGGAGCAACCCAAAACAACCAAACTTGTGTTAATGGAGTTCCGCCCACAAATATTGCTTGTGAAAGTGAACGTGCTGGATTTACAGATGTGTTTGTTATTGGAATACTGATTAAATGAATTAATGTTAAAGCTAAACCAATTGCTAAACCTGCAAATTTTCCATTAGCGAATTTATCAGTAGCTCCAAGAATTACAATTAGGAAGAACATGGTTAGTACAAATTCGGCAATAAATGCTGACATCATTGAAAAACCTTGTGGTGAAAAAGAGTCAAACCCATTAGAAGCAAAAGCTCCGGCTTGAGTTGCATCGATTGCAAAACCTTCTTTTCCGTATAAAATTAAATATAAAGTTCCAGCCGCCGCAATTGCTCCAACACATTGTGAAATTATATATGGTGCTAATTCTTTTGAAGAAAATCTTCCGCTTACCCATAATCCAAATGAAACAGCAGGATTGAAATGTCCTCCAGAGATGTGGCCAACCGCATATGCCATTGTTAAAACAGTTAATCCAAATGCAAGTGATACACCTGCAAATCCAATTCCTAATTCTGGAATTCCAGCAGCAAATAAAGCACTACCACAACCTCCAAAAACTAGCCAATAGGTTCCAAAAAATTCTGCAAATAATTTTCTCATAAGTATAAAGTATTAGTTAGTATTCAGTTTTAGGTATAAATAAATGCCCAATAGATTAATGCTAGCTGCAATGGTAAACGCAATAATCGAACCCATTTTGGCAATCCTAGCGCAGCTTTTTCATTTTGAAACATATAAATGTTTGCAGGAAAAACGGCAATTAATAAAACAATAATTCCCCAAGCGGCATAATTAGATGTAAGTGAGAAACATACTAAAGTACCTAATGATATTTCGGCTAAACCACTAAGCTTATTTAATAAATTAGGGTTTGGTAAGTAACGGGGTATGATTTTCAGATATAAACGAGGTTGTCTAAAATGATTTAGACCAGCCAGAATATAAATTACTCCCATTAAGTATTGATGCCAAGGTAAAGTCATACAAAAAAATTTGTAACGAATTTATCTAAAATTTAAATAAGGAACTATTTTTTATTGAAATTAATATTCATTATTACAATTGCTGTAATGATTAAAACTATTCCAATCCATTGTGAAAAAACAACGGTTTCGTTTAGTAAAAAGTAAGCCATTAATACAGAAACAGGTAATTCTAAAGAAGAAACAATACTTCCAAGTCCTAAACCTGTTTTTGGGAAACCTGCATTTAAAAGCATAGGAGGAATAATAGTTCCAAAAAGTGCTAAAAATATACCGTAGTTTCCGAAAATCGCAAAATTAAAAGGTCTGTTTTGTGTATAAATACTAAATATTAAAACAATTATAGCCCCGCCTAACAACATAAATAAACTACGTTGTGCAGATGAAATTCCAAGAGCTACTTTGTTTGCTGTAAACATAGTAGTTGTGAACGAAGCTGCTGCTAACATACCCCAAATAACACCTTGTAAGTTTAATTCACTATCATTAAATAAAATGTTTGTAGCTAAAAGAGTTCCAATTAAAACAACAAAAACAGCAATTGTTTTTTGTTTTGACGGTGCTTTTTTGTCTAATATCCATTCTAGTAAAACGCCCATCCAAACGGTTTGCATTAATAGAACAATTGCAATAGAAACATCAATGTACTTTACACATAAATAGTAAAAAACACTAGTTGCACCTAATGAAGTTCCTGCCAACATTAAGTTGAAAATGTTTTTTGGAGTTGCTTTTACAACTTCCGTTTTGTTTTTAAATTTTTGAAATAAATTTATTAAAAGAATTCCTAAAATTCCATATACAAATTGTGAAGTGGTTACTTCCGCTGTTGTAAATTTTTCTGCATCTAAATAGGCTAACTTTACAAAAGTTGCAAGCATTCCGTAACTAGTTGCGCCTAAAGCTACTAAAAATACGCCTTTTACTATTTCATTTTTTGACATTACTCATTTTTTAAGGGGCGCAAATATAATAGAAACGAATTAGTTTTAGATGCTTTTCTTAAAATAATCCATCTTAATTAAAAATTTTGCATATAAATTCTAATTTTATTTATTAAAAACTATACGGGACGAATAAATTGAATTGCTAATTACAGTGAATTGTTTTATATTTTATTTAACACTAAAGGTTTAAAATAAACTTTAATATTATATGTTTTAACTAAAACGATATTATGAAAAATATTTTAACACTATTACTTATCAGTTTAGTATGCTGTAATAATAAAAGCAATATTGAATTTGATAAAGACTATACTAAATATCACTCAGAAGCATTAGAGTTTATAAAAAGTAAAGATTTTAATACTGATTTTTATTATTTAATTGACATGAGTGTGCATTCTGGAAAAAATCGTTTTCTTATTTATGATTTCTCCACTAAAAAAATCGTGGATAAAAATATTGTTACGCACGGAAGTTGTGATCAATTTGAAGAGAACCCTAAAAAATGGGAAAAAGCTAAATTTAGTACTAAAAATGAGAGCCATTGCTCAATGAAAGGAAAATATAAAATTGGGAATAGAGATTATAGTAGCTGGGGAATTAATGTGAAATACTGGATTCATGGTTTAGAAAATAGCAACAATACTGCAGTAAAAAGAGTAGTGGTGTTACATTCTTGGGACGCAGTAAAAAATGAAGAAATATATCCTAGATATAGTCCTTTAAGTTGGGGTTGTCCTGCTGTTTCAAATGAATTTATGAAAAAATTAGATGAACAATTAAAAAGCAGTAATAAACCAGTTTTACTTTGGATTATAGAATAAAAGAAAGACTATTTTTTTAATTCGTAAAGCCAATTGGTTTCAGGGGAAGTATCATCAGGAATCTCTCCAATTTTTATAGCGCCTAATTTTTCGACAGCTTTTTGAGATCTAAAATTAGTGTCTCCTACATGAAAGTGAACGCTATTTACAAATTGAAATGCGTAATTTATCATTAATTCTTTCAATGAGCTATTGTATTTTGTTCCCCAATATGCTCTTGAAATAAAAGTATAGCCAATTATAATACTGCTTTCTAATTCATTAAATTCATAATAACGGGAAGATCCAATTACCCTATTTGTTTTGTTATCAAAGACTAGAAAAGCGCCTTTAGACTTTATTGCGTTATCAAAGAAAATTTGAAAAACTTCTTTTTTATATCTATCCTTATTTGGGTGTTGTTCCCAAATTAATTCATCAGAAGCTATTTCAAACAAAGCATCAAAATTATTTTTTTGAATAGGTTTAATCGTAATTAAATCGTTTGATAAAGTAGGTTGTAAGTTCATTTAGAGTTCGATTTTATGTTTGTAAATTCTACTAAATCCATTTTCGTACTTAGAGATCTCATTTATAAAACGCTCAATATTATCAAAACTTATAGATGTTACTGAATTTCTTTTACTTGTAAAATATAAAGTCTTGGTACTTGCATCATAAAACGGACAATAATCCATTGCTTTTGAGTTTACGGAAATCCCTAAATTTTTGGCAGTATCCCAATTTCCTTCTTCATCCTTATAACTTACGTATAAATCGCCACTTCCAAAACCATCTGTTCTTCCATAACCTGTAAACAAAATAAATTGTTCGTCAGGCGAAATGAATGCATTAAACTCATAACCTTCAGTATTTATGTTTTTACTTATGTTTTCTGGTTCAGAATATTGATTGTTTTCCCAATAAGCGACATAAATATCATCTTTGCCTAATGATTTTGGATTTTCAGAAGTAAAATACAAATTTCCATTTGATGCTATTGAAGGATAAAATTCGTCATATTCAGAATTAATTGGCAAACCTAAATTAATTGGTTTTGACCATTTTTCTTTTGATTTTTTTCGCTCTACATACCAAATGTCATAATCTTTGCTCTTTGAAATGGAATCATTTAAGGGTTGGTTTGATGCAAAATACAAACGCAATCCATCTTGTGATAAAAAAGGTTCAATGTCTCTATGCTTACTAGAAAACGAAACCAATTGTGACTTGCTCCATTTGTTTTTAACTTTGGTAACAAAGGCAATTTTAGAAACTTGTTCATCTGGACTTTGAATTGTAAAATAGATTTCGTCTTGGTTTTTAGAAATTGCAATGTCTCTAACATTTTGATAATTGATTAAAAAATCAAAAGCAGGAACTGGTTTTGTGTTTTCTTGAGCTAAAGAAAAGGTTGAAAATAAGAAAAGTGTAAATAGATAAATTGAATTATTTTTTTTCATCTTATTTGTTTTGGATTGTAACAAATTTAGGAAAAATAGTCTAATTAATAAATTAGATATTAATGAATAAGTTTTTAAGTGTTATTGTGTTGTTTTTATTTGGAGTTAATATCTTAAATGCTCAGGTACAAGAAAATAATGTTGAAAGTAAAACAGAGAAGGAGGTAGAGCTTAATGAAATTACAATTACACATAGAAAGAAGGCAGTTGAACAAAAAGCAGATAGAACTATTTTTGACTTTTCGGAACAAGCACATTTAAATTCTGGTTCTGTTTTAGAAGGTTTAAAAAAACTTCCGGGTTTAATTATTTCAGATGTAGCTGGAATGATGTACCAAGGAAAGCAACTTGAAGTTTATTTAGACGGACGACCTTTAAATATTTATTCTAACGAATTGAATGCTTTTTTAGAAGGAATGCCTGCAAATAGTATTGAAAAAGTAGAGGTAATAACGCAACCAGGTGCTGAATATCCAGCAACTTCTGGCGGAGCAATTATAAACATTGTTACTAGTAGAACTGCAAAAAATTATTTGAGCGCTACTTATTCTTCGGGTGCAAATTTCACAAATTATGACAAAACTAGAGCGCGTTTTAATAACAGTTTGCTTTTAAATGCCAAAAATAAATATTTTGGTTGGCAAATTAATATAGGTCAAAATTACAGAGAAAGTGCACAATGGTCTACTGTAACTAATTCTGCAAATAATAGCACTTCAACTGTTCTTTCCGATACTGAAGCAGATAGAATTGGAAGAAGTACTTTCGTAAAATCAGCTTTAAAATTCGATTTTAAAAAAGACAGACTGTTATTAAATTATGATATGAATTTTAATAATAACGATGCATATACTTTAGCAAATGGTTTTGGTTTTATATCAGACGATTTTAGTAAAACAAAAAGCAATCGTCAAGACGCATTAGTTACTTATCAAAAATATTTTAATGATGTTACTAAAAAATTAGAGTTTCGTTTTAACTTTAATAGGAATACATCTGATTTTAATTTAGATTCTCGAATTACAAATGCTCCTATATTAGATAATTCTTCTTTACAGGATTATTTGAATTTTAAAATAGATTATTCTCAAGAAATTAAAATTTTAGACGAAGGTAAATTTAGTATTGGAACATTAGTAGACGAGCTTACATTTGAAGCAAAAAATGCAGAAAATATAAATTTAGATTATAGCAGAAGAACTCTTGCTGGTTATGTAGAACTACAATCTACTTATAATAATTTTGATTTTATTTTAGGAGGAAGAGCTGAAGATTATTCTATAAAAGGAAATACGGATACTGCAAATTTAATCCCTTTTAAGCAATTTAAGTTTTTTCCAAACGCAAGCGCACAATATAATTTTTCACCACAAATATTCTTAAATTTCAATTATAATAAGAAAATACGTTTGCCAAGTACGTCATCATTAAATCCAAATAATACTAATTATCAAAACCCAAACGTAGAATACACAGGAAATCCACAGTTGCAACCCACTATTTTTGATAATTTTGAAGTAAAAGTGAGTGCGTTTGATTATGCCTTTATAGGGTATTCAGTAAGTTCGGCTAAAAACCAAGTAGTTAGTAGAGTTTTTGAATCGAGTAATCTAGTTTCCAATACAAGTATTAATGTTCCCGAATTAAGAATTCACAATTTAAATATAGGTTTGCCAATTCCTTATATGTTATTCACAAAAGGTTTAAACGAAACATTGAAGTTTGATTTTAATCCTGATAAAATTAATTTTCTATATGTGTATACAGGCTATCAAATGCATGAAATTCCTAATTTAGACACAAAAGGTTTTTGGATTTTTAATTTAATGTCGCAAATTGTTTTGCCAAAAGACATTAAATTTATTGCCAATTATAATTACAGCACGCCAAATGGAAACTATTATTACTTTGTTGCAAAAGAATCATTTAGTCACAGTTTAGATTTTACTTTTTCAAAGAAATTCTTAAGTGATAATTTGTCTGTTGCTATAAATTTCGATGATATTTTAAATACGAATCGTCAAGGTTTTGGTTCAGCAGGAACAGATGTTTTATTGCAAAGTAAAACAGATACAAGACGATTTGGATTTACGTTGAATTATAAGATTCCAACAAAAAACAAACTAGCAAAAGTTGATTCTAATTTATTAAACAATGATAAAAAAGATTCAGAAGATATACTGATTAAATAATAAAAAAACCTGCAAGTGAAAACTAGCAGGTTTTTTTATTGTCAAGCTGAATTATTTCAAAGTTTCAAAACTACGTTTTACAAAAGAAGTTAATTCTTCTCCTTTTAATAAACCTTGAGAAAGTTTAGCTAAATCTAAACCTTGTTTTACTAAACTTGCTTTAACATCATCTGTGTTTGCATTTAAAATAGAAGTTGCTAGTTCAGAATTTGTGTTTATTACCAAATTGTACATTTCTGGCATATTTCCCATTCCAAACATTCCACCGCCACCACCAGACTGACTCATTTCTTTCATTCTTCGCATGAATTCTGGTTGTGTAATCATAAATGGAGCAGCTTTACTGTCCATTGCTTCCATTTGTACCATATACTTCTCTTTTGGTACAATCGTTTCAATAGCGCCTTTTAAAGTCTCTTTTTCGTCATCAGATAATTTAGAAATTTGCGTTTCTTCTTTCTGAATTAATTTATCAATATGTTCCGCATCTACACGAGCAAAAGTTAAGTTCTCGTTATCTGCTTCTAATTTTTGAATTAAATGCGAAATAATAGGCGAATCTAATAAAACAACTTGATATCCTTTTTCTTTTGCAATTTCAATATAACTGTGTTGCGCTTCTTTGTTAGATGCATATAATACAACTAATTTTCCGTCTTTATCAGTTTGTATGTCTTTAGTAGCTTCTTTTAATTCTTCTAAAGTAAAGTACTTACCATCCGTTGTTGGATACAATGTAAATGCGCCTGCTTTTTCATAAAATTTTGGTTCAGAAAGCATTCCGTATTCCAATACAATTTTAATATCGTTCCATTTCTTTTCGAAATCTTCGCGATTTTCAGTAAATAAAGTTT
>UPTG01002883.1_pt1 | contig 11387 bp, 7 predicted proteins | sample 2160121 | NCBI WGS metagenome assembly UPTG01 (sample SAMN06266255, study PRJEB28933) | marine metagenome | isolation source: Columbia River Estuary | place: USA:Columbia River Estuary, USA | collected 2014-07-27 | reverse complement strand
TAGTAGAGGGAACACTATACCCTCTACTAAGTAGGCTCAAAAATTCAGAGCTCCTTGCATATAGCTGGAAAGAATCTAAATCTGGACCTCCGCGTAAGTATTATACGCTTACTAAGCAAGGAGAAGAATTTCTTGGTGCACTTATGGATACTTGGCAAGAACTTTCTTCTGCAGTAAATCAATCAACCAAATCTGTTGTCATTAATGAGACTTAGTACAGACAATAAGAAAAATACACACGCTCTCATAACTACAATTAAAAAACTCGCTACAAAATGAATAAGATACTCAATATAAACCTAGGCGGAATACCATTTACCATCGACATCGATGCGTATACACATCTAGAGAAATATCTAGATGCAATCCGCAGACATTTCTCTGATTCTAAAAGTTGTGATGAGATCATCCACGATATCGAAGTGCGTATGGGTGAGCTTTTCCAAGAGAGTATGAAGGGATCATCTATCATCAGTAATAAAGAACTTGATGAAGTAATTCAAATCATGGGTACTCCAGAAGATTTCGGTGCCGAATCGGTAGAAGATGATTACGAACCTACTGAAGAAAGCCGTAAGAATTATACTTCCAGAGCTAAAAAGAAAAATAGTGGAAAAAGATTATTTAGAGATGGCGATGATAAAGTAGTTGCAGGACTTTGCTCCGGAATAACAGCTTACTTTGGCGTCAACGATCCATTATGGATAAGAATAGCTTTTGTAATACTTCTTTTCTCTGGGCTGAGCCCCATCATATACATACTGCTATGGGTTATTGTACCCTTAGCACGTACCTCCAGCGAAAAGCTATCTATGAGAGGTGAAAACATCAATATCTCTAATATCGCTAAAACAGTAGAAGAAGAAATTACTGAACTCTCTAAGCGTATTTCTAAGATCGGAAAAGATTTAAGCTCTAAAAAAAAATAGTATCCATTTGAATACAGATGAGGAAGGCGATTACACAAAAAGAAGAAAACTCAACGTTGAAAAAGGACTAGACTGTAAAGTAAACACTCTAAGAAACTTAGAAATAATAGGAAGTCCTAACATTTCTGATACCATTAATACTCAAGTAAAAATTAATTAATGGGTTAACTTAGGAGCCTAACTCCAATATACTACCAATAGAGATACTGATGACAGTAATATTGATTGCTTCTATAGAGTGACTTACAATGGTAAATTGTCCTATTTTTATTTCAACTTCACACACATGCAAGCATCATGGTCTTTACCGCTTAATTAACTATTTTTGCTGCCAATATAGATAACATTATGGCCGACCTACAAGAAGAGATCAATAAGAGGAGGACATTTGGGATTGTATCTCACCCAGATGCAGGTAAGACAACACTCACAGAGAAGCTATTGCTTTTCGGTGGAGCGATACAAGAAGCAGGTGCTGTCAAGTCCAATAAGATCAAGAAAGGAGCTACTTCGGATTTCATGGAAATAGAACGTCAGAGAGGTATCTCTGTAGCTACATCTGTAATGGCATTCGACTATAGAGATCGTAAGATTAATATCTTAGATACACCTGGTCACAAAGATTTCGCTGAAGATACATTTCGTACGCTTACCGCAGTAGATAGTGTGATCGTAGTCATCGATGTAGCCAAAGGTGTAGAAGCACAGACTGAGCGTCTAGTTGAAGTCTGTCGAATGCGTAAGACACCTATCATTGTATTTATCAATAAAATGGATAGAGAAGGTAAAGATGGTATCGATCTGCTCGATGAGATAGAAGAAAAACTCGGTCTCAATGTTACACCCCTAAGCTGGCCGGCAGGAATGGGTCAGAGATTTAAAGGTGTCTATAACATATACAAAGAAGAGTTACTTCTATTCTCTCCACATGGCAAACAAGTGCAAGATGACATACTCAAGATATCAGATTTGTCTGATCCTATTTTGAATGAGAAACTTGGAGCTGAACTTGCCAATGAGCTTAGAGAAGAAACTGAAATGATGACTGGAGTATATCCAAAATTCAATAGAGATGATTATCTCAACGGAGAAATATCGCCAGTCTTTTTTGGTAGTGCCATTAATAATTTTGGTGTAAAAGAATTATTAGATTGCTTTGTAGAAATTGCACCTACCCCACTACCAAGAGTGACAGAGGAGAGAGAAGTCCTTCCAAGCGAAGAAAGTTTTTCTGGATTTATATTTAAGATTCATGCTAATATGGATCCCAAGCATAGAGACCGTATTGCCTTTTTAAGAATCTGCAGCGGAACATTTAAGCGAAATACTAATTACCTCCATATTCGCAAAGACAAAAAAATAAAATTCTCAAATCCTACGGCTTTTATGGCAAGTAAAAAATCGATAGTCGAAGAAGCTTTCCCTGGAGATATTGTAGGTCTATATGATTCAGGAAATTTCAAAATTGGAGATTCCCTTACTGAAGGAGAAAAATTACATTTCAAAGGAATACCGAGTTTCTCTCCTGAGCAATTCCGTTATGTCAATAATATGGATCCTATGAAGTCTAAGCAACTTGAAAAAGGGCTGGACCAACTCATGGACGAAGGTGTAGCGCAAATGTTTAAGACTGAAACAACTGGTCGTATTATCATCGGAACAGTAGGAGCACTTCAGTTTGATGTCATCCAATATCGTCTGCAGCATGAGTACGGAGCATTAGTAGGTTACGAACATGTAGGATTAAATAAAGCATGTTGGGTCACCTACGATGACATCGAAGCCTTTAAAGACTTTCGAAAGAAACGTATGCGAGATCTCGCAAGAGATAAAGACGGCAATTTAGTATTCTTAGCAGAGTCAGCTTGGTCACTCAAAATGGCACAAGAGAATCACCCAGATATCGATTTCCACTTCACCTCTGAAGGTTAAACGATTTCGCTATTTTAGTATTTCTTGTTTTTATAATCGCTAAAGTATTATGTCGATATTAAAATTAACCCTTGTTCAAATATTTACAGAATATCCGTCTATCGGCTGGTAACTGTCAACCGATTTTTAGTCCAAAATTTGCAACTTAGCAAACTGAAGCATAATCCTTTTCTCAGAATTGTCTGATAACTGATCGAAGACTATCGTAGCTACAGATCTATCATCGATACTCTGCACTATTCCTTCGCCAAATTTCATATGTAAGATTTTCATTCCTTCCTTAATCGCATCCGATGGACTTGGTTTGAAGTCTTTAGGATCTATTGCCAGAGACTTGGGTGCTCTAGATATTTTCTTAAAATTACCTAACAACTTAGGTGTACCTAATCCACTAGTACTGCCACCATCAGAAAATCCTCCTGCATTACGCTTAATACTGGAGATGGCATCTATACTAGACTCTGGCACTTCCTCTAAAAATCGACTGGCGTCATTAAATCTCATCTGACCATATTGGTATCGACTATTTGCATAACTCAATGTCAAGTGCGCTTCGGCTCTCGTGATCGCGACATAGAATAGTCGACGCTCTTCGTCTATCTGCTCGGGTGATGACATCGACATATATGAAGGGAATAAATTCTCTTCAAGTCCAACGACGAAGACCGATTTGTACTCAAGACCCTTAGCTGCGTGTACAGACATTAGCGTCACTGTATCCTGCTCACCATCGTCTTGATCGGCATCGGTCATCAACGAAATATTCTGTAAATATCCTGCTATAGATCTGTCTTGCACAGTGGCATCTTCTCCTTCTTCTAGTGTATCATCTTCGACGAAATCTTTGATACCATCCAAAAGTGAATTGACATTTTCCAATTTGTTTATTCCTTCTATTGTCGTATCGGCTTTGAGGTGCGCGATCAGTCCAGATGTACGTGCTATAAACAAAGCTGCATCATATGCATTGAGCTCTTTTGTCTTATATGCACATTTTTGTATGATCTGCATGAAAGCTCCTATCGACTTCTTAGACCTTGCATTAAAATCCACTTGAGTCAGCACTTCCATGATACTCATGTCATTATCATTGGATAATGCTATAAGATTATCTATAGTCGTCTTACCTATACCTCGACGCGGAAAATTGATTACACGCTTTAGTGCTTCATTATCTTTAGGATTAATTGTAAGTCTCAAGTAAGCAATCAGATCCTTGATTTCTTTACGTGAATAGAATGACATTCCACCATATATTCTATAGGCAATATTAGATCTTCGAAAGCATTCCTCAAATACTCTTGATTGCGAGTTAGTTCTATACAATATTGCGATCTGTCTATTCGCTAGACCAAATCTGTTTTTTTGCTCAACTATAGTATCGGCAATACGTTTTCCTTCATCAGTTTCTGTCACCGCTTTGATTACTTTGATCTTATGGCCGCCGATGTTCTCCGTCCAGATTTTTTTCTGAATTTGATTTTTATTATAGTTGATCACTTCATTTGCCGCAGCTACTATGTGATCAGTAGATCTATAATTTTGCTCCAATTTATAAGTTTTGAGCTTAGGGAAGTCCTGCTCAAACATTAAGATATTTTCAATTGTTGCTCCACGAAAACTATAGATACTCTGCGCATCATCTCCGACGATACATATATTCTGAGGACTTCCTTCATAAACACATAATAGCTTGAGTATTTCATACTGCAAGAAGTTAGTATCCTGAAACTCATCCACCATCAAATATTGAAATTGACGCTGATACTTGAGTCTAATTTCATCTGGGTTTTGGTATAGCAACTTAAACATCTGCAACAGTAAATCATCAAAATCCATGGCTCCGGCCTTGAGACATTTATGAGTATATTTTTCATAAATAAGATGTGTCATCGGTCTACGATTCATCTTGTCCGATGTCATAAGATCTTCATTGACCACATATGCCTTGGGAGTAATCAAATTACTCTTTGCAGATGATATTCTAGCTCGTATCGCACCTACATTATACACCTTAGGATCGAGTTTGAGTGTTTTGATGATCTCCTTGATCACACTCTTGCTATCGTCAGTATCATATATCGTAAAGTCATTAGGATATCCAATACGATGAGCTTCTACTCTAAGTATGCGTGCGAAAATAGAGTGAAAGGTACCTGCCCACACTCTATTGGCTCCACTACCAACGATTTTCTCGATACGCTCTTTCATCTCTTTCGCCGACTTATTGGTAAATGTCAAGGCAAGAATCTGCCACGGCGGTACACCATTGTTGAGCAAGTGTGCTATACGATATGTGAGTACACGAGTCTTACCAGATCCAGGACCGGCAATCACCATTACAGGACCATCCATAGTACTTACAGCCATTCGCTGCACGTCATTTAATTGATCTAAATAGGAGAAATCAGAATCATTATTCATAGACTAGCAAAGATGGATAAAATACCTCACATTGGATAGAGGATAGATAAGAGAAAGTTATATATTCTATTCCTACTTCCTTGGTACTTATTAAAGATCTCAAAGAGACCAAACAAAGTAATTATATGAATATGATCTTCCATAAATAGCACCCTAAAAAACAAAACCTCACCCGCTTAGCGAATGAGGTTTGTAAAATAGTTGAGGACGGTAGCGGATTTGAACCGCTGTAGCAGGTTTTGCAGACCTGAGCCTAGCCACTCGGCCAACCGTCCAAGAAATCTGAAGTCAAATATAGACTTTTTTTCTTTTCGACGAATCTTAAAAGCAACTTTCATTTAGGATAATTCAAAATGCCTTTATATGAATAATGCTATTATCTTGAGAGCCATTACGTTACATACAAAACTTATAATTATGGCACCCATCAACAGACGAAATTTTATAGAATATAGTAGCATCCTTGGTGCTGGCACCCTGTTATCGCCTAAAGCTATCCACCATGTTATAAATACTAAAAACAAAATACGTGTAGGTGTGATCGGTACTGGAATGAGAGGCCAAGGCCATGTATCATTACTTCTGCAAAGAGATGATGTCGAGGTAGCTGCCATCTGTGACATTGATCAAAGTATGATAGATAGTACACTGAAACAATATGAAAAGTATAATGCTACGAAGCCCAATATCTATAAAGACGGTCCATATGATTACCGTAATATGCTCGCGAAAGAAGATCTTGACGCCGTGATCATAGCTACACCGTGGAGATGGCATACTGAGATGGCTGTAGCTAGTATGGAAGCTGGAATATACACTGGCATGGAAGTATGTGGTGGTTTTTCCCTAGACGAATGCTGGCAACTCGTAAATACACACGAGAAGACTAGTACACATCTCTACTTTTTAGAGAATGTATGCTTTCGTAGAGATGTGATGGCAATACTACAGATGGTACGTAAAGATATGTTTGGTGAGATGGTACATCTAGAGTGTGGGTATCAGCACGATCTTAGAGGTGTCAAGTTCAATGACGGTAAGACGCCTTACAATTCCGGAGTCGAATTTGGCGAAAAAGGCTATAGCGAATCCAAATGGCGAACGCTCCACAGCGTTGGTAGAAATGGAGACCTATACCCTACCCATGGTATCGGTCCTATCTCCCAGTATATAGATATAAATAGAGGTAACAGACTAGCCTATATCACTTCTATGTCATCAAAATCTAGAGGTCTACACGATTATATCGTCAATCATATAAAAGGTGGACCAGATCACCCAAATGCCAAACAGAAATTTAAACTTGGGGACAAAGTAACGTCTATGATCAAGACTAGCAATGATGAGACTATCGTACTACATCATGATACTAATCTTCCTCGTCCATATTCTCTAGGATTCAGAGTACAAGGCACTAAAGGGCTTTGGCAAGTAGACAACAAATCGCTGTATATAGAAGGTATCAGCCCATCACATCGCTGGGAGAGCCAAGACAAATACATGGAAGAGCATGACCATCCACTATGGCAGATGTACGAAAAGCAAGCAGTAGGCGCTGGCCATGGTGGCATGGATTTCTTCTTACTACACTCCTTCATAGAGCATGTTAAGAATAAGAAAGCAGCTCCATTTGATGCTTATGATGCAGCCACTTGGCTATCTATTACACCTTTATCTGAGCAGTCGATTGCCCTAGGTAGTGAACCTATGGCATTCCCAGATTTCACTAGAGGCAAGTGGATAGATAGGAAGAATACTTTCGCTTTGGAAAGTGACACATTCTAGTCTCTAATTCGTCATCCACTTAACCTTTCAGTTATAAGAAAGTTAAAGCCACTTTCCTATAAGCTACCAAAGAGCAATTATCTGTTTAAAAAAGTATATTTAAAAATACAAAACTATCAAATCGGTATTATTAATGCTTATTAGCAGGTAAGAATACTTGTAAATTATATATAATATGAAGAACTCGGCGATACTAGTAGCATTGGCTTCAGTGATAGCATTCTTTGCCTTTATCAATCCTTTTAACTTTCAGGAGAGGGAAGCTATGATCCTTACTGGTGTCATGAAATTTATGGATCAAGTACATTATAATCCAAAAATTATCAATGATGAACTAAGCGTTGTCATATTTGATGAGTATATCGAAGCTTTAGATTCGAGAAAAAGATTTTTGACTCAAGAGGAAGTGGATGAGCTAGCTCAGTTCAGAGACAAAATCGACGATCAAATAAAGATCAAGACATTCGAAATGTTTGAGATGAGTAATGAGCTAATCGAAAAAGGGATACAGAGAGGTCAAAGGATTTATGCATCCATAGATGTATCAGCACTAGATCTTACTTCCAATGACAAAGTAAATCTCGATTACGAAAATAGAGAAAGACCTAAAAACGAAAAGGCACTCAAAAAATACTGGGAGCAGCTCATTACTTACGACATTATCAGTAAAGTAGAGACTAAGATAGATAAGCAAGTAAAAAAACTACAAGCGATGATGCTAGTACCTCCTGCCATTGATACTGCTGCAGAAGATTCAGAAAAAGAACCCTACGTAGAAAAGAAGAGAGATGAATTGGTCGCTGAAGCTATAGAGGACCACACAAAGAACTATAAAAAATGGTTTAAAAGATTAAACAAACAGAGAAGATCTGATAGATTTGAGCAGTACCTTAATGCTGTAACACACCAAAGCGATCCGCATACAACTTACTTTAATCCTAAGAAAAGAGATGACTTCAATATCAATATGGGCGGAAAACTAGAAGGTATCGGAGCAAGACTACAAGCTGATGACGATTTTATCAAGATCGTAAGTATCGTACCTGGAGGACCAATATGGAAAACTAAAAAAGTGGAAGCAGAGGATCTCATTATAGCTATACAGCAGGAAGGCGAAGATGAAGTACTCAATCTTTATGGAATGAGACTAGATGATGTAGTATCTAAGATCAGAGGAAAGAAAGGAACAGTAATTACACTTACAATACGTAAAAAAGATGGATCGGAAATATTACTTGCTATAGAAAGAGATGAGGTAATTACAGAAGAAACATTAGCAAAATCATTAATCATAGACAAAGTAGGATCTATTGAGAATATTGGCTACATCAAACTTCCTAAGTTTTACTCTAGTTTTGAGAAAAAAGGTGGAAATAGTTGTGCTAAAGATGTAGCGTCAGAAATAGAAAAATTGAAGACCGTAAACGTAAACGGTATCATCCTTGACCTTAGAAATAATACAGGTGGATCGCTCAACGATGTAGTAGAGATGTCTGGACTATTTATCAAGGAAGGACCGATCGTACAAGTGAAGCCAAGAACTAGAGATGCATATGTACACCTAGACAAAAATCCTGATGTACTATACGACGGACCATTAATAATCTTGGTAAATAAATATAGTGCCTCTGCATCGGAGATCATAGCAGCTGCCATGCAGGATTACAAAAGAGCCGTAATCGTGGGAAGCACTTCTACTTATGGCAAAGGTACTGTGCAAAGATTCTACGATCTTGATAGAGCATTCAAAGGTGCAGAAGATTACAAACCATTAGGTAGCCTCAAGATGACTACTCAAAAATTCTTCAGAGTAAATGGAGGATCGACTCAGCTGATAGGTGTGACACCAGATATTGTACTTCCAGACAATTACCAATATATGGACGTAGGTGAAAAAGAATATGATCATGCGATGAAGTGGACAGAGATAGATCCAGTAGAATATAGCCAAGATGTAGCCCTCCTCGATCATATCGATGAGGTAGCTGCAACGAGCAAAAAGAGAGTAGACAAAAATGATAAGTTTACTAAAGTGCTTGCTAACGCGGAACGCATCAAAAAGTATAGAGACAATTCTACTTACTCTCTCAACATAGATCAATTTATTGAAGAAATGGATCAGAGAGAAGAGGATTCAGAGCAGTACAAAGATCTCTACGATACTGATATAGCAAGCCTCAAGATATCTAACCTAGAAGTAGACATGGACAACATCAATTTTGATGAATCTAAGCAAGCTCGTAATCAGGATTGGTTAGATGGCATGAAGAAAGATTTCTATCTAGAAGAAGCATTATCAATTATGAAAGATATGATCAGATTGGAAGATTCATTCGCTAGTATTGAGCAAAAATTAGAAAGTAGTCAAAATTAGTATCGTTTGCTATTTGATAAAATATATAGAATATCATCCTTCTTTTGTGGGATGGCGTTTTTTGTGATCGATGTAGTCTTCACATGCTAAAATTAATTATCTCATCCTCAATTACCCAAACCATAAATATTAATTGTATAGCCAAATTATTAAGTCAGATACTACACAATTATTTGACATAAATAAAGAACCATGAAAATATTTCACTTCCTTTTTCTTACTATGATTATTCTTTCTTGTTCAGAGGACAATCGATTAGAGAAAAGTTTAATAGAGAAGTCAACTATGCAGATAGACAAGACTTCTATTATCATTCTTGGTACTATCCAAGATGCTGGTTCACCTCAAATTGCTTGCAAGAAAGAATGTTGTGCTCATCTCTATTTAAATCCGGACAATAATAGGCAAGTAGTTTCATTGGGACTCGTCGATACTGAAAATCATAAAACCTATTTATTCGATGCAACTCCAGATATCGGAAGACAGATGAAAAGGCTAACCAATTATGATAGAAAAAGCACTAATGAAATAGTTGATGGAATCTTTCTGACTCATGCTCATATAGGACATTATACAGGTCTAATGTATCTCGGAAAGGAAGCTATGGATTCCAAAGGCATACCAGTTTATGCTATGCCCAAAATGAAAGATTTCCTTTCCAATAATGGACCATGGAATCTGTTGGTATCACGAAAAAACATCGCTCTCCATGAACTTGAAAATGAAAAATATATTGAACTATCAAAATCTATTCAAATAACTCCTCTATTAGTTCCACACAGAGATGAATTTTCCGAAACAGTAGGCTATAAGATTAAAGGGCCTAACAAGAGTGCTTTGTTCATTCCAGATATTGACAAATGGGAAAAGTGGGATAAAAATATAATTGATGAATTGGCCATGGTAGATTATGCCTTTTTAGATGCCACTTTCTATAGTGGTAAAGAATTACATAATAGAGATATTAGTGAAATTCCACATCCGTTTATAATAGAGAGTTTTGAAAGAGTGAATGACAGAAATGTTTCTGTTACGGGTACTTTTTGGTTTAATGCGTTTACAGCTGATGGATTACAAAAAATTAATTTTAACCAAGGCCATTTTTATAGAGTTTCTATACTATAGTAACTAGATCTTTTTAAATGTTCTTCTATATCAAGATTTGGGGTTTGGGTTGAGATACATGCTTTTTAGTTTTAGCTAAATTATGATTTTGTAAAGTTTATTGACAGGGGCGGTGTAGATACCGATGCTGTTTTAATTGAAATTAGAGAGCTGCTACACAATTTTCCAGGGGTAAATATTACCGTTGATAGACCGGCAGACGGACCACCAACAGGAGCTCCAATCAATATTGAAGTTTCAGGTGAAAATTACGATGAAATTTTAGCTTCAGCTGAAGACATTAAACAATTTATAAACAATTCAAATATTATCGGTATTGAAGAATTAAAATTAGATGTTGAACAAGGAAAACCTGAATTACCATTTATTATAGACCGCCAAAAAGCACGTCGCTTGAATGTTTCAACAGGACAAATTGGAGATGCTATACGTACTTCATTATTTGGAAAAGAAGTGTCAACATTTAAAGATGGAGAGGATGATTATCCAATTAACATTCGTTTAATGGATAAATATCGCTATAATAAAGATGCTTTACTCAATCAAAAACTCACATTTAGAAATCAAAGCAATGGTAAAATAGTTCAAGTTCCTATTGCTTCTATTGCTTCTACCGAAACCTCTTCAACTTTTAGCGCCGTTAAACGCAAGGATTTAGATAGGGTAATTACCGTATTTTCAAACGTACTTGAAAATTACAATGCAACTGAAGTAAATGATCAGATTAAGTTAGCATTAGAAAATTACAATTTACCTAAAGACATTTCAATTTCATTTACGGGTGAACAAGAAAAACAGGCTGAAGAAATGGCCTTTTT
>UPTG01002877.1_pt1 | contig 11400 bp, 9 predicted proteins | sample 2160121 | NCBI WGS metagenome assembly UPTG01 (sample SAMN06266255, study PRJEB28933) | marine metagenome | isolation source: Columbia River Estuary | place: USA:Columbia River Estuary, USA | collected 2014-07-27 | reverse complement strand
CTTATTCTTTTTTCTGCACCTATTAAAATTGGAGTACCTAATTTATTTTTACCAAATTCAATTGCTGCTTTTAACATACTTTCATCTTCTCCTTCAGCAAAGATAACTCTTTTGGTTTTTTTTCTTATTTTCGCATTTATACCTTGCATTAAAGACATCGAAGGATCTAATCGACTGGCTAATTCATCTCTATAAATTTCAAAATCAGTAATTTTTTTTCTAGCTACACCTATAACTCTATATTTATTTGAAATTAACTTGAGATTTAAAATATTTTTCACTGTCAAAAACATCGGAAATAATTTCTGGTATTTTATTGTTAAAATTTTTTGAGTTTAGATAACTTTAAACTCTTGAATACTTTGAAAAGCCCTCTTCTGAGGGCTTTTTTTTACCCTCTATTCTCATTTCTCAAAAAGACGCAATTCCATTTCGTTTTGGGACTTTCAAAGTATTACTGAATAGATTTATTTCCTCATCTATGCCAGTTCATTAAAAAAACATATTCAATCAGTTACAAATAGAATCCGCCGAATAAAAGTGGATAGAATCTGTGTTAGTATGTTCTACTGAAACAATTATATTTGCGCCCCTCGTTGAAAAAAAAGACGAGGGGTTTTTATTGTAAATAGCTAACAAACAATTAATTAATAGATGGAAAACTTAATCTACATTTTACCAGTTTTTGGGGTAGTTGGATTATTGTACATGTTGTATTTAAAGGCATGGGTACAGAAGCAAGACGCAGGAGACGAGAAAATGCAAAAACTAGCAGGCTACATAAAAGAAGGCGCAATGGCTTTCTTAAAAGCTGAGTACAGAATGCTTGCCATTTTCGTGGTAATCGCTGGAATCCTTTTAGGCGTTGTTTCTATGGTTGTAGAAACCACACATTGGTTTATCGTAATCGCTTTTGTTATTGGTGCTGCTTTTTCAGCTATCGCTGGAAACATTGGAATGCGCATTGCAACTGACGCAAACGTTAGAACGACACAAGCTGCAAGAACAAGCTTAATGCAAGCCTTGAAAGTGTCTTTTACTTCAGGTACTGTTATGGGCCTTGGTGTTGCTGGTTTAGCAGTTTTTGGACTAAGTACAATCTTCGCCTTATTAACGATGACTTTCATGACAGATGGGTACAACTACCTTGACATGATTATCGTTCTAGAGTCTTTAGCCGGTTTCTCTTTGGGAGCTGAGTCTATTGCATTGTTTGCACGTGTGGGTGGTGGTATTTATACCAAAGCTGCCGATGTTGGTGCTGACCTTGTTGGTAAAGTAGAAGCTGGTATTCCTGAAGACGATCCTCGTAACCCTGCTACTATTGCAGATAACGTAGGTGATAACGTAGGTGATGTTGCCGGTATGGGTGCTGACCTTTTCGGATCTTATGTAGCGACAATGTTGGCTGCAATGGTTTTAGGTAACTACGTTGTAAACGACCACACAAACGGTGCGGGTATGGATGATGCTTTTGGCGGAATTGGTCCAATTTTACTTCCAATTCTTGTTGCCGGATTAGGAATTATCTTTTCTATCATCGGAACTTTAGTAGTTAAAGTGAAAAGCGATGACGCGAAAGAAGCAGACGTACAACGTGCTTTTAACATCGGTAACTGGGGCTCTATTATCTTAACAGGTATTGCCACTTTCTTTGTTATTCAGTGGATGATACCTGAAACCTTAAATATGTCTTTCTTTGGTGAAGGAACAAAAGCGGTGACTTCAATGAGCTTGTTTTACGCAGTTCTTGTTGGTTTAGCTGTAGGTGGTTTAATCTCTTACTTGACTGAATATTATACTGCAATTGGTAAAAAACCAGTAAACACAATTATTCAAAATTCATCTACCGGAGCAGCCACAAACATTATTGCTGGTTTATCTCAGGGAATGCTTTCAACGTTCTTCCCCGTATTGTTATTTGCTGCTGCTATTTGGGCGGCTTATGCTTTCGCAGGATTTTACGGTGTTGCAATTGCAGCTTCTGCAATGATGGCGACAACTGCTATGCAATTAGCAATTGATGCTTTTGGCCCTATCGCGGATAACGCTGGTGGTATTGCTGAAATGAGTGAATTGCCAAGTGAAGTTAGAACACGCACAGATATTTTAGATACAGTTGGTAACACAACTGCTGCAACAGGAAAAGGTTTCGCCATTGCTTCTGCTGCCTTAACGGCTTTAGCATTATTTGCTGCCTATGTAACCTTTACCGGAATTGACGGTATCAACATCTTTAAAGCACCTGTATTGGCTGCTTTATTTGTTGGAGCTATGATTCCAGTTGTATTCTCTGCCTTAGCAATGAGCGCTGTAGGTAAAGCTGCAATGGCGATGGTAAAAGAAGTAAGACGTCAGTTTAAAGAGATTCCAGGAATTATGGAATACAAAGCTGAGCCAGAATACGATAAGTGTGTTGCAATTTCTACTGAAGCTTCATTGAAAGAAATGATGTTACCTGGTTTGTTAACGATTGTAACTCCATTGTTAATTGCTTTTGGAACTCAATTGTTTACAGGAGACACGTTATTAGCTGCTGAAGTATTGGGTGGTTATATGGCGGGTGTTACTGTTTCAGGTGTGATGTGGGCTATCTTCCAGAACAATGCTGGTGGTGCTTGGGATAACGCTAAGAAGTCTTTCGAGGCGGGCGTGATGATAGATGGTGAAATGACGTACAAAGGATCAGAAGCACATAAGGCTGCTGTAACTGGAGATACTGTTGGAGATCCTTTTAAAGATACGTCTGGTCCTTCAATGAACATCTTAATTAAATTGACCTGTTTAGTTGGTTTGGTAATTGCTCCATTATTAGCTTCAGAAGAAGCACATGCTGAAACAAACGCTGCTCCTGTTCAAACTGAAATGGAACAAGAAGTAATGACAGGCAAAGAAGTTGAAGTTTCTGTAACTGGTTCTGTAAACGTTTTAGGTGGCGAACAATCTGTTCCTGCTGAAATTGTAAATGGAATGATGTTTCAATTGAACAACATTCCTCACAGAGCTATGAGTTTGACTCTCGATGCTAAATCAATTGCGGGTTTAACTGGATTAGAAAATGTGACTTCTGCAGTTTACGAAGGTCAAATTTTAGATGCTGACGACAACAGAGCTGTTTCTAACGGAATGCTTAAAGTAAACGACAGAGACCCTTTATTTTGCGAATTAGTTTTTAAGCGCATTGATGGTAATACAATCGAAGGCGAATTGAGATTGTAATTTCAATTTATATAAAACAAAAAAGGCGCTCGATGAGTGCCTTTTTTGTTTTTATCATATCGAGTGGGTTAAAACAACCCGTTTATTTCTCCATCAATGCGGTTAATGATATCGCCTAAGTCTTCAGGGTTTTCTGGAAACTTGTTTTTGTCCACGTCAATGATCATCAGCTTACCTTTATCGTAACTGCTAATCCACGCTTCGTAGCGCTCGTTTAAGCGGCTCAAATAATCAATACGAATATTGTTTTCGTATTGTCGTCCTCGCTTTTGAATTTGGTCTACTAAGGTTGAAATTGAACCACGCAGATATATTAACAAATCTGGTCCTTTTACAAAACCGTCCATCAATTCAAATAACCCAGAGTAATTGTCAATGTCACGCTTGGTCATTAAACCCATAGCGTGAAGATTAGGTGCAAAAATATAGGCGTCTTCATAAATGGTGCGATCTTGAATGACATTCTTACCACCTTCTTTAATGCTCATGACCTGCTCAAAGCGACTTTTCAGAAAATAAATCTGAAGATTAAATGACCAACGTTGCATTTCGCTGTAAAAATCATCTAAGTACGGATTCTCCTCTACATCTTCGTAGTGCGCATCCCATCCGTAATGTTTTGCTAATAAATTGGTTAAGGTCGTTTTACCTGACCCAATGTTTCCTGCTATTGCTATGTGCATAGAAATGGTTTTAGGCTTCCGAAAGTAATTAAATTGAGGTACTATTTCACCCTTGTGAATATCTTTAATTGTCCTTGTTTTAGAAAGTACAGTTTGTCTTCTGCAAAATACAAATCGATAAATCCTTTTTCAGGAAGCGCTTCCTTTTTAGAGGCTTTGGTGAAATAATTAAAAAGCTCAATTTCTTCATCTATAAAAAACACTAATGAACTCTCAGAAAAAAAGAACTCTTTTAAACCCTTAATCGGGATGCTGCTTTTGTAACTCCCGAAATTATCGAACACCAAAACACCAATTTCTGGAACATTTAAGTAGACATTTTTAAGGGTAGCCCACATGTAATTCGGCCTGGTATCACTTCCTGACAATTGACCAACTTGCAAAGAGGCACTTAGTTCTTTTCCTTGGGTTAATGACCATTTGTAAATTTTATCTGTACCCTGATCATAAAACCAAATGTCATTTTCATCGAAAGTGGCAGAGAGTTGCACATCGTAATACCCAACATTAGATGGCTCGAAGGCATTTAAGTTAGGGTTGAGCTTGTTATCTAAAAAAACAAACTGATTGTAATCTTGGTAATACAACAACACGTTAAAAGGGTTGAAGGTATTCACGAAATTTATGTTACCTAAGCCAGGGCTATTGTATACAAACTTCTCTTCAAACCCCCACGAATGTTTCGTTATCGTCCATTCGTTGGTCAAGTATATGTTTCCTAAATGGTCAGCATACACTTGAGTCGCATTTGTTTCAAAGGCCGTATCTAATTCCCAACCCGACTGAGAAAACCCCAATTGGAAAATAAAACAAAGAGCTATGATAAATTTACTGTGCATTTAGTTCTAAGAGTTCTTCTAAAATAGTGCGGTTGTTAGATAAACGAGGCACTTTATTTTGCCCGCCCAATTTTCCTTTTTTCTTCAACCAATCGTAAAACACATTTGATCGTGCCTCATGAATAACGGGAAAATGCAACGCCATATTTTTATACCGTTTCGCTTCGTAGTCAGAATTCACTTCTTTCAAGGTGTCATCCAATATCTTGGCAAACAACTCTATGTCATTAGGAGCGGTATTGAATTCAAAAATCCATTCATGGCCACCCGCAGTTACGCCACTCATATAAACAGGAGCAGCACTGTAATCTTTTACGTTTGCGCCAGTTTGTTTACTCGCTCGCTCTAATGCTGTAATCGCATTGTCTATCATGAGCTCTTCACCAAAAGCATTGATAAAATGCTTCGTTCTGCCCACTATTTCAATTCTATACGGATCTAAACTCACAAAGCGAATGGTATCTCCAATACTGTAGCGCCACAAGCCTGAATTAGTCGTTATAACCATGGCATAGGTAACACCTAAGTCTACTTCGTTCAAAGAGATCGCCTCAGACTCTTCGCCATTGAATTCATCTAAGGGAATAAACTCATAAAAAATACCGTGATCTAAAAGCAGTAGCATACCCTTGCTCGGGAAACTGTCCTGAACGGCAAAAAAGCCTTCAGTCGCATTGTAGGTTTCGGTATAAACCATATCCCCTTCTCCGACTAGCTTTGAGAATTCTTCACGGTAAGGCTTAAAACTAACGCCTCCATGGATGTATAGTTCTAAGTTTGGCCAAACCTCTTTCAAAGTTTTGGCTCCAGTCTTTTTCAAAATGTGTTTGCTCAACACCAACATCCAACTCGGCACACCAACTAAACTTGTAACATTCTCTTTTATGGTTGCATTGGCCATCGCTTCCATTTTCGATTCCCATTCTGGCATTAACGAAATACGTTGGTTCGGGGTCGTTCTAATTTCCGCCCATAGCGGTAAATTTTCTACGATGATGGCAGATAAATCGCCATAGTACGATTCGTGGTTAATACTGTTGACAGAAGAGCTTCCGCCCAAGCGTAAAGATTTCCCTGTAAATATTTGCGATTCTGGATAGTGATGGCAATACCAACTTAATATGTCTTTTCCTCCTTTTAGATGATTGTCATTTATGCTCTCAAAACTTACAGGAATAAACTTGCTTTTGTTGTCTGTAGTTCCCGATGATTTTGAAAACCATTTGATCATCGTGGGCCAAAGCACATTTTGCTCACCATTTCTAATGCGTTGTATGTATGGACTCAACGATTCGTACTCTCGAATAGGCACCGTTCTTTTAAACTCCTCGTAGGTTTTTATAAACTTAAAACCATACTGTTTGCCATACTCAGTGCTTGCAGCAGACTTCACCATTTTCGCTAACATATCTCGCTGCACGTCCAGCGGATTGTCTAAAAACTTTTGTATTCCTATAAACCTACTTTTGGTATAAAGTTTTACAATGTCATTAATAGGTGAAAACTTCATGAAGTCTTACATTTATGCACTTCAAAGAAATTAAATTAAATGGATTTTACGGGCCCTTTGCGAAAGATGTTTACGGTTTATTCAGACCCTATCAAATACACGCTTGATATCGGTAATGACTTTTTGGTAATGAATCCATTAATTGGACGAGAAATAAAAATCAGCTATAGCGGAAAAATAAAATGCCATTGTGGTGAATTGAAAGACAAAGTTTACCGCTCAAACTTTTGTTACGATTGTTTCTTCTCGAAGCCTGAAGCTGGTGAGTCTATTTTTAATCCTGAAAAAAGCACGGCTCATTTAGGTATTGAAGACCGAGATTTAGAGTGGGAGAAAAGACAGCAACTGCAGCCACATTTGGTTTATTTGGCAAATTCTGCCGGCTTAAAAGTTGGGGTAACGCGTCAAGCGCAAATGTTAACACGTTGGACTGACCAAGGTGCCTCTTTTGGCATTCCCTTTTTAGAAGTCCCTAACCGCTATTTAGCTGGTGTCGCAGAAGTGGAAATGAAAAACCACATTGCCGACAAAACACCTTGGCAAAGAATGGTAAAAGGAGAAGTCCCCGAAGTTGATTTACAGGCAGAGAAAAAACGTTTGAGCGAGTTCATTCCAGCCGACCTTAAACAATACATCAGCGAAGACAATGATGTTCGTGATTTGAATTACCCTGTAGAGGCTTATCCCGAAAAGGTGAAAAGTTTAAACTTGAGTAAAGCTCCTGAGTTTAAAGGAACTTTAATGGGGATTAAAGGGCAGTACTTAATCTTTAAAGAAGGTATTGTCTTTAATGTGCGATCGCACGAAGGTTATATTACTACGCTTTCGGTTTAGTAGGATTTAACCACAACACAGCGCCTAAAACAGCAGGCGCTCCAATATTAAATATCCAAATGGCTAGCACAGTAGAAAGCATCGCTTCCGCAGGAATAAGATTTGGCAGTAAATAGGTTGCAATCCCTCCTTTTATGAGAGGATCAAGAAAACTGGCTTGGGGGATAAATGAAGTAATCGAGTACAAGATGATTCCATACATCAAACCGTCCCAAAAGGGGACATTAAAAAGGCTAAACACAATAATGCCAAACTGCAAAGCATAACTTAGAAACTTTAAAGCCGAAGGCAGAACAGAAGGGTAAACATTAATTCTATCAATGCTCAAGCCCCATTTCACATCTAGCTTAAACTGCTTTACAGCGAAATTCAATATGCTTTTATACTTCACCACGAAAATGAAATAGATCGCCCAAGCCAAAAGTAATGCCCATAGATAATTCCATTTTTCTTGTGAAATTAAAAGATAAGTCCCTGCAATTAAACCTACTCCAAATTTTGAAACTGATTTGCTCCAGCGGTAAGACACCGTGTTCACCACACTCTGATTGCGTTCTTTCTTGTCTGTAAACACACGCATTTTTGCACGATACTCTCCCAAACCAAATGGTGTCAATACACCGATGTATTGTGAAATTAAATTGGTTGCCAGTGCTTTTCGCATCGGGACTTCTTGGTGATCCTTAGAAACGGCTTTCCAAGCGATTGTGTCGAAAACCCAATTTAATAAGGTAAGCGCCACCATTGAAACCATTAGAATCGGTGAGCCTACGATCTGTTTGAGGTAAATAAAGTTAAAGGCAATGTCTTCTTTCGAAAATTTGTTCCACAAAAACAAAAGCAACAAAACAACAAAGCCCCATTTTATTAAAAGCTTCGCCTTTTTACTTAAACTAAATTTCAATTTCCTGCCCATCTTTTAAACTAAAAAACCGTTTAAATGCATAAATAATGAGGTAAATAAAAAATGTATCTACTAAGGCTACCAAGGCCTTAAATAACCATCCGTCTAAAATATACCCAGTCATAACATCCACAGACAATTGACCGATAAATAGCACAACAACTACAAGTATGGTATCTACGAGTTGAGAAAAAATCGTTGAAAAATTATTTCTAACCCAAAGGTGTTTGCCTTTTGTTTTTCTTTTCCAAAAATGGAATAAACGAACATCAATGAGCTGAGCGAAAAGATAGGCCGTCATACTGGCCATAATCACTCTGCCAGTGCTGCTAAAGACAGTCGCATACGATTCGTTGTTAACATTGCTAGTAGGAATAGCATCGAACACATTGCCTAACCATAATATGAACATCACCAGTATACTTGCTATGAATCCGGAAATAACTACGGCATTCGTTTTTTTTCGCCCGTATATTTCGGAGAGAATGTCTGTGATTAAAAACGTTATTGGATAGGGCAAAACGCCTACGGAAATCGTGAAGACTTTAAAGCCTAAGTCGATGTTTACAAACTTATTGGCAATAATATTACATGTGATAAGTGCGGCAATAAACAGAGCAGATAAAGCCAAAAACAAGAATCTCGCTTGACTGAGCTTATATCCCTTAAGACGTTTTGGGCTCATTTAGTTCATGATCAATTCGTACTCCATTCTCGCTTGTGGCGTTTCCCACGTTTTCATTTTCTGAAGTGCTTCAAGGTAGCGATAATACTCCCCTAATTCATCTTCCAAAATATCCTCTTTAACTGAAGACGCATTCAAACTATTCATGAATTTTTCGATACCCGTTTCAATATTGGGCATGTTTACACGTTTAAACTTTTCTAAATTAGCCATTTCAGCAGCAATTTCTATGGCATAGTCTAGGTTACCTTCCAAATCTGCTAAGCCTAGCTCAATTGCTTTTCTGCCAGTCCAAACTCTTCCCTGTCCGATGCTATCTACATAAAGTGAATCTAATCCACGTCCCTCGGCAACAAGGCTTAGAAATCTTCCATAGCCTTCATCTACCATCAATTGCAATTTTCTTTTTTCGTTTTCATTTAACGAACGATTGAAAGAATATAAATCTGCAAATTGACTCGTTTTAACCACATCGTGGTGAATACCCATTTTATCTTCAATTAATTCTTGTGCAGTAAACAACGTCATGAAAATACCGATCGACCCTGTAATAGTATTGCTCTGTGTAACAATAGTATCTGCAGGTGCAGAAATATAATAGCCTCCGCTTGCCGCGTAATCTCCCATAGATACTACAACAGGTTTAGCTTCTTGTGCTAACTTCATTTCTCTCCAAATCACATCAGATGCCAAAGCACTTCCTCCAGGTGAGCTTACTCTTAAAACAATTGCTTTTACTTTTTTGTCAAGTCTTGCCTTTCGTATTGCTTTCGTTGTGGTCTCAGATCCAATCGTGTTTTCATCACCTCTGCCGCTCATAATATCTCCAACTGCATAAATCACAGCAATGCGATCTTTACTCGTATTTATATCATTCTTCAACGAACGGTTGTATGTTTTGTAATCAATAAAGTTGATTTTATCTTCTCTCTTAGCAGCTGTTATTTTCATTAAGGATGCTTTTACTTCATCTTCAAAACGAAGTCCGTCAACCAATCCCAGTTTTAACGCTGAGCTAGGCGATTGAACCGCGAAAGAATCAGAAATAGCTTGTACCGCTTCAACATCTATATTCCTACCTACCGCGATTGCTGTCTTGTATTCAACCCACAAGTCACCAAATAGTGTTTCAAGTTGCAGTCGGTTAGCATCACTCATTTCATCAGCAATAAAAGGCTCTACAGCACTCTTGAATCTATTGTTGCTTCCTCTAATTATTTCTGGCTTTATTCCTATTTTACCAAACATGTCTTTATAATAAGCCACATTTGCGCTCAGGCCCGATAATTCAATCAAACCACTTGGCTGAAGGAAAACAGAGTCAGAGGCAGAAGCTAAGTAGAATGATTTCTGGGTGTATACTTCAGCATAGCTGAAAATAGGCTTATCACAATCGGATTTAAATTCCTCAATCATTCTTCTTACATCCTTTAATGTGGAAGGTCCAGCCATCAGTCCTGAAAATTCTAAAAGGATTGCATCAATTTTAGCATCGCTCTTTGCCGCGGACAAAGCTCTTTTCAAATCGTCTATACCAATGACTGAACTATTGGTTTGTGTTAAAAAGTCAAAAGAACTGAAGGAATTGTCAATTCCTCTTTCAACAATCTCAGAATTAAAATTGATCGTAAGGATAGAGTGCTCCTTTACTTTGGGTTTTCCATCACTGAATAGAGAGACTATTCCAAAAAACAAGAAGATTAAAAACAGAAAAGAAAACCCCGCTAGAATAAAGGCTAAAAATATTTTGAATACTGATTTCATTAGATTTTACTTTTACACAATTATAGTCAAGATCAATGATTTTAAATAAAAACGAGATTGTTTTACTTTTAGGCACCAATTTAGGCGATCGATTGGCCTTTTTAGATGAAGCAAAACGGCTTATTTCAATGAATATTGGTCTGATTCTAAAAAAATCTAAAGTATACGAAAGCCCTTCTTGGGGGTATGAAAGCAAGAATAATTTCCTGAATCAAGTACTCGTTATTGAATACAAATCAACTCCTTTTCAATTGTTAGAATTGACTCAAGACATAGAGAGGGGGCTCGGAAAAATCTCAAATTCTCGAATAGAATATTCAGATCGGCCTATTGACATTGATATTTTATTTTTTGAAAATTAGTTAGAATTCTAAGTATTACTTTGGTAGAAAATGACAGTTGCTACCTAAAACAGTCATTCATACATGTGGTCTTCTAAGTCTTGGATAAATTGTGCCTCATATTCATCATCGTGAACCTTTATATCTTTTAGGAAGTTTTCTATACGATTTGATCTAGCAATTCGATTTCGTTGCTCGGTTCTTCGTAGAGGATTTAGTTTAAATTGGGCATACATTCGATTAAATTCTTTGTCTTTTTTATGTTGCTTATAAACTCTGTCGTACTGTTCAAGTAGTATTTTTCTGCTTTCTTCATCATATTCTGGAAAGTTAAAATTATTCGCAAACTCTATAATTTCTTGCTCTTTCTCTGCATCTAGAAAATCTACATGACCTTTGACTTGAATAGAGAATTTTTTTCGAATTTCATATTTAAGTAGGCACACTTCGGGAGCTGTAGAAACACATAGTAATTTATAGCATGAACCATTTACTTTTTGAGAGAAGGAAATTTTAAGTTTATCTTCTACTAGTTCTAAAAATAAATAAGTGGGAAGGGTTTGGTCTTCGTAATTGTAGATATGTGCAGGATGCCAATGGTTTTGAATATCCCTCCATTTG
>UPTG01002865.1_pt1 | contig 11446 bp, 8 predicted proteins | sample 2160121 | NCBI WGS metagenome assembly UPTG01 (sample SAMN06266255, study PRJEB28933) | marine metagenome | isolation source: Columbia River Estuary | place: USA:Columbia River Estuary, USA | collected 2014-07-27 | reverse complement strand
CGGCTTGCTGTTCGGAGGCGGTGTGGTAGTTAAATATACCCAGATTAAATCTAAATTGCTCTTGGCTTTTTGTCTTGCTACTAGCATCAGGCGCGCGGCCAGAAGCGAGTTCAGGGGACGAGCCGGAAGCTAAGGCGGGCGGGTTGTCCCTTTCTTGTAAGCTGTGAGCTCGAGAATTAATCTGAGTAAGAAGGGCGCTTGCCCCTTTTTTGGACAGCGCTGTGAGTTCGTCTATCGATTGAAGTGAGAGTCGGTCATAGAAAACACTGCGGTCGAAAAAAGGGGCGGTAGTACCCCGTAGATTGCTCGCGCCGGCCTCTAAATGGTCTTGAATATTGCGGCCGAAAAAATACGCTTTTTCGTCTAGGCCTTTCGTTGGAGCGAAGGCCTCGGTGTTAAGTGTTAAGTACTCGCCGGTTATGCTGACGATCTCAAGTCTTAGCCATTCGTCCAAAACGGACCGGGCGCGCATGTCTTTTTTACAAATTTTTTCGACCAATTCCTGAAAATCGGGGTGGTCGGCGTTCTCGGTGGTTCGAATGGCAAGTGGAGCGGGTGGGTTGCCATCAATCCCGCCTTCTAAAAACCGCGGGTTCGCAAGCCACTCGGCAACTAGGCGGGCGCCTAGTGAGGCTGTACTGTCGCTCGAGGCGTCGCCTAGAAAGCTCTTTGTTAGCTCGCCTTGCTCTTCGGGGCCGACGTTTCTAAGTCTGGCAACGTCTTTACGATGCACACCGGTTAATAGGGTGATTCGACTATCGGAGATGCGCTTGACGGGTGTATTCAACTCCTCTTCCGCAACATCGACGTAGAGGTGTTTCAGGAGTGCGATAAGCTGTGGGTAGCCTATACCGTAATGAAGAAGCAGGCGAGCAATTGGCTTCAAGGCTTTCGCGATTGCAGCTAATACAAGGCTCGAAGCCTGTTGCTTGTCTGTGTTTTGTTGGGACATATGCTCAGTATAGTCCTTTGATAGTTCTGTAACAGTCCTGTGGAAAATCGTTTCCCAATCAGGCCTGTGCGGAGGCTGCTTCAGGTTGACGTGGGAAATATTCCCACGATACTATCCCTCTGTCGAGAGCTTTCCGCGCCAAGCTTTGCGTCGGACGCGGATTGGATGCGAATTGAAGGTCACACGGAGCGTTGGAATGACAATAAGTAACGAACGCTTGAAGGGGAAGACGCACCTCACGAAACTTGCTGTCAGTGCTGTAGTCACCTCAACCGCAACTAAGACTGGATGGTTAGAAGCCGAATTCAATACACTGCGCCTCGCTTCCTCACGAATACTGGCATGGAGTGAGTTCGGCTGTCCTGACGGGTTGCCAGTTCTATTTTTCCACTCAAACGGCAGTTCCCGCCTCGAAGCATGCCTCTTTCATCAGCAAGCCCGGCTAAGTGGCCTTCGGTTAATCGCCGTCGATCGTCCGGGTATCGGCAAAAGTGAGTTTTGCTTCAGCAACACACCCGAGCCTTTTGCTCATGACTTGGTGGAACTGCTCGACCATTTAGCGCTCACCAGTGTTTCTACCCTAACACTTGGACACGGTGCAGTGTATGCACTGGCACTGGCGCAACTAGACCCAGCTCGCATAAAAGGGCAGATAAGCTTAGGGGCTATACCCTGCGGGCCGCTGCTTACGCTTCGGGGGGCTAATGGGCTGCGGCCTTGGATGAATAGAGGGGTGGCAACGCTTGTTCGCCATGGTTGGACGCTGCGAGAGCTTTTAGATCGCAAGACGACGGGAAACTATATCGATACGCTGCGCAGAGAGCTTTGCAAATATGACAGGCGGGCTTTGAACAGCAGCGAGTTACGACGCATTCTTGTGTTGGACAGGTGCGAGGCGCTCAGCCAAGGCTCGAGGGGCGTGGCGCAAGACGAATCTATGGGGTTCGCTCCGTTCGATTACCAGTTAGCCAAACTCACCCTTGATGTGGATTTTTGGCAAGGTCGAGGGGATGATGAAAGGGTAGGCCGGTCTTCTGTTCTCCTCGCTCAACAGCTGCCTAAAGGGCGGGCGCACATTGTTACAAGGCAGGGTTATTTCTTCTTTTTAGAGCACGCTACCCAGATACTTAATCGATGCAGTTCGATTAGGCTTGTGCAACCTGCCTCGATAGCCGCTTAAAGCATTGCTTAGTGCTGCTATTTTTCAGGTTTGAGCCGTGTTTGAAGCTTCATTAGAAGCGACTCAAGATTAGATTTCGCCTCGCTTGCATAGCGGAACGGGCCGACCTGCTCGCCTAGCGTGTTGCGGAAATACCACAAGCTGTTGTCCTCATAGACCTCGCCGACGCTGGCGCTCAGATCCTCAGAGTCACGGTTCTCGTCTTTTCCCTCGGTTGAAGTATTCATTGTGCCACCTTATTGTCTTTATGAATCCTATTGGACTAGACGGCTGTCCTCTACCTGTATTTCGCAGCCTTACTGGTTCCTGATTGTGTGTCTCATTTGAGTTATTGGCAACCCCGTTTTCCAACTTACGTCTTTGCCCACGAGACGGTGATTGAATAAGGCTAGCTGCTGTGGGAAAATCGCCTGCTTTGTAGAGCAGATCTACTACCTTTAACAGTTCCAAAGACTACTCAATTCATTAACTGCGAGAGCGCGGAAGCTACTCTTGTTCGGAAGAGGTTTATCAATGCAGGTTTCTATAGAAACAACCCAAGGTCTCGAGAGAAAAATGACTATCGCCGTGCCAAGCGAAAGGGTTGAGACTGCCATTAATGCGCGCCTGCAAGAGGCTGCGGGGTCGGTTAACCTAAAAGGCTTCCGTAAAGGTAAAGTGCCATTTAAGGTGATTAAGAGTCGCTTTGGTAAAAGCGTGCGCCAAGACGTAGTCGGCGAAATGATCAATCAATCGTATTTCGACGCGCTGACCCAAGAGTCTGTTAAGCCTGCCGGGCAGCCCTCTATTGAGCCTGGAAACTTGGAAGAGGGCGCTGATTTTACCTTCACGGCAACCTTCGAGGTTTATCCTGAGGTGACGCTACCCGATTTCAGCGCACTTGAAGTATCGCGATTAGGCGCGGATATCGGCGATGCCGATATCGAAGAGATGATCGAAACATTGCGCAAGCAGCGCCAAACATGGGAAACCGTTGAGCGTGCTGCAGCAGATACAGATCGGGTAAATATCGACTATAACGGCAAGCTCGACGGCGAAGAATTTCAGGGCGGCAAAGCGGAGGGCACAGATTTGGTCATCGGCTCTGAGCGCATGATACCGGGCTTTGAAGCCGGTCTCATTGGCAAGTCTGCTGGCGACGCATTTACGCTGTCTCTCAATTTTCCAGACGAATACCACAACGCCGAATTGGCCGGTAAAGCGGTCGAGTTCGACATGGTGCTCAATAGCGTCAGCGAGCAGGTGCTACCTGCGGTAGACGAAGAGTTTTTCAAAAGCTTCGGGGTTGAAGAAGGCGGCAATGAGGCCTTTCGCGAAGAAGTTGCAAACAATATGAAGCGCGAGCTCAAAGCGGCTAGCCGCAATAAGCTTAAAGCACAGGTCATGGACAAGCTCATCGAAATCGTCGAGCTTGACGTGCCTTCGGCACTAATCGCAGCTGAAATACAGCAGCTTAAAGCGCAAGCACTCCAGCAAATGGGCGGTGGGGCGAATTTAGACCCAAGTATGCTCCCAGACGAGCTATTTACTGAACAGGCATCGCGTCGGGTTAAGCTCGGATTGGTGCTTGGTGAGGTAATGCAGACTCAAAACCTAAAGGCAGATCCTGCTAAAGTCCGTGAGACAATCGAAGAGCTTGCGGCTACCTACGAGTCACCCGAAGAGGTGATCAATTGGTATTACGGCAATCAAGAACAGCTATCGGCAATCGAAAGTTCTGTAGTTGAAGATCAGGTATTCGATTACATACTCGACGCGGCAAAAGTTGAAGACAAGACAGTTTCTTACCAGGAAGTCATTAAACCTGAGCAAAGGCAGTCTGAAAGCGCCGACGCGGAGTAATATGTTTGACAAAACGAGGCCGCGCCACTTGCCGTAGCCTCGCCTTTAGACTCGAAGGACATCACTATGCCTACTAGCTTTGAACAACCCTCCGCCGCCTTAGTTCCTATGGTGGTTGAGCAGACTGCGCGCGGCGAGCGGTCATATGATATTTACTCACGATTGCTAAAAGACAGAGTGATTTTCTTAACTGGGCAAGTCGAAGACCATATGGCAAATCTGGTCGTAGCGCAGCTGCTGTTTTTAGAGTCTGAAAACCCTGATAAGGATATTCACCTGTATATCAATTCGCCAGGCGGATCTGTGACAGCCGGGTTATCGATCTATGACACAATGCAGTTTATTAAGCCTGATGTGAGCACTATGTGTATCGGTCAGGCTGCCAGTATGGGTGCCATGCTGTTGTCAGGTGGAGCTAAGGGCAAGCGTCTTGCGCTGCCACATTCGCGCATGATGATCCATCAGCCAAGTGGGGGTGCGCAAGGGCAAGCCTCAGATATAGAAATACAGGCTAATGAAATCATCAAGATACGTAAGAGACTTAATGTTTTGATGGCAGAGCACACCGGCCAGGACGAAGAAAGAATTGCCAAAGATACCGAGCGCGATAATTTCATGAGTGCCGATGAAGCGTGTGAATACGGCCTTGTCGATAAAGTTATTGGACGACGCGAAGATAAAAAGACATTAGCAGGCGTTTAACGCCTAACTCACGATTGCAAAGTTGAGCATTTTTTATGTCAGACGACGATTTTAATAAGCCAGACGATGGCGGCAAACTGCTTTACTGCTCGTTCTGTGCTAAAAGCCAGCAAGAAGTTAAGAAGTTGATTGCCGGGCCTTCCGTTTTTGTTTGTGACGAATGCGTAGAGCTTTGTAACGATATCATTAAGGAAGAGGTGCAGGAGCTCGAATCAGACTCGAAAGCAAGAAAGCTGCCGGTCCCTAAAGAGATTAAAGAGACGCTCGACGAGTACGTTATAGGCCAGGATGCAGCGAAAAAGGTGCTGGCTGTCGCAGTATATAACCACTACAAACGACTCAACTACGAAAGCGCCAAGGGCGATGTCGAATTAGGGAAAAGCAATATTCTCATGGTGGGTCCGACGGGTACCGGCAAGACTCTGCTTGCTGAGACGCTCGCACGCATGCTTGATGTGCCTTTCACGATTGCCGACGCAACAACCCTTACCGAGGCCGGTTACGTAGGCGAGGATGTCGAAAATATCATCCAAAAGCTGCTGCAAAAATGTGATTATGATGTCGACAAGGCACAGCGCGGTATTGTCTATGTAGATGAAATTGATAAAATTTCTCGCAAATCAGATAACCCATCCATTACCCGCGATGTATCCGGTGAGGGTGTACAGCAAGCGCTGCTTAAGCTGATTGAGGGTACGGTTGCCTCTGTACCCCCTCAGGGTGGTAGAAAACACCCTCAGCAAGAGTTCCTGCAGGTTGATACCTCTAATATCTTATTTATCTGTGGCGGTGCCTTTGCTGGGTTAGAAAAAGTTATTCGCGAGCGCTCTGAAAAGGGTGGTATCGGCTTCAGCGCTGAGGTTAACAGTAAGGATGATCGCAAATCTGTGGGTGAAACCTTACTCGATGTTCAGCCTAGCGATTTGATTGGTTATGGTTTAATTCCTGAATTTATTGGCCGTTTACCCGTGGTAGCCACTCTAACTGAGTTGGATCGCGAGGCATTGATCAATATTCTTGTAGAGCCTAAAAACGCACTGGTTAAACAGTATCAAGCGTTGTTTGATATGGAATCTGTTGAGCTAGATCTGCGTGCCGATGCCCTTGAGTCAGTGGCTGAAAAGGCGATCGAGCGCAAAACAGGCGCCCGTGGCTTACGCTCTATTCTAGAAACTATTCTTCTCGAGACCATGTATAAGATTCCATCGGAAGAAAATGTGATCAAAGTCGTTGTTGATGGTTCAGTTATCGAAGGTGAGAACGAACCCTTGCTTGTCTATGAGCAAAAAGAAGCTAAAAAAGTGGCTTCCGATGAATAATCAATAATTATTAGTATTTTTTAATTATTTAGTGATTAAAAGTGCCCTATGGGCACTTTTTTTTCGTACAATTTTTGTAACGTTGTATTTTTTCCTTTTTTGGTAGTTGCTTTATGTTGTTCAGCCCCCATATAGTTAGTAGATGGGCCATACTTACTTAAAGGTAAGCTTTAAGATAAGTTATCAAGCCAAATTTTTTATAATCATATTTTTATGATGTCGAATTATCGATAGGTCAGGAGAATTATTAGATGGATTCCCAAAACACAGATACTGAGCCAAAAGTTTATCCCTTACTACCTTTGCGGGATGTGGTTGTATACCCGCATATGGCGGTCCCATTATTTGTAGGCCGAGAAAAATCTATATTGGCGCTGGAAAAGGGAATGAGTACCGATAAGCAGGTTGTGCTGGTCACTCAAAAGGATCCTGCGGAGGATAGCCCTGCGCTCGATGATGTCCATCAAATAGGTACTCTGGCCACTATCTTACAACTACTTAAGCTTCCTGACGGTACGCTCAAGGTTTTAGTTGAAGGCTCTAGTCGAGTTAAGTTAGTCAATCCTGTGGAGGGTGAGCACTTTCTTGAAACACAATTTGAAACCTTGGTTATTGAAGATCAGGATGAAAAAGAAGTGGGTGCGCTTTCTCGTGCCACTAAAATGCTGTTTGATCAGTATGTTAATTTAAACAAAAAAATACCCTCGGATGTCATTACAACGGTCAATGCTATTGAAGATAAAGATCGTCTTGCAGACACTATCGCTTCGCATATGACCCTGAGTCTTACCCAGAAGCAAGAGGTATTGGAAATTGCTGATCTAGCCAAGCGCTTTGATCATCTTATGGGCTTGATGGAAACCGAAATTGACCTCGCTGAGGTTGAGCAACGCATCCGCGGTCGAGTTAAGAAGCAGATGGAAAAAAGCCAACGCGAGTACTATTTGAATGAGCAGATAAAAGCCATTCAAAAAGAGCTGGGTGATGAAGATGGTGTATCTGAAATTGAGCAGCTTGAAGGAAAAATTGATGAAGCGGGCATGCCTAAGTCTGCTCTCGAAAAGGCTAAATCTGAGCTTTCTAAGTTAAAAATGATGTCGCCCATGTCGGCTGAAGCCTCAGTGCTGCGCAACTATATAGACTGGATATTAGGTGTACCCTGGAAGAAACGCTCAAGAGTAAAGCATGACCTTAAAAGCGCAGAGAAAACGCTGAGTAAAGACCACTATGGTCTTGAAGAGGTTAAGGAGCGCATTTTAGAGTATCTCGCTGTTCAGAAGCGCGTGAAAAAACTAAAAGGCCCGGTACTCTGCTTGGTGGGCCCGCCAGGGGTTGGTAAAACCTCTTTGGGTGAGTCGATTGCCAAGGCTACAGGGCGAAAATTTGTCCGTATGAGCTTAGGTGGTGTGCGTGATGAATCAGAGATTCGCGGTCATCGCAGAACCTATATTGGCTCATTGCCCGGTAAGATTATTCAAAAATTATCCAAGGTGAAAACCAAGAATCCTTTATTCTTGCTTGATGAAATTGACAAGATGGGTATGGACCATCGTGGAGATCCCGCCTCTGCGCTGCTTGAGGTGCTAGACCCAGAGCAGAACCATACGTTTAATGATCACTACTTAGAAGTTGATTATGACCTGTCAGAAGTGATGTTTATCTGTACCTCTAACTCGATGAATATCCCCGGTCCTCTATTAGATCGTATGGAAGTGATACGAATTCCGGGTTATACCGAAGATGAGAAGGTAGCTATTGCTGAAAAATATCTTATTCCTAAGCAGTGTAAAGCCAACGGATTGAAAGCCAATGAATTAGAAATTGATCAGGATACATTGCGTGATGTTGTGCGCTTCTATACTAGAGAAGCCGGTGTGCGTGGATTGGAGCGTGATATTGCTAAAATATGCCGTAAAACGGTCACCAAAAACGTCCGTGATAATACTGATGTTTCAGTATACCTCAAGCCCGAGGGCTTAGAGGACATGCTGGGTGTACATCGCTTTGATTATGGTCGTGCTGAGGCAGAAAATCAGATTGGTCAGGCCACTGGTCTTGCTTGGACTCAGGTGGGTGGAGAACTGCTTAATATTGAGGCCTCTGTGATACCTGGCAAGGGTAATATGGTGAAAACCGGTTCCCTGGGCGATGTTATGCAGGAGTCTATTCAGGCGGCACTGACTGTTGTTAGAAGTCGGGCGCAACAGTTGGGTATTAGGAAGAATTTTCACAGAGAGCATGATATCCATATTCATGTGCCTGAGGGTGCAACCCCGAAGGATGGACCATCTGCTGGTATCAGTATGTGCACCACGCTGGTCTCTGTTTTAACAGGTATACCGGTTAAGTCGACAGTAGCCATGACCGGTGAGATCACATTGCGCGGTCAGGTGCTGAAGATTGGTGGGCTTAAAGAGAAACTACTTGCGGCGCACCGTGGCGGTATTACCACAGTGATTATTCCTTATGACAACGCCCGCGATCTCAAAGAAATTCCAGATAATATTAAAAATGACCTGGAGATATGCCCGGTTAAATGGATCGATGAAGTCCTTGAAATTGCACTCGAAAACCCACCTAAGGCATTGAGTGAAGAGGATTATAATCAGGGCAGTAAGGTCGAAAATGGCATGGAAAACAACTTAAGACCAAGTACACACTAGGTTGTAGAGCAAATTTTTTTTAAAAGTTAGCTTGACCCGATCAATTGCTATTGGTATAAAGTTGGTCAGAGGCCGTTAATTACCATGGTTTGAGCCAAAAAAATGGTTTAAAAGTCTCAACAACCGGACAATTTAATTTCAAAAAAAAAAGGGGAACACTGTGAATAAATCTGAATTAATCGACGCTATCGCTGATTCTGCTGACCTATCTAAGTCTTCTGCTGCTCGTGCTCTTGACGCTGTACTAGGTTCAGTTCAAGGCGCTCTTGCAAATGGCGACCAAGTTTCATTGGTTGGTTTTGGTACTTTTTCTGTTAAACACCGCGCTGCTCGTTCAGGTCGCAACCCACAGACTGGTGCTGAAATTCAAATCAAAGCTTCAAACGTACCAAGTTTCAAAGCTGGTAAAGCTCTGAAAGACTCTGTGAATTAATAAACAAACTTTACTAGTCTTTTAGAATAGTAAGGAACTTGTTTGAAAAGGCGCATTCCATGCGCCTTTTTTTAATTTGGAATAGAAAAAATGTTACTAGATTTTAGAAATAACCTCCGCGGTGTTGCCTTCGGTATCACTATCGTAATCGCTCTTATCTTCGCTTTAACTGGCACAGGTTCACTCTTTTTAAGTACACCAGACTCTGAGTCTGCGATTGTGGTTAATGGCGCTGACATTAGTGAAAGAGAAGTGATGCAAGCCACGGCCCGTGAGCGTGCAAGAATTCTTAACTCAAATCCTGATATGGATCGCAGCTTAGTTGAAGATGAAGCATTGCGACCGCAGGCTATGCGTCAACTTATTTACAGAGAGCTTCTTATTCAGGCCGCTAAGGCACAGGATCTCGGTGTAGATCCAGCGCTAATTAGCGACTTAATTTTGGATATAGAGCAGTTCCAAACTGATGGTAAGTTTGATGAGGATCGCTTCCGCTACGCTATTCGTAGCCAAGGTTATACCTCTAGCTCAAAATTTACTGAGATGCTGACAGATCAATTCCTAGTCGAGCAACTCTCCAATGGCATTATTAACTCAAGCTTTGTTACTGATTCCGAGTTATCAACATTGATAGCGCTTGCCGAGCAAAAGCGTAGTTTTGACTATGCTCGCTTGGCGTTAAAGCCGTTTAAAGATGCGGTTGCCTTAACCGATACTCAGATTTCTGAGTATTATGAAGAAAACCTTTTGCAATACATGACAGAGCGAAAGCTTTCGGTTGAATATATCGAACTGAATTCGGCTATGTTATTGCAAGATCAAGAGGTTACTGAAGAAGATATTCAGGCGCGCTTTGAACAGGAAAAACAATCTGCCGAAGATACCAAATCTCTTCGTGCCGCTCATATTCTGCTAAGTGAAGCTAACGATGAGCTGATTGCTGAAGTTCAATCAAAGATCGATGCCGGTGATGATTTTGCTCAGTTAGCCGCAGATTACTCTGAGGATGTTGCCACTGCTGAAAATGGTGGTGATCTTGGTTTTACTACTGGTGACACTTTCCCTGAATCCTTTGAAGACGCGTTAGCGGCCTTAGAGCTGGGTCAGGTATCTGCGCCAGTAGAAACAGTCTCTGGTACGCACTTTGTTAAGTTACTTGAGATTGAAAAAACAGAGTTCTTGTTCGAAGAGCAATCTGAACGCATTGCACAAGAACTTAAGCAAGAAGCTGCTGATAGCCTCATGGTAGAAAAGCTTGAAAACCTTAAGGAAATGGCATTTAACGCGGATAACCTGCAAGAAGTTGCTGAAGACTTAGCCCTTGTAGCTAATGTTAGTGAGCCATTTACGGTTAATGGCGGCGCAGGCATTGCTTCATCCACGGCCGTGGTTAATGCAGCCTACAGCCCTGAAGTGGCTGATGATGGCTATGCCAGTGAAGTACTTGATTTAGGTGATGACAACTATGTGGTGTTGAAGCTTAAAGAAGACTTCCCGTCGAGACAGCAAAGTCTTGAAGAGGTTAAGGCTAACCTGATTAGCAGTTTAACCAACTCAATTGCTCAAGCTAATATTGATGCCAAAGCTGAAGAGATTCAGGCGCGTCTAACGGCGGGTGCATCTATACAGGCTGTGGCCGATGAATTTGATCTAGAGACTACCTCGGTAGACGCCGGCGCGCGTAACAATACACAGGTGGATTCAGAAGTGAATGCCTATGTATTTGAGCTGCCAACGCCAAGAGATGCAGAAGTTAAAGACGGCTTTAATACCGCTAACGGTGATTTTGTTGCCGTTCAGCTGACCGAGGTTGTTTTGGCTGACACTGACGCTGTTGAAGAAGCTCGTGTTGAGCAGATTCGTTCAATCGTTGAAGCATCAACCCGCAATAAAGAGTTTTCTTCTTACCAAGAAACATTGATTGATCAGGCTAGCATTAAACAATAATCCTAGCTTGTAAGAAAAAAGGCATAGCACCAGTGGCTATGCCTTTTTTTTTTGCCCTAATGATACTGCAGAGACATTGAGTATTAACGCGAACTATAAACCAAACATGTGCCAATAAAATGCTTAAGGGCAAGCTAAATAGATTAGATCCGCAATGGATTTATATACAGCGTCAACCTCTGCCCAGGCTGTAAATACTTATTCTTATCCAGTTTATTCCACGATGTAATATCAGCAATCTTTAGATTAAATTTCTTGGCTATTAGATACAGCGAATCGCCACTGCGAACCTGATAGTTTAGTTTTCTTATGGGTGTCGCCTTAGGATTGCTAGGCGCCTTAATAATCAGTACCTGACCGACATTAATTAGGTTATTAGATAAATTATTTGAGCGCTTTAGATTGCGA
>UPTG01002864.1_pt1 | contig 11453 bp, 16 predicted proteins | sample 2160121 | NCBI WGS metagenome assembly UPTG01 (sample SAMN06266255, study PRJEB28933) | marine metagenome | isolation source: Columbia River Estuary | place: USA:Columbia River Estuary, USA | collected 2014-07-27 | reverse complement strand
ACAGGAACCATATTACTCTTATGCATCGTAGCAATACCAAGTAGTTTTCTTTCACCTGTATATTTCATTGGTTCTTTTTTACCAGCAGGTGCAGAAATCTTATTACTTAAACTTGGATAATCCTGTGTTTCACGCACTTTAGGTGCTTGATAGTTATTTAGTGGGTTTGGACGTTGCTTTGGTGCTTTGTACTCACCACGAACATATTTACTATAATCATCAAAAGTATCAAACTGAGCGGAATGCATATTTTTCCTACGACAATCTTTATTGTACTTTTTCCAATCAATCTTAAGTTGATTTTCTTGTGCTACAGAAAGTTGTTTCTTTTTCCGCTTTTTGTAGTTAGTAGTAGTTACACCAGGACCTAATAAATGCATACTCATTCGAATGCTCCCTAAAATATCCAATTGAAGAAACTGCCGATAATCAATATCCAAACAAGCCAACCAAGCCAATTGCTTTCGCCTGTTAGACCCTTGCTTTTAGCACAAGAGTAGCAGTATCTATATTTCTTTGGCGTTTGATTCGTGCAAAATAACGCATCGCACATTTTCTTACTCATATGGATTACTCATTTGATTCAAAACTTTCTTCTGTGGTCGAACTGTAATCATTCGATTGATTAAAACCGCTAAAACCTATTGCTAGTAAAAGACCAACAACTATTGCAAAGAATACTCTATTCATGTTCGCCTCCATCACCACGCATTGTATAGAATATTTGCGGTTTACGTTTAGCGGCTTCAAATGTTGCTACTGTTATACAAATGCCAGCCAATAGTAGTGTGTGTATTAGTATGTTAGCACCTAAGTACATCCAAGTACCAGTCATTGCTGTAAATACAATACACCACATCCATGCTAATATTTGCATCACCATGTGGCGTACTCTTAAATCTTTGATATTAGACAGTGGGTTCTTATCACTGTCCATTATTACATTATACCAATCAATAATAAAACTTGTCATTAAAACTTCTTTCTGTTAAATTAATCTTCTCTTACTCCAGTACCATAATCAATTACTACTGGAAATCTTGGAACACCGTCTGGTGTCATTTCAAAATAACGTAATGTTGCCCAAGTAGGTTTTGTATCTGAGTTCCAAAGTTCTTCTAACTGTGCTTGATTGCCTCGAACACCAGCACCGAACTCTGCACCATTTGGCAGTTTCAATACAAATCGTTTGGCATAACCAGCCCAATTACCTTGGCCTTCTTCTACACTTACAACATCATATTCTTCTGTAATAAACTCTTTACGCTTTAGTAGAGACTTACTACGTTTATTTTCGTACGGAGCATTCTGACGAACCATTTGTCCCTCATATCCGCTTGTCATATAGTCACTGTATAGTTCATCAAGTTCATCCTGTGTTTCGCAAAAATCAGTTGTTACTATATGAACGTAATCATTCTTGCACCAATATGCTTGTTTGATACGATTAACAAAAGTCATTTCAGGTGCAGATGTATCACACATATCATAGACATGATATTGTACAAGACTTTTTGCTTCTTCTATATCACTCGGCGTACTCTTAACTTTACGCACAAGTGAAATGATTTTGTTGAAATCTGCTTTTAGTTCATGGTTATATAATTCACCATCTAAGATGTAATGTGGATTTTGCTCCATGAAACCTTGCAATGACTCCCAAATATGTGGGCAACTTGTAATTGCTTTACCACTTCTAGTCCACATACCATTCTTGTTTACGATACAACGAATGCCATCAAGTTTAGGCTGAACCCAACCTTGTGTTACAGGAACTTTAGTCTTTGTATAGTCATGTGCCAACATCGGCTTAAACTTGTCATAAGTATCTACATCTTTAGGGTCTTTAAAGTATTCTTTTTCTGCTTTAATATCCCACTGAGATTTAGCCTCTGATTCTGCTTGAGTAATTGATGTTGTCGCATTTGCACGACCTACATTCTTTGCTTCACTGATATTCCAACCTGATTCTACTTTCTTACCATCTACTAGTCCACTAATAGTTCGTGTACCAGCAACATCACCAGTATAGCCCCATTGTACTTCCCAAACTCTAAGTTTGCCTTTCGAGTCACGTTTGTATAATGCATCTAATGTTGTAATATTATCCATTTAAGTCTCCGGTAGTAATTCGGGTAAAATATCTAATGTTGTATGAACATTCCATATAACATCGCCATGTTTATCTTTATACTTTCTTGCTTGTGATTCAGTTAGCATCTTAAAGCCTACGTCCTTTATATGATACAAGAAATGTACCTTCTTTTTTGTTTTCATAGTATTTTAAAGGTTGTCTGACCATGCTTGATAAATTGCTTCCTCGACATCATCGGCTAAATCTGAACCTGATAAAAGGTCAGCGTGTTCTAACATTTGCGTTCTGAACTGGTCAAAATCTAGTTTGATTTCACCAGTCTCATTACTAGAGGCTACTTTCTCTGCAATATCCCAGAACTTATCTACGTTATCAAAAATATAACTTGACATACCCATGGCTTACTTCCTTTTTTGTTAATTATAGAACTATTATAGCACACCTGACAGGATTGTCAAGTTTTATGCTTCTGCTAAGAACTTCTCTTTGTTTTTTTCTGCTAAGAACTTCTCTTTCCATTTTCTAGCATTCTGCTTACCCATCTTTCGATTGTAAATTCTTCGCATCATACGAAGGTTGTCAGTAGTAACGTCCGACCTGCCGCCTTCGATATGCGAAATTATATGTCCACCCTCTGCCTCATCCATCATTAATGGTTCACCATCAACCCAACATATGAAATTTTGTCGTTGAAGTTGTGTTTCTTTTTCGGCAATTGTAAATACACGTTTATTATCTAAGATAGTCATAAACTTCTCAACATCAAACTCTTCCAGTAACAATTCGATTGCATCTTTGCAAACCGCTTCGTGCTTTCTTAGGGAATCTTTATACACATCACTTTCAAGTTTATCTGCTTTGCCATTCTTTTGTGATACTACTGCATTACGAGTAGGACTATTACTAGAAAAGGCATCATGACCTACTTTGAATGCTTTAAAGAATTCATCATAGTCTTCGATGTGAAAAGAACCATATTCTTCTGTCAAATAGAAGTATAAGCGATAAAGACATACAAACTCTAACAAAGTCAGCCCCTTTTTGAACCATGTAGTTCGTGCATTTGCATTCTTCATAACAAATGTAAATACCTTTTTCATTTTCTTGCTAAGTGACTTAATATCTTGGTCAGTAAATTCTGAATTCTTATAGAACTCGTATATTAATTTATCACCATGTGCGACTAAACCTTTATCTTTGTCACAAAGATAGGCAATACGAGCCACATTATCTTCAAGTTTCAAACGACTATTGTCAATGCTAAAGAACCTGAAGTTAAAATTGTCTTGCTTTCTATTCAGAGTGGAATCAAAGAGTGGTTCTGGAACTGAGTCAACACCATATACTGTTCGAACAGATTCTCGGACTAGACAGGCGATTTTTGCATCACCAAATGCATTCAACATTTCTTGGTGATTAACATCAGTTACCGTATTTGTTATCATAAACTGTTTTGCTTTTGCTTGTGGTGACAGATTGTGATAAATTACAAATCTTATTGGATAGTTCAGAAATATGTTCTGTTCTTCACTTGATAAGTCTGCATAATGCATACCATTTACAGAAAATTGACCATTGAAAAATTGCCTGATAGAACGCAATCGATTTGAACCATCAATTACTTCTTGTGCATTGCCAGTTACTTCTATTTTAGTAGTAGTCTCGCCATCTATAACTACATCATATTGATTTAACTTAACTTCACCAATATCATAGCCGTCTGTCATAGCCTCAACAATACCTTTGCGTTTCTTAAAATCTGGTATTTGAGGTCGCTGATGGGATGGATCCACATTAATGTTGTCCATTTCTAGGAAATCACGTACTGCTGTCTTAGCCGTGGTGTATATCATTGGTTTCATACTTTATCCTTAATTAATTAACTTATAGAATAAGTATAACACTAAACTCAAATCTTGTCAAGTTTTTCGCAGTTTTCTAGGGTTTTTTGTTAAATCTGGCGGGAGACATGATAGCACTGGAGGTTATTTGATTGGGCTCCTTGGCATATATATGTCTCCCTCGCCCGAGAGAAGTCTCTCCTATTATTAGTGATATTTACTTGATATTTTTTACTAATTCTTTAATTTCTTCCCAAGAATTATAACAATCAAACTGAAACTGAAGCCTAGGTTCTGTTGATTTACTAACAGAGTGCCATTTACTTCCTGAATTAAGAATTACTATAGTTGGGGTATACTCGTAAGTGTCTGTGATGCCCGAATCTTTTGATTCATGGTAGTTTACTGACTGTGGAAATGTCAATGGAAATGTAATACATGTTGGACGTTTAGCATCAATATGTAATGCTAATCCATTCTCTGACATATCACTTCTTATCAATTGCCACCCATTTAACCCAGTTCCCTCCGAATGAGCAGAATGTCCTAGTTTTATGTCAAAGTCTTTGAACACATTAAGATAATGTTGTACGATTGGCTGTACTAACAGAGATTTGTTATAACATACCTCTTGTGGTGTCGGCTTTCCATAAGCATTAATGTAATGATTGAACTCATACTTATCCACAAAACCTAAAAAGTCATCAGGATTAAATTCTACTTGTGGAAGTTCTATTAAGAACTCACTACTGTTCCATCTGTTCTTGTGCATACCATTCTCTTTTTCTGTTTGTAGTCATCATCAACTTTGCCTGCGCCTACTAACAAGTTATCTCTTGTTGAAGTGGCTCGGCCGTGTCCCATTTCAATAAATTCAATCTCAACTCTTTCGTCTACATCATTTACAAAGTCGTAATCAAACTGTATTCTCCAAGGATAATTTACATCACCCCTAAACATTTTAGCATCATTGTATTTTATTAGTTCTTGCGATAAGTTGTATTGTTCTGCAAATATTTTAATATCTTCCTTAACTAAATCTCTATCTTCTAAACTTAATGTATCTCTAAATGCTATATTCTTCATTGCAAGAGTGTATTCATACTTGTCAGTTCTAAACAACAAATGGTCTACATACGCTTGATGTAATATACCATTGCTATTTTTTATGTATTCAAAGAATCTATCATAGAATTCACGTAAGTTTGCAATGTTATGGTTGACACAATAGTTTGCAATCTCACGTGTAAAGTTAAACTCGTGTCCTAATCTAGTACACCAAGTCCATTGGAACATCTCACGCATCTCGTCTCGATTCATCCACTTTGTAGACACAATCTGATTCATCCATTCTCTAACGGGACGATACTTTGGATTTGCTACGCCTGGAAACTGAACTGGTTCATATTCTATTTTGTGTTCTTTTAAACTTGCTTCTGATGCCAGTTCTGCACCAGGCAGTAATGCAACTGCATATATATCACAACTAATGCCGTCTGCAACTACTTCTAAGTATCCTTCTTTCCAACTATCAACAGTCTCACCTGGATTACCTAGCATAAGTTCTGTGCTGTAAGGTAGGCCTACTTGTTTACACATATCAGTATAAAAACTAATATCGTTAATGTTCATAGTTTTACGTTTAATAATTTCTAGTGCTTCTTCGTTTCTAGTTTGTAGACTTAATGTAAGTGATTGTAGCAAGTCTGCATCATACAGTTTCTTTGCCATGTTAATAAATTCTTCTTTATGATTCTTTGCCCAGTTAACAAAGAAACTTTTTGGATATCCATGCTTCTCTTTACTTGCAATAACCATATCAACAATAGTATTATCTCTGTCTTTAAATAATCCAAAGTTGTTATCAACGTAATAGAAACTTCCTAGTTTGTTTTCGACTAACCAATCAAGTTCTTCTTGTACTCTACCTAATTCAGTCTTATAAACTTTATTATGATTCAATGCGCCCAAGTCACAGAATGTACATGCATATGGACAACCTCTTGTAGTTTCCATAATTGGAATCCAATTTTGCTGTGGATTAGGAAACATTCCCAGTAAATATGGTGATGGTATTAACTCTAGGTCTTTTATTCTGTCTTTACCAACTGCCTTAGTATCTAAGTTAAATGTCCATCCACTTTTAAGATTGACAGCCACATTTGCTATTAGAGACATCTCTGCTTTAGACCTACACTGTAGTACTCTAGTAAAACGTTTCTCACCTTCGTAGTATATAACAACATCTACATACGGATGCTTGTCCCACCATTCATCATGTGCTGTGATTGGTATTTGTGGTCCACCATATACTATTAAACAATCTGGGAACTTCTCTTTAACTTTCTGTGCGATAACATCTGTGTAATTGCAATTCCAAATATAACAACCAAACGCAAATACTTTAGGGTTGTCTAAACCGTTTACAATATCATCTGGGTCTAACTTTTCAAAGAAGACCTCTTTCATTTCATATTTTTCTTTAATATCATCATGCGTTTGAGCATAACTCCACACACACGAAACTGCGTAAGGCATAAAAATCATGTTGCCAGGAGTTATTGTTAAACTAAATTGTGCTAGATATACGTTATCCTTCATACTCATCAACTATCCATTCGCTATTCTCTTTTAATGTATCAGACATAAAGAATAGGTTAATCTTTGGTGCTTGAAACTTATCACCTTTGCTTTGTAATAACTTAGGCAATGTATCTTTTAATCGTGTAAATTTAAGTGGAACTTGATATCCTTCTACTTTATTCTTTGTATAATTATAAAAATGTTCTGGACTGACACTTCCAGAATAAACACAACCAGGCATTTCGCCTCGTTCATCATCTACTATAATCTTATATAGATAACAATCATTAACTTTGTCGTGTTTTCCAATAAACTCTGCAATCTCATATGGGAATATGTTTGCTCCGCCTCTACTGATAATTACTTCGTTAGCACGGCCAATAATGTTAAGGTTGCCTTCGGGTGTCATTTCTGCTAAGTCATCTGAGTCCCACCATTCGTCTCCTGGCGTGTTTAATCCACGTACCTCTACTGTTCCCTTGGCGCCAATACGAACTTCGCCGCCCGAATGTTTATGCCAGTCTAGTTGTTTACCAACGTGTCTAATGTCTTCACCTGCTTTGGCAAAGTTAACAGTGTATGTTCCCACACTACCTTCGCCATATACATTCATGTATTGGTCTGGATTATAAAACGATTGCCATGCTTCTTGTTGTTCTGTAGTTACAATACCGCCAGTAAATTCTAGTGTGTTAATTTTATGTCCACCCTCGTTGGCATCCATTACTTTTTGTAGGGATAATGGGAACCCAATAATCCATGTAGGCTTTTGATACTCACATGCACTATCATATTCACTTGGGTCATTAATAACGTGTACCCAACCGCCCATCATTAGTGTATGATAGGTGAGGTCCTGTGACCAAGGAATATATGGTTGCATGATGTTTAGAAATCTATTAGTAACTGGGTTAGCAAAGTCTGGATTGCCTTTAAGTCTGTATGAGATTGCTTGTCGTCCATCGCCACCCCAACAGTCTTCGTCTAGTTCATACACTCCGCTGTAACATGTTGGAATACCATGCTTGTTAGTTGTTCCAGATGAATACTGACACATGTATTCTTTTGTTTGTGTTGTTGCTTTATCAAAGTGCTTATGGTCTAGTTCTTTTACTGTACCATCTTTGTTTAGTCTGACAACTACGTTAGCATTATTCTTTTTCAGTCTTGCATTTTCTGTGTACTCTGATGCGTTCCAAGGAAGTGTTGTTCCTGAAGCATCAAACGATGCCGCAATCATCCAAATCCAAGTCTCAACTCTATTGGGTCCTTGAATACAAATTCTATGACCTACGCCATATCCATTGTCTTCTAGTATTTGTTTACATGCTAGAACTTCATCAAGTAACTGTTTATAAGTTAGTAGTCTGTGTTTATCTGAAAGTGCCGGCGTATCATTTCGGTTTAGTAAATAAAAGGGTCGCATTTTTATCCTAATCTTTCGCTCGTTTCCATGCACGAACTCTGTGATAGTGTTGGTGCCCATTATGTAACAAACTCGGATATGGGTCTGATTCATAAATCATTGTTAAATCGTTTTGGGCATTCCAGCCACCTGTTTCTAAATATGAATAGTCTGATGGGATTAATGCGTGTCCGTGTGCATTACTAGGATTACTCATAACAAATGTTCCACCAGGTAGCAAACTATCTGCAATGTTTTTACTTGGCGATGCACTTAGGTGACCAGGAGCAAATACTCCACTTGCAGTAACTACTTCATATTGTTTAGGTAATGCTTCAGCAGTAATGTCATTGTATGTTGTGCTTTTGTAATGTTCTTTTGCTTGTTCCAAGAACTCTACTGTAATGTCATAACCTTCAATGTTAGTATAAAAGCCTGGTTTTAATAGTTTTGCAACAAGTCCAGTGCCACATGCAATATCACCAATGCTTACATCGGGATTAAAATTATGTTGAACATATGCCGCTACTTTTACAGGAGCAAGCCATTGCCCTGCATTAATATCTTCTTCGTATGTAGTCCATGTTCCAAAGATTTTCTTTGATAGTTCTGTGTCATCAAAGTCACTCTCATAACACTCTTTTAATTTCTTACTCATCAGTTCTGACATTAATTTTCTCCTTAAATTACACCAATTTCCCAGTTCTCTGCACAATCTTCTGCGTAGCGTTTGCTTTTACCATACAAAGGTCTTTCTTGTGCTAGTTCATCATCAACATACATCTTAACTACATAATGTACTTCTTCAACAATAACTGCACGTCTGTTTTCTTTTTTAAATTCTACTGCTTCGCCGTTTTTAATCATATTGTTCTCCTTTAAATGATGTGTAAGTGTTCTAATGCTTCATATCCAAACCAGATACCAAAGGCAAGATATGCCCAATATCCAAACTTAAAGATGTACACCTTAACTTTACTATCTCTTGCAAACATATAAATGCAAAAGGCTACAAGTGCCGCACAAATTGCCGCTGACCAACTAGAATTAGGATTTAAAAATAGATTACTAAAAATCTCAAAACTTTCTCGACCATATATAAAGAACGCGGCTAAGAATAATACTGTTGAATTTGAATTACTAATTTCATCAACGTGTTCCTTGATATGAGCAACAATTTCTTTGTTTTTAATAAAAAGATAAAAGAACAAAGAACTAAGAATAGCATACATCAGCCATTCATAATTTTCTAGCATATCGTGTAGATAATAAGCAGACAATAATCCGCCAATTAATCCAAGAACACCGTATGTAACTATTTGAACATGTGGAAGAACTTGAAGATGCTGTCGAAGATGTTTTTCGTTATCTCGTTTTCTCGTATTTGTTTGTACTAGAAGTAGTGTAATAAATGCAATCTCTAAGCACTCTATAAGTGTTATAACAAAACTTGTAATCATTGTTCATCTCCATAATAACCTAATTCTTTTTCTTTTTTTACAATAAATGTCTTAAGTTCTTCTACTTCTTCAATATACTTTTTTCTGGCGGCTAGATATCCCTCGTCACCTTCTTCAGCGTATCTTCGATTACAAATATCAATATTGTTTACTAAGTTTTGAATAATACCCATATATTGTTCTCTGAATCCGTTCCACTTAAGGTGTGGTTTAACTGTACTTGTTTTCATCAGTGTATTGTCCCCGATGGTGTTTCATCATCTGGCCATGAAGTATCATCTAATTCATTTGCTTTCGAAATTACTATCATTAGTGCATCAAATTCATCAGGCGTTAAAACCATTTTGTACAACTTCATTGCTTGACCCATCATGGCACCTGCAAGTTCCATTGTATCATTTGTTTGACTTAATTCTACAGTCAATTGTTCGTATCTTCTATATGCTTCTTCAAATGTCACGTATTGCACTCCATTGTTAATTTAAATCAAACTGTATTCCAAAAACTAATCCACTTCTATCGTCTTCAAGTGCAGGCATCATAAAGAGATTTTTGTATCTAACTCTGAACATCGGTACAACATCATATACATATCCTGTGACAAGTCCAAGGTCTACTTTCAAATCATCAGACAAACTATACTCTTTTGCCAATACCAAACTTGGTTTACTCAAACTATTATAATACACACCAGTTATTATTTCATTCTTCTCACACATCAAATATGGATGTGCCTGATTGTAGTCATTTTGTAGACCTACATGCATTGATAATGCTATGCCTAATACTAAGCAATTCATTTAGATAATAATACTCATATCTGATAACTGAGGTTTTTCTCTTTCACCAAAGTACTTATGACCAGGTAACACATTTGACGTATCATAATGAACTTCATTTTCTAAAATAGTAACTCTGTCTATTGGGTAACGTTCTGGTTCTTCTGTAGGTGTTTGAGCATAGCCTATACCTAGTCCACTCATTACAAAAAAGTTTACATCAGATGCCAACGCATCTTCAGGTTCTATACATTGGCAATATGCTGTATTCAATCCTTTTTCTTCTGCTGATACCATTGCTAATGTTGTTTGTAGTGTTGCGTTTGCTACATTGTGTTGGTCATATTCAGTTTCTTCTGTAGTACCAAATAACAGAACATAAGGCGCTGTAAATTGTCCTTGTACTCTAATAGGTCCTTCGTTGTCTATTGCGGCTTTGTCGCCATCCCTACACCAACTTAATTTTAATAGTTCGTCTTTCATTTTTTCACCTTCTTCACTCGGTGTCAACACTTTAACAACAACTCTGGTATCACCATTCTTTCTTGGTGCGTCATATACGTCTTGTAGTACACTTTGTATTAATTCGTAAGGAACTTCTTTTGAATCATCCCAGAACCTAGTAGTAAATCTCTTTTTAAGTATTTCATTTAACATTTTATTCTCCTATCTTTTTAAATTTAGTAAAAAGTATTTCTAAATTAAGTTTGTCTTCTTTTGCAGATTTCTTTGGTTTATTCTCGGTCTTATGTTTTTTGATTGATACTGTCCAAGAACCTTTATTGTTCTCAGGATTTCTAGCCGATATAGCAAATGGGTCTGCATGAACCCATCCTAGAAATTCTTTTGCCATATCACCTTGGCCCGTAATTACTTTTAGATTTTTTATTTTCTTATTGTAACACTCTTCTGTGGCTCTTCTGTATTCTTGCCATCCAGTGTTTAAATCAAGTCCGTGTAAGTCCATTTTGTCCTTTTACTCGCTCGACCCTTTAGTGATTAGACCCTCTTCTTTACATTCTTTTATGAATGCATTATATTGAGCAGGATACTTAATCATTACGTGTTGAACAATTTGATTATAATCTGAAGTTTCAGCATTATTCTTTTCTATAATGCCATCAGAGATATTCACAATAGTAGTGGCAGACTGATACCAACGTTTCCTAATTCTTGTTACAAAGAATATAGATTCGTGCATCTGCCATTCACCTTCGGTTGCGAAGTTTTTCATTGATGTATTGGCACCAGGTGCAGGTGCGAATGAGTGTGCTAACACTAGATATGCTT
>UPTG01002862.1_pt1 | contig 11458 bp, 14 predicted proteins | sample 2160121 | NCBI WGS metagenome assembly UPTG01 (sample SAMN06266255, study PRJEB28933) | marine metagenome | isolation source: Columbia River Estuary | place: USA:Columbia River Estuary, USA | collected 2014-07-27 | reverse complement strand
GTATTTGAATAGTGAGACTTACACAAGGTTGCTTCTCTTTCTTACCTGATTTAACTGACGCACAAATTGAAAAACAAGTTGCTTACGCAATGAACAAAGGTTGGGCTATGAACGTAGAGTGGACAGATGATCCACATCCACGTAACAACTACTGGGAATTATGGGGTTTACCATTATTCGACATTAAAGATCCTGCGACAGTAATGTTCGAATTAAACGAAGCTCGTAAAGCATGTGCAGCTGGTTATATTCGTATTAATGCATTTGATGCATCTTACGGTACAGAAAGTTGTGTTATGTCTTTCATCACAAACCGTCCAGCTAACGAACCAGGTTTCTTCTTAGACCGTACAGAAGGTCCAGGTCGTCAAGTTATCTACAGTATTAAGAGCTACAGTGTTCAATCTAACCCTGAAGGTAAACGTTATAACTAAATAACGGAATTTCTCTTATAAAGATATCATCATTTTCAGAATTTATATAAATTCTGAAAATGATGACATTTCTTATATTCAAACTATATAAGAAAAATTTAATATACTTAATCGATATTTCATATCTTAAAATTTTTATTCGTTTATTTAAAATAAATAATATCCCATAAAATCTCTATTTTTTATAGTAAAACATTAATAAAAATATTTGTTATGTTTTTTTTTCTAAAAGCTGATACAATTAGTATTGTATTTAATTTTACTATTTTTAATTTAAAATAAAACGGAATTAGGAATGACAACTTCATTAGCAAATTTTATCGCGAGTTTAACAGCAGGTGCTTTAGTTTTAGGCGCTATTGGTATTGCATTAGTTATTATTAGTAAAAGTGATCGTTTAACACGTACTTAAACTTTATAATATATAATATTAATCAAAAAGTTTTACTTAATTTTAAGTCTAAAAATAAAAAATTTCTAAATTACATTAGTTAAGTATTTTTATTATCTTAAAAAATTTTAGTATACTAGTATTAAGTGTATTAGTGTTTTATATATTAATAACACTTCAAATATATTAGGAAATTTGATTCAAAATTTTTCAATAGGCTAATAAAACCGAGAAAAGATATTATGTTAAATTTTATTTTCAGTCCAAATGTTTTGTTAGGTTTTATTTTAGGATCATCAGTAATCATACTATATTTCCTTCGACTTGTTAAACCAGAAGTAGCAAGAGATGAAGATATTTTTTTTGCAACTATTGGTTTGTTATATAGTGGAATACTAGTTATTCATGGATGGAGATTAGATCCAATTCTTTTATTTAGTCAAGTATTAGTCATAACCGCTGTTTTAGCAGCGGGTTGGGAAAATATACGTCTACGTGGTGTATTAGCTATGCTCGCGCTACGAGATATAAAAGAAGATAAAAAGAATTAACGAATATTATATTATATTTTCTTGGTTTCAATTTTGTAAACAATCTTGTTATTTTATGTTTAAAAGATATTCAAAATTTTGTGCATGCGTTCTGTTCTGCATTTTCAACATTTTCGTAGTTAGTGCGTCAGCAATTGATTTAGATGAAGCAACACGAACTGTAGTAACTGATGCGTCAGGAAGTACTACTGTTTTAACACCTGAACAAGTTAAACGTGGAAAACGTTTATTCAATACAACATGTGGTGCATGTCATACTGGTGGTATTACAAAAACAAACCCAAATGTTGGTTTAGATCCTGAAGCTTTAAGTTTAGCTACACCACGTCGTGATAGTATTGCTGGATTAGTTGACTTCCTTAAAAATCCAACAACTTATGATGGTTTAGAATCGATTGCTGAAATCCATCCAAGTATTAAGAGTGCTGATATTTATCCTCGTATGCGTTCATTAACAGATGAAGATTTATATTCAATTGCTGGTCATATTATGTTACAACCAAAAATTGTTGCTGAAAAATGGGGTGGTGGTAAAATTTACTTCTAAACTTCAATTCTAGATTCGAATATTTTCATACTCGAGTCTAGATATTACTTTTTAAATAATCTCAAATGTTTTAAATTTGACTATTTTTAAAATCTTAATAAAATTATAACATTCCACAAAGCATGTAGCTCAGTGGATAGAGCATCAGATTCCGATTCTGAAAGTCGGGGGTTCGATTCCCTTCATGCTTATTTTCGTACAGTAACTTTTAGGGGCTGTTTTGGTTTCGACATTTAAAATTATTTAAGGTATGATTCAGGTCGAAGTTTGTATTCTTCGTAAAAACATACAAATATAGAATAACTGCTAACAATATAATCCCGTTTAGTCGTAAGTTAGTAATGGCGTAATATTCTTCATTACTTTTTACTTTAGTTTTACAAAAAATTGGTTCACTATAAATAAAGTCTTCTTTATATAGTTTTGAATAATTCTCTATTGATTTTTTTGTTCATTCTAATGAACTAAGCCTGTGAACGAGTACTTTAATGAACTTTAGATGGACGTGGGTTCAATTCCCATCAGCTCCATATCTGCATCCGTGGCCGAGTGGTTGAAGGCACCGGACTCATAATCCGTTTTCCTTTGGAACGTCACTGGTTCGAACCCAGTCGGATGCAATAAATTTTTTTGTATATTGTGTTTTTTTAGATATAACTGTAATATCATAATAAATAAACTATTTAAATCTTTAGCAAAATCATATGCCTAAATTAAATCATCAAAAAATAATCAATGATTTACAGGATCAATATTTAAAACAAGATACACCCACGATACGTATCGGTGATAATGTTAAAATTGGTGTTAAAATTATTGAAGGTAATAAAGAACGTATTCAATTTTACGAAGGAACAGTTATTGCTAAAAAGAATACTTCAATTAATACAACTATAACTGTTCGAAAAGTATTACAGGGTATTGGTATCGAAAGGGTTTTCTTAATCCATTCTCCTAAAGTCGCATCTATTCAAGTATTACGCTCATCAAAAGTTCGTCGGGCGAAATTATACTATTTACGCAACTTACGTGGTAAAGCAAGCCGTTTAAAACAACGTTTTAATTAAAAAAAATTTAAAGTTTTAAAAATTAATAAAAAAATTCCATAATACTTCTTTTAAGTAGTATAATAAAGAATAGTAAAGAAATAACAGAAATATTTTTCATGTTTTACTTTATAAATTTTAAACCCAAGGAACAATTATATGGCAACTTACAAAGTAGCATTAAAAAGCGAAGAACATGATATTGATACAACAATCGATTGTGACGACAGCGTATTTATTTTAGATGCGGCTGAAGATCAAGGTATTGAATTACCATACTCATGTCGTGCAGGTGCATGTTCTACATGTGCAGGTAAAGTAGCAGACGGTGAAATTGATCAATCAGAACAAACATTCTTAGATGAAGATCAAACAGGTGCAGGTTTTGTATTAACTTGTATTGCATACCCTAAATCAGATTGTACAATCTTAGTTCACCAAGAAGACGAATTATACTAATTGTTCGACAAGAAAAAGGAATGACTTATTTATCATCTGTCATTCCTTTTTTGATTAGAAGTTAAGCTCAGCAGCTTGTACTTTCTCAAATTGTTTTTTCTTTAAAATTAATAAAATTTGTGTTAATAACACACAGAAACAAAATGCTAAATAACCAATAATACGTGCAGGTTTTTGTAACACAATTTCCGTTTCTTCTTGACCAAATCCACCAGCATTTGGATCAACATTTAATGGTTGTTCCGTTTTAACTACATCACCTTGTTTTACAAGTAAAGTTAAACCTTTAGGAACGATTTGTGATGTTGTCGTACCAGTTGAACTAACGATTGTAATATTTGCTTCACCTTTTTCACCGATTACAATTTCTGAAATTTGACCCGCTTGAGTTGCAGCAAACGCGTTTACATTACTTTTCTCACCAGTTGGGTATACTTGGCCACGACCTCGGTTACCACCAGCGTACATAGGGTAATTTAAATATTTAATTTCTGAATTTGACTCAGGATCCGGAGCTACTACAGGGAATAATAATTCTTGATGAGTTTTACCTGCAATTGGACCAACAACTAGAATATTATCAAATTCTGTGCTGTATGGAGAAATGAATACGCCCTTGTTTTTTGCTTTAACTTCCTCAGAAATTTGACTCTTCGATGCTAATTTAAAGCCCTTAGGTAAAATTAAGATTCCACCAACATTTAAATCAGCTGGCTTACCATTTGCGCCGACTTGTTTACGACTTGTGTCATAAGGTACTTTAATTTCGATTTCAAAAATCGAATTAGGTAGTACAGCTTGAGGTGCTTCAATTTCAATGGCTTTTTGATTTAAATGACAGTTTGCACAAGCTAATTTACCATTTGCGGCACGCGGATTTGCATAACCTTGTTGAGCAAATACTGGATATGCTGATGACTGTTCAATACAAAAACCAAATAAACTTATAGCAATTGTTAAAGTAAATAAAAGACTTTTAAAAAACTTGTTAGTTGCCATGGATTAAATACTTTTTAAGTATATATAATAGATTAATTTTTTATTAAAAACAGGATCCCTACTCCTGAAAGATATAATAGCAATATTGCCATTGAAAATAATATCTGTGTTAACGGATCTGTAGAAGGTGTTAAAATGGCCCCAATGATTGTTGAAATCAGTATTATATAGCGCCACGCAGCTAACATTTGTTTAGCTGAAACAATATTTAATAAACCTAATAGAATCTGAATAATAGGAATTTGAAAAGCTAATCCTGTGCTATAAAAGAGAACCAGAATAAATTCAAAATATTGATCAAATGACCAAAGAGGTTCAATCACTTCATCGCTATAGTTTAAGAAAAAGTTTAAAGCAGCAGGTATTAAAGCATAATAAGAAAACAATAATCCTAAACCAAATAGAATTAAAGAACTTAGAAGCAAGGGTAAGATCACTTTCGTTTCTTTTTCCGTTAACCCTGGTAGTAAAAATAAGATCAATTGACCTACTGCAAATGGACTACTAAAAAGTAATCCTGTGTAAAATGCAATTTTTACTGTTGAAACAAAATATTCACCAGGTGAGGATTGAAAAAATTTCACATTGCTAACAGGAAGTTCTAATATTTGCACTAAACCTTTTACTTCAAAAAAGGCCACACACGTTAGTAGTAAAACAATCCAAAAAATATGAAAGCTACGTTGCCTTAATTCTTCTATATGTTCAGAAAATGGTAATTCTAAAGTTAAAGTCTCATTATTTTTAAAATTAAAATCCGAATTTGTTATCATAAGTTTCGATTTTCGATTGTTTCTGTTTAATATTACTTAATAATATATAACATACTAGTAAGAAATCAAAATCTATAGGTAAATTTTTTAATTATGAAAAGTTTTTAGAAAAAATTCTAAAAACTTTCCAGAATTAGTTTATGATAAATAATTTACTGCCTCTAATCGAGCTGTCGCTTTTTTTAGTTCCATTGCTGCATCTAATTTTGCTTTACTCGTTTCCGCAGCTTCTACTGCTAACGTAGCTTTTTCTAATTCTTTAGTAACTTCGCTTAATTCTAAAGTCATAAGTTCTTCAACATCATTTACTAAAACAGTCACACGGTTTTGATCAATTTCAGCTAAACCACCACATAAAATAATAGGGGTCCATTTTTCGTCTAGTTTAATTCTTAATAAACCAGTATCTAAAGCTGTAATTAATGAAGCGTGACCATCTAAGATACCAATTTGACCTGTTAATCCAGGTAAAATTACTTCGTCTGCTGTTGTAGAACAAATCACTCTATCTGGAGTTAGAACGCGAATGTTCATAGCCATATTTAATACTCCTTATTTTAGAGTTTCTGCTTTTGCAATAGCCTCATCGATATTACCTACAAGGTAAAAAGCTTGCTCAGGTAAATCATCTAATTCACCTTTTAATACCATGCTAAAACCTTTGATAGTATCTTCTAAACTTACGTATTTACCAGGAGAACCTGTGAAAATTTCAGCTACGAAGAAAGGTTGTGATAAGAAACGTTCTACTTTACGAGCACGTGCTACTAATAAACGATCTTCTTCAGATAATTCATCAATACCTAGAATCGCAATAATATCTTGTAATTCTTTGTAACGTTGTAATGTTTCTTTTACAGATTCTGCCATTTCGTAATGAACTTCACTAACAATACCTGGTTGTAACATTGTAGATGTAGAATCTAATGGATCTACAGCCGGGTAAATCCCTTTCGCAGCTAAGTTACGTGATAATACAGTTGTAGCATCTAAATGTGCGAATGTTGTTGCAGGAGCCGGATCCGTTAAATCATCAGCTGGTACATATACTGCTTGAATTGATGTAATAGAACCTTGTGTTGTTGATGTAATACGTTCTTGTAACGCACCCATTTCTGTAGCTAATGTTGGTTGGTAACCTACAGCTGATGGCATACGACCTAATAATGCAGATACTTCAGAACCTGCTTGTGTGAAACGGAAAATATTATCAATAAATAATAATACATCTTGCTTGTTAATATCACGGAAGTATTCTGCCATAGTTAAAGCTGTTAAACCTACACGCATACGCGCTCCTGGAGGTTCATTCATTTGACCGTATACTAAGGCTACTTTTGATTCCTTGAAGTTTTTCTCGTTAATTACACCAGATTCCTTCATTTCTTCGTATAAATCGTTTCCTTCACGTGTACGCTCACCTACACCACCGAAAACTGATACACCACCGTGTGCTTTTGCGATATTATTGATTAATTCCATAATTAATACTGTTTTACCTACACCAGCACCACCGAATAAACCAATTTTACCACCACGACGGTATGGAGCTAATAAATCTACTACCTTAATACCAGTCTCAAAAATTGATGGTTTTGTTTCTAATTCAGTAAATGCAGGAGCATCGCGGTGAATTGGTAAAGTTTCTTCGTATGAAACATCACCTTGGTTATCTACAGGTTCACCAATTACGTTGAAAATTCGACCTAATGTTGTAGTACCAACAGGAACAGAAATTGGCGCTCCTAAATCAATTGCTTCAGTACCACGTTTTAAACCATCTGTTGAACGCATTGATACGGCACGAACTTTGTTATCACCTAATAATTGTTGAACTTCTACGATAGTAGCTTCACCGTCGCTTGTAGCGATACTAATTGCGCTGTAAATTGGTGGTAGATTACCTTCTGTAAATGCAATATCTAATACAGGACCAATAATTTGAGTAATGTAACCTTTATTTATCTCAGTGTTTACCATTTTTGCTTAACATATTTAAATATTTAAGAATAAATATACTTTCAGGATTTAACGTACTATTCAAAATAATAACAAACTTAAAATTTATTAACTATATAACATTGTACAACAAAATAGTTTGAATTCTTGAATTAAATATCACAAACATTTAAACAACCTATTATTAAATTACTTAAAAAATATTATGATTTCAAAAAATAGAAATAAATACTATAGTTGTCTTCATGTCAAAGTAAAAATACCGATAAAAATTTTTACTTTGACATGAAGACGATCAAGATAATTAAAATTGGAAATATAATTATTAATAATTTTTTAATTAATAAAAATTATCAGAAGCAAGACGCCCTGTTGTTTTTAACCAATTTTGAGCCTCAATATAGTTATTAGGAGCCAATTTAATAGCTTGTCGCCAATATTCTGCCGCTTTATCAAACAATCCTTTAGCAACTTCTAAATTTTGTTTTTTTGAAGCTTTTACGCCTTGATAATGATAAATTACAGCAATATTGTTTAATGCTTGCGGAAGATTTAAATTTAATTCTAATGCTTGATGATAATATTCTAATGCTTGTACATATTCCCCGTTACTTGAATAGATTAAACCGATATTATATAAAATATAACTTCGATCGTACGGGTCTTCTTCTAATTGTAATGCTTCATAGTAATTCTCCAGAGCTTCAGCGTATTCTCCTTCAGATTGAGCTGACATCCCATCTCGATAATAGAAAAAAGCTTGTTTTTCTTGTTTACTTGCTGGAAGAATTTTTAAAAGGATGTCAGCAACTATGGTAAATGTTTTATCAATAAAATTATCGTTTCGTTGACTACGACCCATTTGATATTCCTTACAGTAAAAATAAATAAATTAATATTAACAAATATTATAAAGTGAAAGTTATTATATTAAATTATTGTTTTTATTAAACTTAATATAATAACCTTGCATAGTTTAAATAGAATTTGATGCTACAAATGGTAATAAAGATAAAACTCTAGCTCTTTTAATAGCTTTTGCTAATTGTCGTTGTTGTTGTACTGTAACACCAGTTGCACGACGTGGAAGAATTTTTCCTTGTTCAGTGATAAATAATTTTAATAAATCAATATCTTTATAATCGATTTTTTGATTTAAGCCTATAGGTGATTGTCTTTGTTTTTGTGATAACATAATTTATTTAATTTCTTTATGTATAGTTGTTCGGTTACAATTTGGACAATATTTCTTTAACTCGATTCGTTCTGGAGTATTTCGTCTATTTTTCTGTGTTATATATCTTGAAACGCCCGCTGAACGTTTATTTTCTGTATTTGAACGACATGTTGTGCACTCTAAAGTGATTAAAATTCGAGCGCCTTTGTTTTTTGCCATATTAATTCCTAAAAAAGAATATATTTTTGTTAGTATTTTAATACTATATTTTGCCTAAAAATAATGATCTTATCAAGGTTTAAAATGTAAATAAACAAAAATATAATTTTTTAGAAAAAACTTAAAAATTTTCCTTAAATCTAGTATATTTCAACAATCTAAGCTATTATAATTGAGTAAATAACATTTTTAAATCAGAAAACTTAAAAACTTAAAAATATCTTTATGGCTAATAGTAAATCAGCATTAAAACGTATTCGAATTGCGAAAAGAAATCGTTTACAAAATAAATTTTATAAAAGCTCTGTACGTACATTAATTAAAATGTTTTTTAAACGTTTAGAAGAATATAAAATTTCTGGAGATCCAGCAGATAAAGTAAAAGCACAAATCATATTAAGTTCACTTTATAGTTTAATTGACAAGGGTTCTAAGAAGAAGATCTTCCATAAAAATACAGCAGCGCGTAAAAAATCACAGTTAGCATTAAAATTAAAAATGTGCTAGTAAAATATTCATACGTCTAGTTAAAACCTATAAATAAACTATACTTCTGTTAAGAAAATTTTTTAGAAGTTTTCTTAACATTTATTTAATTTTCAATAAAAAATAACATTCATTTTCATAAAACATAATGTAAATTTCTTTAATAACAACGCTTATGAAAAAAGACATGAATTATGTAACGGCACTTCCAGATTTTATCGAAATGCAACGAGTAAGTTTTTGTTGGTTTATATCTCAAGGACTAACTGATGAGCTTGCAAATTTCTCATCAGTATTAGATTTCAGTGGGAACATTGAATATATTTTCTTTGGGCAAGAATATAAATTAGTCAAACCAATATATAATGCCTCAAGTGCAAAACGTTATACCGCTAATTACGTAGCGCAACTAATAATGCCCATTGAAATGAGGAATAAACGAACAAATACAATTATGCGACAAGGTCGATTGCCTATCGCAAATTTACCGTTGATGACAACAACTGCAACGTTTATTATAAACGGGTGTGAAAGAATTATTGTAAGTCAAGTCATTAGAAGTCCTGGAGTTTATTTTGAAAAAAATAAAAAACAAAAAAGAAGAAAATTAAATAAATTAATTTTATCTAATGATTTTCATAAAGTTCGCCCTTTTACCCAAACATCTTTCGGTTTATTAAAAAGCCCAAATATTTCATCTTTATCTCCACTTATTAAAACACCCCATTTTAAACAACGATCTAGTGAAATTGAAAATTTTAAGATCACCTCAAATTTCATTACATTTTTTAAAATATATACTATTGCGTCAAAAACGTTTGCAACGAAATCAAAAATTCAACGAATTAAAAAATTCTTAAAATTAATAAATAAAGATAAAACGCAATTAGTTCTAAATAATGAAATTAAAGCTAACGAAACAGTACAAATTTTAACGTACTTTAATAAGCTTTTAAAATCCATTACTAAATACCAAATTTTACAAAGTCTTATTTATCAAAAAAAACTTAAATCTCAGCATACACAACTATTTACCAAGCAATACGAAAATTTAGAAACTCAAATATTATCCAAAAATAAAGTAAAGAAAATCGATTTTCTGCTGAATAAAAAAGCTTCTAAATGGGTAAAATTAGTTCAAATTTATAATAAAGAAATTTTAGAAGAATTTCTTCCGAATACTAGTATATTATCTAATCTTTATAAATCAGAAATTGAAGCTAAATGTTTAAATCTTTGGGTTCAAAAAATTCTTCAATATGATCGAATTATTGAAAATTATCAAGAAAAAACTCAAACTCTTTTAAATAATAGTGCTTTTTTAATTTTCCAGAATATGATTGAAAAATCCGAATATACGGAAAATTTACCTTTTTTAAAAATAAAACTGTACCAAGATGTACAAAAAGCACGATCAATCCTAAATATATTTGAAGAGAATAAAAATTTAAAATCGATTATTCATTTTCCTTTAATTAAAAAATATAAACGTAGTGATATCTTGAAAAATAAAGATTATTTTGAAAAGAATGATATTTATAAGGATAAATATGAGAAAAAAGACTTATATACAGCTACATTAATTCCGGAATATGGTTCATGGATTCGATTTGGGTTTTTACGAGACAAAAAAACAGATGTATATAAATATCCGATTACAAGTCGATTTGAAGATGATGTTGTTATCCAAATTGATAAAATAACGAAAAAACCTGTAATTCATCTCTTAAGAGAAATGGGATTAAAAGATTTAGAAATTTCTAAAAATTTAGAACATTCAGATTTCTTTTATTTTAATTCTCCATTTTTAACAACGTCCATAAATTCGAACAATCCATTACTTCGATTTAATATTGATGAATCTTATAAAAATATCTCAGAATTTTCGCGAATTTTTGATGAACGTTATTATAGACTTGGTCAAATTGGCCGTCACAAATTAAATCAAAAATTAAATTTAAAGATCTCACACCGACTTTCTACAATTACCTATGATGATCTTTTTGCAATTATTGATCAATTAATTACTTTATCAATTACAAAAACTGCAGGTGATGATATTGATCATTTAAAGAATCGCCGAGTTCGATCTGTTGGAGAACTTCTACAACAATTATTCAGGATTGGGTTCCAAAGATTATCACGGAAAATATTAAGTCAAGTTTATAAGGCTGAATCACCACTAATATTAAGTTCAAATGTCATATCGGCGACTGTTAAAGAATTCTTTGGATCGAGCCAATTATCACAATATATGGATCAAACAAATCCTTTAGCTTCTTTAACACACAAACGACGGATTAGTGGATTAGGTCCTGGAGGATTTGATCGTGATCGTATTAGTTTTACGGTTCGAGATATTCATCCAAGTCATTATGGTCGAATCTGTCCCATTGAAACACCTGAAGGACAAAATG
>UPTG01002861.1_pt1 | contig 11464 bp, 6 predicted proteins | sample 2160121 | NCBI WGS metagenome assembly UPTG01 (sample SAMN06266255, study PRJEB28933) | marine metagenome | isolation source: Columbia River Estuary | place: USA:Columbia River Estuary, USA | collected 2014-07-27 | reverse complement strand
GCTGAAGTTCGACAAATCGCCGGTAGGCGCCTTTCGGGTTTGGCCTGTAACCCACAAGATCAACACTGTGTAATCATTGACCATATTAAGGATCACAACGTCAGCATGGTGGTATATCTAACTGGGCTTCAATGATTAGGCTAGTTATCCATTTTTTAGGAAATGTTGTTTATTTCCCTTATTCTCTAAATCTTCCGTTCACCCAGAGAATAAGTCAATGGGCAGGAAGCACCACCGAACTGGCGGTACTCTTCCATATCGAAACCAAAATTTGCGGAAAAACCCGTGAGAAAAGTTTTGCGATACATCTCACATCTTTGTTCATGGTCGAGAAGCTCGTCGTCAAGCAGGCGTTGTTTAAGTCGATCAATTGTCAGCCTGTCCTCTATCATTCGCACTCCGCCATCAGCGTTAGTATCTAATAAGATTAAGTGATCACCTTCCTCGCTCCAAGAGTGCCACCGCGGTGCACTCTCGTCACTCCCGCGCCCGGGGTCTCCTGTATGCGCAAATTGCCCCCAGTAATTCATCATGGTGTCAGATAGTTCTACCCGCGCTTCTTTGTTTCGCATGATCCAGTTCGCTGGAAACTTGTCATTGGTGCCAAAGACAAAGAGCATATCTAACCCATGCGCCGCTCCCATCAAGTTAGGCAAGTCCACAGGCCACTCTATAAGGTCGTCATAGTCAAAACGGTAATTGTAGACCGGCGCGCCGCCGTGGCGCGTGATAATTTCTGTGGGAAGGTCAACGGAGGTTAACCGCCAATAATCGGCACCGTAGGCGCCAGCGCGATTATATTGCTCTGTATTTTTTGCCTCAGGCAAAAAACCGAGACGCTTATCTACCCACTGGTCGCCAAACATCATGAACATCTTGAGTTCATCCCTATTAGTACCTGTAATAATAGGCACGGCATTATAACGCGAAGGATCCTTGAACAACTCTAGTGGGGTATCTATCAAAACGTAACCATCAAGGAATACTCTAGGACGGGAAATAAACCCTACGTCACCTTCGCTACCGGGCTCTTCTGCGGCCACATACAAATCGTCCACCGAGACATTTCTAAGTTTCTTTGCGGTATCAAGCTCTGAGCTCGAAGACGCGTCCTTAAGCAGTTTTGCGACCAGCTCTCCACTATTATTTTTATAGACAGGATAGTCTATCTTGGTTTTGTCATAGGCTTCTGACTTCAGCGGATCGGTTAATCTTAAGGAGCCACTTTCCACGATGGCGCCATGAAAAAGTCCTTTCGCTAAGGGCGATTGCACCAGCGTCCAAGTATTACGGCCGCCGGCAGATTCTCCAAAAATAGTGACGCGTGAGGGGTCGCCTCCAAAGTTCTTTATATTTGATTGCACCCACTGAAGAGCCGCGATCAAGTCAAGAGCAGCAAAGTTTCCCGATGCGTCTGCTTCGTTTTCCGCGGTCGCTCTGAGCGAAGCATGACGAAACCAGCCCAACAAACCTAAACGATAATTGGCAGAGACGACGACAACATTTTGACTTGAGGCAAGATAGGCGCCCTCTTCAGTTTGCGAGGAGCCTGTCAAGTTGGCCCCGCCGTGTATCCAAAACATAACAGGCAGTGGCTCATCGGCGTTTAAGGCACTTTTCGGCGCGTAAACATTCAAGCTTAGGCAGTCCTCCGAACCCATCATGCGCTCCGTTCTTGGCGCAATGTCACCGGACGAGCCATTGGGCGGCTGAAAACACAATGAGCCATATTCAACTGCATCAAAAGTGCCTTCCCAAGAGAGAGCTGGTCTTGGCGCTCTCCAGCGCAAATCACCGACAGGTGGTGCAGCATAGGGAATACCAAACCATGCAAAGGTATCCACTAAGTGTTCTTTCCCTCTAAGCTCACCTGATGTGATGGTGACTCGGGTCGATTCAGCAGGTACAGGCGCGTCGCTACTGCATGCGCTTAAAATAAATATCACAGGGATAAAAATTAAGAAGTAGGCAGCTGATGAAGTGCGGAAACTCATAATAGTTAGATCTCAAACAAGAAGGAATGTAGTTTTATTTTCGTATTCATTGGCCAATTCAGGCGCCCGCTAGCATCAAGCTGAGAGCTGAAGTTCGACAAATCGCCGGTAGGCGCCTTCCGGATTTTTCATCAGTTGCTCATGGCTGCCTGATTCGACAATTTTGCCGTTATCAACAACACAGATGCGATCGGCTGTCCGGATGGTGCTGAGGCGATGGGCGATCACAATCAGGACGCGCTTTTCGCGTTCGGCTTGCAACGCCTGCACCAAAGCATTTTCGGTCTCTGGGTCCAGTGCCGCGGTAGGCTCGTCGAGCACCAACACAGGCGATCGACTAACCAGCCCTCGGGCGATTGCCAGACGCTGTTTCTGCCCAACGGACAGGGTGTCTCCGCTGCGCCCCAAGGGTGTGTTAAACCCCTCGGGGAGATCGCGAATAAACGTCAATGCGCCAGCGGTTGCCGCAGCAGATGCCACTTCTGTATCACTCGCTCCAGGGTTACCAAGTCGAATGTTGTTTGCTACAGTATCGTCAAAAACTGCCGGTTCCTGAAAGACAAAGCTAACGAGATCACGCAGGTTGTCGACCGCGAGCTTCCGAGTGTCGATGCCATCGAGTAGCACGCGCCCTTCGGTTGGCTGAATAAATGCCGGTATTAGGTAGGATAAGGTCGTCTTGCCGGAACCGGTTGCGCCAACGAGGGCGACCATCTCACCTAGTTGCGCTTCTAGGGTTACATCGTCCAGCGCAGGTGTTCCATCTGGGTAGGCATAACTAACATGATCAATTTTGATTCCTTTCCGTACCGTTTCCAATGTCTCTTGGCCGTGGCGTTCATGGTCTGCCTGCTGATCTATGATCTGGAACACGCGTCGCATGCCGATGAGGTTGTCTTGTAGATTGAACCACATTGCACCAAGGGCGATGGTGTTGAGTAGCAACTGGCCAAAGTAAGCCCACAAAATTCCGGAATCGCCTGGCGTCATATTACCGGCAATTATAGCCTCGGCGATGTCGAAGAAAACGTAGATCAGAAGGCCACAAGCGACAGTGGCCTGCAGGCCGACTAACATCACTTTCACCCAAACAAGCGATCGATACCGAGTAAACGACTCCTGGCTGTCTCGATCAAACTCATCTCTCTGCCGCTCGTGCGCTCCCAGGCTTTGCACAGCAAGTATATTGCTCATACCTTCTTCGACGGTTGAGGTTGTATCGGTGCCGGCTTCGCGACTAGCGAGCGATCGGCGACGGGCAACGCCGGTCATCAGGAAAGAGGATATCAGTACCATGGGAGCCGCAAGCCAAGCCAACATGACCAAAGAAGGCACTGCGGAGAAGCTGTATTGCATGGTCCAAATGACAACTGCGATGAGAAAGAGGTTACAGACTGGTACAACTAGAATGTCATAACAGATCTTTGAGATTGCCGGTGTGTCATACATCACGCGATACACTGCATCACCGACGCTTTTGTCACTGAAATGGGTCATCGGTAATGCCAACAGCCGATGGAACACCAGACGCCGTAGCTGATGGTTAAAACGATGCGTGGTCTTCAGCTGGAAGCGATATTCTATGAGACCGAGCAGTCCACTCACGCGGCTGCTGGACTCGTTCGCTAGGTTTTCGCTCTGAGTAGCGGTGTCGAGACCCTGCGCAAGGTTGCCATCGGCAGTGTCGCGAGAAATACCGTTTCCGAATGAGCCAATCAGGGCAATGCCAACTAGGCTTACGGCAGCAACCATCCAAACGATTTCGAGTGGAGTCATGCCATGCAACAGTTGGACAAACGGTTGAATGTAGGGGGGGATGGGGGTCGGTGAGGAAGTGACCGGCAGTCCCACTACCACATAATCGATCAGAAACTTCAGCGGCCAGGGCAGGAACAGGATAACGCCAATTCCAATGAAGCTAAGGATCAACTTGACCAGAATCTGCGGCCAGTACGGCCAGATAAAACGTAGGGAGCGGCCGATAAGGGCTAAGGTTTCGCCCGTGGTGACTCGGTCCGCACTCATATCTCGTGCTGCGCTCATGGTTGCGTCCCCATTGACAGCCCTGTTTCGGCTTCGACAAATGACCGATAGTTTTCATTGTCTTGGATCAGCTGATCGTGCGGTCCGAACGCCGCGACCCGGCCGTCGCGCAGATAAAGCACGTTGTTGGCCTGGCGAATAGTAGACAGTCGATGCGTGATCAGGAATACGCATCGGGATTCACCCCACTGCCGCAGGTTATCCATCACCCGCAGTTCGGTCTCGGTATCTAGGGCAGCGGTCGGTTCGTCGAGTATTAAGATTGGAGAGTCTTTGATGACTGCGCGAGCGATCACAATGCGTTGGCGCTGTCCGGTAGACAGTTTGGTGGCGCTTTCACCGAGTGGTGTGTCATACCCTTCGGATAATCGATTAATGAACTCATCAGCGCAGGCGACTCGGGCGGCGGCGATCACGGCATCTCGGCCGGCACGTGGTACAGCGTAACGAATGTTCTCCAGGACAGAGGTGGAGAACAAGATGTTCTCTTGTGTGGCGATTGCTATCCAGCGACGCAGTGACGCAACCGTGATATCACGGATGTTCTTTCCACCCACGGTAACCACGCCTGTTTGGGGATCAGCGAGTCGCAGCAGCAGGGACATGAGAGTCGACTTTCCTGTACCGGTGGGGCCGACAATTGCGGTGATGTTACCAGGGGACGATGCTAGGTTGATGTCTGACAGAACGGGTCGCAGATGGTCGTAGCTGAACGTTACGTTTTTAAAAGCCACGCCTTCCCCGATGCTCTCAAGTTCGCTAGCGTCTGGGGCATCCTGTATTTCTGGTTCAAGATCAAGAATCTCGAATACCCTGTTGAGTCCGACAGCCATGTCCTGGGCGCGGCCCCAGATGGTAATTAGCGATTCCAACGAGCCTACACTGTCGTTAACACGGGTTGATGCGGCGGTAAATGATCCGAGATTCCAGGCGGCAAAACCAAAACCAAGGAGCAGGTTCCGTGCGTAAGTGTCAGCCTCCGCATTGGCATAGAGCGCGCTCACAGATTGGGTCGCGATAACCGTCAGACCTACAACTACGAACGCAAGGATACCCATAAGCGTCAACATGGCTCGGGCTTCGAATGCTGCCGCAAAGGCATCCTGAGACAGGCGTTGAAAAGCAGATTCACGCTGGTTTTCGTTGCCGGTGGCTTTGATGACGCGGATGCCGACCATACTCTCCTGGATCCAGGAGGTTAGCTTGCTGTTGCGCTCTCGGGCACGGCGGAAGGCAACTCGCAGCGGTGATGAGAAGTAACGACCGAGGATCAATGCAGGGACAATTGTGATGCCCAGAATAAACGCCAACCAGGGACTGAATGCGGCGACGACGCCAAGTCCGAATATGTAGCGTCCCAGAAACATTAAGGGGTCCAGGAAAATCGAGCGTATGATTGATGTTACCATCGCGCTGTCCTGATATACCCGATAGATCGCATCGCCGGTTTGCGCCTGACTGTGGTATGCCAAGGATTGCATCTGCAGCTGATCTATAAGACGTACTCGCATCAGTTGATTGATGCTCTGAAAAATCCAGATGCTGTACTGGTACAGGAGCATGCCGGTGATGATTACCACCCCAACTAGCGGAATGGTGGATCCCATCGCAAGCCAGGGCAGTTGGCGCCGTGCGTCTGCGGACAGTGCCTCCACGTGTACGAAGACCGCCGGGTCGAGGCCATAAATACCGGTATGGAGAAGTCCCAGTGGTTTACCAGCGAGGATACCGTTATTTACTAGGCCAATGATGATGAAACCACTAGTGGCGGTGAACAAAAAGACCAGGGCCGAACACACCACAAATAAGATCAGATGTCGGGTCAGCGGTTTGATGAACGGCCAGGTGCGCAGGAAAATCTTCAGGACGCGGGCAAGATCAAGATCGTCTTCGACGGAGCTGTCAGGATTCTCAGAAGGTGATATCTCCCAGCCAGTCGTGGCCATAAGTCGTTCCTGCGAGCCGCTAATACGGCGAAGTTAAGATGTTGTATTATGGACACAGCTGAATGCTTGCCAAGCACTCAAGTGAAGCCGGCTCATCAATGAAGTTACCGGTCGATTTCAGCATTGCTGTTTAGCGCCGTGAAAGCGACGCTAAAATAATTCAAGCGAATAACGGTTTTACCCGTGCTTAGACTCAGTTTGAATCAGCTATCTCCATCTGTTTGAGCTCAACTAGCTGTTTTAATGCCCATTAAATTTTCAAAGTTTTTGGCGTAGAAATTGTCTAATTCTTCAGGTGATGCCTGAACTAAGTCAAGGCTGCGCTCAAAATCGCCAAAGGGGTCAGTACCGCCTTCGGGATGCGGGTAGTCGGTGTTGAACATCAACATTTCTTTGCCAACGCTGCGCATCACCCAGCCGGCATCTTCCACATGCAAAGGTGTGGCTTTTACTTGACGCTTCATGTACTCAGAAGGTTTGATCGACAGCTTTTTTAAGCCTGTATCAAACCTACCAAGTTGTGAAACACCCAAATCCAGATTTGCGAGGCAGGCAGGCAACCAATTTGCGCCCAGCTCAATCAGCCCGATCTTAAGATTTGGGAAACGCTCTAGGACGCCGTCATAGATCATGCAGGTAAGCCAGCGCTCGATAGAATGGTGTAAAACGGGAAGGTCTTTTGGCGAGGTTGTTTCAACATTCATCGATAGTGGGTGGAGTTCACGTTTGACGCCTGTATTTTTGTACTCTGCGGGCATGTTAATGCCGCTACCGATGTGCAGCACTATCGGCACACCGGCTTCTTCTAACTGCGCCCAAATGGGGTCGTAAGCGATGTGTGAGGGTGCGCGTCCATCAACAGCGTCTGAGCTTAGCCAAAGTGATTTTACGCCCATGTCGATCGCCTGCTTGGCACTTTCCAATGCCATTACCGGGTCTTTGAGTGAGAGGTAGCCCACTGATAAAAGGCGCTGGGCGTCGGCTGCACAAAAATCGACCATAGCTCTATTCATCGCTTCGCTGCCGCCGTAGACGACCTCAAGATCTTTGGAGCGTGCAAAGCGCGAGGCAAACACCAAGCCGGGGAATACTAACTGTTTGCTAATGCCTGCAATATCTAGAGAGTCTCGACGTTCTTCTCCATCAACGGCACCGTATGCCGCCATGAGATTTCGTTTGCCTGGGCTGCCATACAAGTCAGATTTTAATTGCTCGGTCAGTGCAGGGTCGTTGCCTGCCAAGCGCTTTTTAGCCTGTTCAAAGACAGGCTTTAACTGGGGAATGGCTTCAAGGTCTATAAAGGGCTTGTCGAGGTTATCTGTAACGTACTTGCTTGCATATTTTTCCATCCACCCACCGGACTCAGTGATGTGGCTATCGGCGTCGTGAACTGTTCGGTTGGCGCAGTGTGCTGTGGGTTGGTTCATTTTGATTGTTTCCTAGATCAATGGATTGGTATGAGCAGTTCTTGGCCCTATTTCCGGGTCGTCTGGCCATGTCCACCCCTTGCAGTTTTGGCAAGGAAATGGACCATCTAAAATAGGTGGATGTCACATCTATTATTCGGCGCTACCGACTCTGATTGTGAGAAGTTCAAGACAGTATCTTATTTGTGAACCTCTAAAGTAATACTATTATTTATGAGAATCAACAATAACTTGTAACCTTTCTGTCAGTGTCCAGAATGAGGTATGCTAGAGCAATGGCATCTAAAACACGAACTCGACTCTCACCAGCAAACAGAATCGACCAGCTACTTGATGTTGCTAAGCAGATGATCGTGAGCGATGGTTTGCAATCTTTTACCATAGAATCGCTCGCACGCCTGGCCGCTGTATCGAGCCCGCTGGTCTACAATTATTTCCCGAGTCGACAGGCGTTGCTTCAGGCTTTGCTGGAGCGAGAGTATAGGGTTTCCGGCAGTGCGCTCTTAGCCGAAGTTGTCAACGCAAACAGTTTCGAGGAAGTTATTAGAATCTTTATTGCTAACAACTTCGATCATCATGCACCCGGTAACATAGTGCCTGTTTTGATGAGTCAACCAGAATTAGCGGCTCATATAAAGCAGCTACGCAAGCAACAGGGCAAGCAAACTGCGAACTACCTGGTTGAGAACACTGCCAAAAACTACAAGCTTACTGTTGAGCAAGCGCAGTTGGCGATCACGATGTCCTCTGGTGCATCCGTTGCAGCCGCAGAATGGGTTGCAATGAATCAATTAGATCGGGAACGAGCGATTGATATGGCGCTGGCATACATCAAATCAGGTATGGAAGGCCTTGGGGAGAATAGCTCACAGTCGAAATAGTGTAGGTGAGGTTGTGCCTTTATCTTTCGAATCCCTCCGCGATATTGTTCTCGTTCATCCCCAAAGCTTTAAATCTACTGATATTAGTCTGCCATATTAATACCGAACACACTCCCTGGTTGCTTAAACCTTTTCGACGGATTTCTCTGCAAAGTTTTTGATCCAGATACTTGATCGCGCACGATGTTTGCGACGACGTGGTCAGATTGCTTCTACAGATTGCTTCTATAGTAATCCGACATTACACGAGATCTGTGCTGTTACTTTAGACCTACAATAATAGCTTGTTATTTTATAATCCATAAAGTAGCATGCTCGGGCTAATTTAGAGGCTCTATACTAGCATTTTAGACCTGAGCTGGTTTATACCACTCTGTTTAAAGATGGAAAGAGCTTTGTAATAAGTCCGAAGTCAAAAAAATGAATATTTCCCTGGGGAGAAAAGCAGCATGAGATTAATCAGCCTTGCGCGTGTTAGCGCGCTCTCGGTAACCTTGGTGTTGGCAAACACAGGTTTTGCCGAAGAAGATCAATATGCCGGACTGGAAGAAGTAGTCGTGACCGCTCAGAAGCGGGAGGCCACTCTGCAAGACACGCCGGTAGCAGTATCAGTCGTGTCGGGCACCGAGCTCACGAACAAAGGTATTGCCGACATTCAAGAGCTTGAGATTGCCGCGCCGTCGCTAAACACCAGTCAAAACCAAAGCTCCTCGCAACAAACGTTTAGTATTCGTGGGCTGGGAACATCTGGGAATAATGCAGGTCTAGAGCCATCGGTTGGGGTTTTTATAGATGGTGTCTACCGTAGCCGTGCAGCCTCTGCTATTGATGACTTCATATCCGTCGAACGTGTCGAAATACTGCGTGGACCGCAAAGCTCGGTCTATGGCAAGAATACGCCTGCCGGCGTGATCTCCATCATCACCAAGAAGCCTGAGCAAGAATTTGGTCTAAATTTTGAGCAATCGTTTGGCAACTATGGCAGCAACATAACCCGTGCCTCGGTGACGGGTCCGCTCAACGACACAATGTCTTATCGTATCTCCGGTAATTACAATAACCGGGATGGTTATATTGATAATGTGCAACCAGACAGAGACGCTGTAAATGACAGAAACCGCTACGCCTTGCGTGGTCAACTGCTCATCGAGCCTAGCGATGATTTGAAAATACGCCTTATTGCAGACACCTCGTCCATTGAGGAAGACTGTTGTGGTGCGCCCTTTTTCTTTAACCTGCCAGCCAACGCTGCGCGTACTACTGCGCTTGGCGCAACACTTTTGCCTGATGACATCTATAGACGCGAGATCAAATTTGACCGCGCCCTTGAAACTGATCAGGAACAAAGCGGGTTTTCGGCGCAGATAGATTGGGAACGTGACAATTTATCTTTTATGTCCTTGAGTGCATATCGAGACTTTCAAGAAACGAACGACATTGATGCTGATTTTATCGACATTGAACTTAGTGGCGTATTACAAAATGGCGCTGACCGACAAGTGTTCACGCAAGAATTTAAACTACAGTCTATAGGCGATAATCGATTCGATTGGCTGGTAGGCTATTATTACTACGACGCTGATCAATCCTCCAGCGGCGATAACCAGTTAGGCTCTTTTGCTCGGCCGTTCTTTGATCTCGCGATCGGTGGTCTCGTGACAACAATCGAAGGTCTAAAAGGAGCGCCTGCTGGATCCTATATAGGCAAAGGTACTGGTAGGCGAAGCGAGTTTAGTCTGCTGACAACCAGTCATTCCTTGTTTGGTAAGCTAGACTGGCACATTAGCGATCGGCTGACAGCATCATTGGGTGCTCGCTGGACTACAGAAGACAAGGAAATCGATGCCAGGATAGTCACTAATGCACCCTATTCAGCCATTGATTTCAGCGATCCCGCTAGCGACCCTGTCGTTGCCTTACTCCCTCCTGCTGCTCGAGGCGCGGCCGCTGCTGTCCAATTATTTAGACCAGTGCCGGATTTTTCAGAGGCACGTACTGAACAAGAACCTACAGGTGAACTCACTATCTCTTATGAATATAGTGATGACGTGAGCTTATATGCCAGCGCTAAGCGTGGTTACAAAGCGGGCGGGTTTAATGTCAGTTCCGGCTCCGGTGGCGCAGATTTTGAAAAAGAAATTGCCGATGCGTGGGAACTGGGCGCTAAGGTCCGCACGTTTGATAACCGGATGCAGATTAACCTTGCTGCCTTTGCTCAGCGCTTACGTGATTTTCAAACTAATGCATTTAATGGCACCAACTTTACACTAACCAACGCAGGTGAAATTCAGGTTGATGGTTTAGAGTTTGAAACTTTTTTTGCACCCACTGCAAACTTGTACGTGTCACTTTCTGGAACCTACCTAGATGCAAAATATGAAAACTATGTTGGTGGGCCAAAGATCATAGCCCCAACAGGTACGCCTGCTACACCGGGCGTAACTCAGGATCTGAGCGGGAGACGACTGTCGTTCGTCCCTAAGTGGACGCTAAGTTCATCGGTGAGTTACACCAAGAATTTTGGCGCCGTCGACGGCTTTGCGAACCTCGTTGCTCGATATCGTGGCGCGCGCAACGTAACTTCAGAGCAAAACCCCATTGCTGACCAAGATAGTTATGTTACGGCGAACGCCACTGTGGGCGTGAGCGATACAGACGGTCGCTGGACGGTGAGTTTGTGGGCCAAGAATATTTTCGAAGAGGATTACACCGATGCATTGTTCAACTCGGTGATTCAGGCTGGCAGTTTCAACGCCTATCCCGGAGACCCTCGCAGTTACGGCGTCACACTCAGGGTGCAGTACTAAACGTCAGGTAAGGCGTCATGGATTTGGGCCGAGAGCGCTTGCCACTGAGGACTAAGCTCGCCTATGGCATAGGGGAGATGGGAGAGGTTGTTTTCAATGGCATGTTTAATGGATTTATTGTCATTTTCTACAACCAAGCGATTGGTCTCTCTAATTCACTGATCGGTACGGCGATTATGCTGGCCATGATCGGAGACGCAGTCTCCGATCCTTTGGTCGGCATGATTTCCGATCGCTGGCGCTCTCGGTTGGGCAGGCGCCACCCCTTTCTCTTTGCCGCTCCTATGCCACTCGCCGTCTCTCTGTACGCAATTTTCAGTCCGCCAGATTTTCTAACCGGGGGCGTTGCAGGTGAGCCCAATCAGC
>UPTG01002859.1_pt1 | contig 11465 bp, 11 predicted proteins | sample 2160121 | NCBI WGS metagenome assembly UPTG01 (sample SAMN06266255, study PRJEB28933) | marine metagenome | isolation source: Columbia River Estuary | place: USA:Columbia River Estuary, USA | collected 2014-07-27 | reverse complement strand
CCCCTCCCTCTATTTTTTTCCTATAATAGATACCTGACTGCTCAACATACTTTCGATGTTTATCAACGGCTGCCATCATCGCAAACTTAGCTCTCGTGTTTACTTGCTTTGGTTGTTTACAGCCCAAATAATTCCCAGAACTATTATTTAGAGTAGTTATACCTAAATAAATTGCTAAACTACTTTTGCGATTACACCTTCAAGAATTGTCTATGCTGTCAACCGCTCCCATGTACGCGCCTATTGCCATACCAAAAATGAAAGGAGAGACTTTGTTCTATCGCGCTTTCTAAATACGCTACAACTCACCGATGAGTATAATAAAACAGCCATCCCTTCAGATCTGTAGTGAGATAAAGAATTTATCTTAAATATCATTCCAAATCCTAAACATCCTCTTAATGGGCAAGAGCTGATAGCCTCGGTAACCTATCAACAGGCGTTGACGTTAACGTAAATGCTATTTTTTGCTCGATAACAATATTATCTTGAAAGAAGTAGGAAATCCTTGGGAAAGGCCGTTGGTGATATCAAATAGCCAATCCCTGCCTCATGGTTGGTAACCGCTATTTAAAGTCGAGCCATTTGCAGTGAATTATAAGGTATTAAAAAATGAAAATGGTTTCAATAAGTCGGTATTTTTTGGAGTTTCTTAGCAAACCACCTTTTTGGCACTTTTTAAGATAAGCTATACTTTAGGAGTTTTAAGGCCACATTAATTGTTCGATTTTATACGCTTACGGATATACATTGTTTGTTTTCGGTAAGCCAATACGAATAGGACTAATAACATGCCTATGAGGAGATAATGAATAGAGCCTGACAAAAAGACCATTTTTGCAGCATTTGCATCGTAAATAAATACCAAGATCAAGCAAACTGACATCGAAATAAAAGTTCGATACATATTATTCTGTTCAGAAAAAATTTGTATAGTCTCATCTGCTTTGGATGCTTCCAAATAATCCTTATATGGTGCATGTTTGGAAAATTTCTTTAAAATAGGTTCAATAAAAATTGAACCTATGCGACTGATCACCGAGCCTATGAAATAGTAAATAAAAAACATTACAATAACTTCATCGTGATGAATAGATATACCGGTGAAAATTTCTGTCAGAAATACAAAAATGACACCAGGTAACAAATAATTAAATAAATTATAACTTGAAAGCTTATCTAAGATTTCACTCATTCTATGATACGTTGTAAACGCCCTCCTGTTTGTAGCAGCATAACGATAGGAAGCTCTGCATTTTCCTGTAGGTTATGCAATGTATCTTTATCAAGTTTTGATGGTGGTTCACCATTTGGATGACTGTGCCAAGTGCCGATAAATGAAAGTTGGCCGCCTGATTGATGTGCGATTCCGGTAAGTTCTTTCTTCAAACCTTTACTCCCCAGAATAAAGCGTGTTGCTTTGCGTTGAGTATCCTCTGGTGCACTCTTTAAACCAGTGACATAAACTGTTTTCGAAAAGTTGTTATAGTGTCCAATTAGAACTCCGCCGTTCTCAAGCCCAGGGTAAGCATCCGCATCTTGTTTAATGCGCTTAGCAATATGTCCCAGCACCCTGACTTCCCAAGGATAAGTATCTAAAGCAGGAAACACAACTGTTTCTTTAACGAGAAAATTTTCAACGGAAACGGAATAATTTTCATGCACATGAGTTAGTAATACTTCTCCGTTATGTTTATCATAATTGGAGGTAACCATAATTTTATTTAAACTTGCTGCCATACTTGCAGTGGGTATTGCAATATCAATATCTGTCATCTGGGTGGTAAACGATCCACAACCATCACCAAACTGCAATGCCTCCGGACCACTATATTGATATATCGATTGGTAGTAGTCCTCATTATCTAAACCCAATTGATAGACGTAGGCGTTCATGTCATCGATACGTGGATTACGGTCATGACCTTCTCTAATAATTACACCAAGTCTCGATCTATTGAGTAAATAGGTTTGAATTAAAGTAGCCGGTAGGTGGCTTACGCGATGAGATAAAAAATGTCTCACAGCAAGAGAAGCTGTGCTATCAAGAATATACCCAGTCTCTCGTTTTACATTAAAGTCTTTACTAGGATTTAATTGCCTAACATCAATCGATAATGCACTACTTCGAAGGCCCAATTGTTTAAGCTCTGCATTCAATAGCTCTGCTTTGGACTGATAGAGTCGAGAAATATCTGTTTCAATGATGGCCTGTCGAGCATTGTTGTGCATGGAAAAGTAATCATTATCTATTAATTGAAAGCTGTAATTACCTGTTTTTGCTAGGTGCATAGCTATCTTTCCACCGAGGCTGCCACAACCAATTGATGTGACCATCGTATTCGGAATGTTTTTTGTGCCAGAGACAGATTTTAGCATTTCCTGTGTACAAATATCCTGAACCTGGATTGGGTAACATGGACTATTCAATTGGAGCTTACCATCTTGATTGATTTTTGCCTCAACACGATAGGCTAATAATTCAATGTCACTATCGATACCAATGATAGAGTAAGGTCGTTTAATTGCCAGCACAACAAAAAAGTCGTCGACAATTTTATCATGGTGATTATGATTGCTGCGAACAATTTTCTTTGTTAAATACTTATAACGGACTTTAAGTAAATCATTCAATGAAAAATATTTAGCAAAAGAAATAAGTTCTTCAAAGGTTCCTACTCTATCCGCTTGATAAACCTCACACGACTCTTGATTAGCTATAACGATCGCTGGAGTCAGGCTAAAATTATCATTTGCACTATATCCAGGCCTGATTTTCATTAGGCTATTATTGTCCGAACCTAAACTGTCTCCATGCATACCGCCAAAGCAAAATCCATTTGAGATTTTAGTGTAACGAGTCCGAAAATAATTTACGCTCTTTCGATGTTTTGTGATTTGCTGTCGTAGGTCGAACGCATTCACAATAAGAATACCATTCGCATCGGTTCGCCGAATGGGTTCCCAGCCTTGTGCTGGGTCATGAAGTTCATTACTGGCCGCATTTTTTAACCATTCTTCTATTGCATTGAGTATACCGAATAAGCCGAGACTATGAAGCAACTCACTCAATGGCACTTCAGAAACACAGGGTGGTACTGCTTCTCCCTTTTGGTGCGGGTCAATGTGCGGTAAGTTAATCGGAAAATCCGTTCTTAACCTGATACTTGGCGCATGAGCAGGATAGCTCACTGGAAAACCAAGTGTAACTATTTCGGTCTCATGCACACCGGTCGAAGACACCCCCTTGGCTTTGTACTTATTTGGTAACACCGTAAACCAGGTGGTTTCAATACAGGTCCAATCACTGTCCGGCATATCAATAATTTTCGCATCGACTATCGCTGGATAACGTAATAACTCTGTTAGAATATCTTCCATCAATTAACCATCACTCCGTTCACCCGTGTGGAATCTGAACTGCTGCCACCTTGGCCATACCTGCAGCAACTTTTGTCGAATCACTCTTATCACTACCCTCTTCTTCTTGAAGACCGTCAGAGGTGAGGCGATACGCTAATACTTCAGGGTACCTTTTGCCATTAGGCTTGTGAGTTGCTAAGCTTTTAAATTCTCCATCCACACTAGATAAGATTGACTTATATTCTTTCATAGCCTGGTAGTTTGGTGGATCATTATCGTCATTTAGAATTTTGTTGCTGCTGGCAATGATTACTGCACCCTCTTTCGCATGTCCCAACGCCAATTTAGCTTTATCGCAAACTTGAGGGTCGTCACTTTCACTGTAACTATCTTTAGACAAAGTGCGCCAAGAAACATGGTGGGGAGCCACTAACAGGTCATATTCAAGCGCATCAGTATTAAACCTATATTTGTCGTGCAAAATCTCCCAACAGTGAACGTCAGCATCTCCGCCAAGCAGTAAATGGTTAGTTGCTATCAACCGCCCATGGCTGGAAATTGCCCAACGCATAACTATGCTGGATCGGTTCTTATCAATGCTTACATCATCCGGAAAATCGTCATCATCTAATGGAGCTAATACAGTGACATTGAGCTCCTGTATATATGTTTCGTTCACTGTGTTAATCGTATCATCTCGTTTATAGACAATATTCAGAATATCATCGGTTTTTCCATTAGTGTCTTCACCGATGAGTCGAATGCGATTACCTTCTATGCCAATATAACCGTTATTACGATAGAGTTGAACTCGGCGCTTGGCTTCTTTATTCATAGCTTTAGCATCATCACACAGGCTGTGATTCTTTTGCTTACGCCTGAAAATAATGGGCGATGACCAGATCTCTCGAACAAATATCTTGTTGTAATCATCATCGTTGCTGGCAGCGTTATAATCCTCCGGACTGCCTGAATGGAAGTATTTGGAAAAGCCTCGAATATGATCCTCGTCAGGGTGCGTCAATAGCAATACATCGATATAAGGGCGATCATTCTCGTCTGTCTCGATAATTTCATGTAATCGTGCAATTACATCACACTGAGAGTTATCAAACCCATTAATTTGTCGGTTGCTACTCTCGCGGATGTTCATATCACACAAAATACGAAAGTATTTATCGTTTGAGGCAATTTCTATGAGGGTCATGTCGCCATTTCCCACAGGAAAGTTGTATATCTTAGATTTTTTTGGCATTGTTATCACTCCAAATTGGTCTTGAATAGCCTTTATTATCGACCCAGATAGGTAACAACTTGGGCTGCATACCTCTAGGCTCCAATATCGAGAAAATTTGGACATTAGAGTGTCCAAAAAACTGAAAATTCGGAGCCTACTGGTATAAGGGATATTTAAATTGGAGAAAAATGAACCAGAAATACACTACTGTATTGGTGAAGCGGAAGAACTACTTGCTGATATTAGTGATAATGATTACCGGAAAATGATCCTTTCAATAGAGCAGTTAAACCCTCACCGGGCGGGCTGTACAGCGGAGGATCTCTATGAGTTGGCTATGAATAAAATTCTCTCTGGTGATCGCAAGTGGCCTAAGACAGTCAAGCGTCATACGTTCATCCTTAATGCTGTTCGCAGTCTGATTTGGAGCATTGTAAAAAGTAAGAAAGATGCACTTTCCCAATCAACCGCGCTTGATAATATAGATAATGTATCCGGTTTAGATTTAACGGCAGACTTAAGAAATGATAATGAATCTATCGCTAAAGCGGTTACTGCTTTGATGGATGCGTTTAATAGTGATAAAGACATCTGTTGTATCATACTTAATAAACTTAAGAGTTTTAAGGCGTCTAACATTAAAGAAATATGTAAGTTGTCGGAAAATTCCTATCAAGCAGCAATGAAGAAGTTGAAACGTAATGCTCGGAAAATTTTTCCAACAGGTATTGATTACTGGAGGGACGACTAATGAGTTTTGAGCTTTTAGATTTTATTAATGGATTAATCGCTGAAGAAACCCATGATCTTCCAGCTAAGCAGTTAGTGGTTGAAACTGACCAGAAGCATTTGCCTTCCGACTCACGAGTTAGTCGTTTTCGTACTATTACTAATAACACCATTTCAACGCACAGACAAGCACGCCTCATTGAAAATAAAACTAAGTATGAAGCTCACAAAAAACATGAATCTTTATATCATCGTGCTCTGTCAGCCATACCAGAGACTGTGGAGCAAGTTTTTCAACAAATCGTGAGCGTGGTTATGTCAGGTGAAGATACAGTACCCAAAAGTTGGACAATGGCTCATCGAGAAGAGATCACTGGAAAGGACAATGATGAAGAACTGAAAAAAATTTGGGTACGGATGTACATGCTGGGCTTCATAGACCATAAGGGTGAATCGTAATGGCTTGGGTACAATCACCAACTTCTATTTTAAGAAATATAGGCATATCCGAGCCAAGCGAAATTGATTTGGATTTCATTGCTTTTACATTGAATGCGGATGTCATATATGAACCCCTGCTAGGTTATGAAGCTAATATATTCGGTTCAAGTGATAAGGCAGTGATCACTGTCAACAGTGGTACTCAAAAAGCTCGTCAGCGCTTTTCTCTTGCCCATGAAATTGGGCATTGGATAAATGACCGTGGTAAAAATTTAAGCATTGAGTGTAGTACCGGGGATATAAACCAGAAGGAAAATGGTAAAGGGCTTACTACTCGTCAGGCTAGAGAAGCCAGAGCAAATATCTTTGCCAGTCACCTCATGATGCCTGATTTTATGATGACTGATATTGCTAATATACCAGTGAACATGGACACAGTGCGATGTATCGCTAGCACCTACAATACCTCATTAATAAGTTCTGCAGGCCGCTTGATTGAGCTCACCAAAAAACCTGCTATGGTTGTGCTTTGGAGTCATAACGGAACAAGGCGCTGGTTTGACCGTAGTGCGTCCTTATCTGAGTCTATTTGGCCATTACAATCCATAACACATCCTGCAGAATATTTTATTGCGTCAAATAATATTCATGTTAATGATTCAAAATGGATAGACCCTCAATCTGCCAAAGGCAATATCATAACAGAGAGTGTGTTTGACAATGGGTATGATGTAATCTCTTTGTTTAGCTGGATTTAAATTAAATCGTGAATTCAACTGAATTTTTGAGGTGAATCTGAGAATCGTTATAATGAATTTTGTAACCGTGTAAAATGACCTTGTATAACAAGCTCGTTTTCCTCATTGAGTAGCAATAACTTTTCCTTTCCATCACTTTATTTTTTTAAAATGCGCTTCAGCTATTTCTACAACACTGGACTTACTTCAGCCCCACGGCCCATCTATTCCTATAGCCCTATCCTTATCGTTAAAGTCTTCAATGGCTAGGACTAAAGCTATTGCTGTTTTTTCATGTCCTTTTCCATGGAACAAATCTTCTTTGGATGGCTCATCAATTAAAATTTTTTGTCATTCATCATATACAGTAATATTTATTTTCATTTCATAGAAGAAGGAATTTTTTGTAATCATAGGGATTGTTGTAATTGCTTAAACTGACCTTCAATTACAGCCTTTTCTTGTATCACTAGCCTGTAATTATCATCTAATACCGATAACTTATCCTGAAGTGCTATTAGTTCCGATTGTTTATTATCAAGGTTTTCATTAAGAAGCTCTACCTCCTTTAATGCTGACAATTTATCAACAATAACCTTACCATGATCTTTTTGAAGTTTTTCATAATTTAGGCTCGATTGTTCATAATTCTTAATAGCAGATGCAACCTTGTCACGTAAATCATCAATAGTTTCGGATTTATTTGCGAGTACATTTTCCAGCTGCTGCTTTTCTGATGATATCGCATGAAGCTCGCCCTCTTTTTCATTCAGCAATTGTTGCTGACTGTGTGATTTTGCATTTACTTCGGAAAGCTGAGTTGATAACTGCCTAGCTTGCTCTTGAAACTGCTGGGTTAATTGTTGCTGCTGCTGGTTCAAAGACTGTCGCTCTTCAGCTACTCGGGCTTGATAGTGCTCAAGTCCTTCTCTAGCCGCTCTACTCTCTTCTTTAGCTTCTTTAATGCCGCTCTTTAGGTCTACGATGGACGATGCATTATTCGCTTTTTCTAGTTCATGTTTCATTAACTGACTGTGTAGTGTTTCTAGCTCTTCATTAGCTACCTTATTTGATGTGATCAGTTTGTTATTTTGATCACTTAGCTTTAGATTATTTTGCTCAACATTAGTTAACTCTTCTCTTAATTCACCAATAGTTTCATTAAAGCCAGATGATACCACTTCAATTTTAGATTCAGCTTCTTGCTGAACTCTGTCATATAAGGATTTCACTACCTCTACTAGGTCGCTAGGTAGGCCGCTTACATCACCTGACGCCTCATTTTGGGCCTTCCATTGCTTTAATAGGGGCGCAATCGTGCTTTTGCTGCCTGTACCCAGCTGTTCTCTCACTCTATCAACCGTAGGCTCTAAGCCACTTTCTTTAATGGCTTCTGCTGCTTTTGCAATATGAATGTAGTTAACGCCTGCTCTAGCCATAATTTCTTACTCTGCCAATATCGTAACGTAATATGTATTACGTAATATTACATAATTATTTAGATTTTAGATAGAGCTTAAATGACGATTAATAACCCGCTATAATCAATGTTATCGCAGGTTATAAAATGCTGTAGAATTAAAAGGTGTGTAACGTGCGATAAAAACAGTATTCCTAAAGATAAGTGAAAGTTATGAAAAAAGAAGAGCAAGAAGCGCTGAAAGAAGTAGGCTTACAAGAAAGCGAGACATCAATTACGGTGAACAGCTCGCAGACACAGCTCCCAGCTTATCCACATAACCGCTATATTGCAGCAGCAACCTCTGAAAACACGCGTAAAACTTACCAATCCTCTATTCGACAAGTAAACAAGTGGGGAGTGAAGCTGCCTTGCACAGACGACACGATCATTCGCTACATCACAGATAGAGCTCAATCAGTCAACCCTAGAACACTATCCCTTCACTTATCGGTTCTCAGACAGTGGCATATTGCACAGGGGTTTAACGATCCAACGAGCTCATCTGTGATTCAAAAAACGATGGAAGGAATACGTCGAGTTCATGCTAAACCCAAAAAGAAGGCAAAAGCTTTACGTTTAGAGCATATTGCTACCCTCCTTCGCATACTCCATGCAAAGCCTGAGTCGAAAAAGAAAAGGCGAGATACGGCGTTATTACTGATCGCATTCTTTGGTGCTTTTAGGCGCAGTGAGCTAGTAGGAATCATGTATTCTGATATTGCGTGGCAACCTGAAGGTGTAACGATTACATTTCTTCAATCAAAAACTGATCAAGAAGGGAGAGGTGTTCAGAGATCAATTCCTTATGGAAAAGAGTCTAGCTGCCCTGTCAGAGCCTTAAAGCATTGGCTGGATTGTAGCAATACCGTATCTGGCCCTATTTTTAGGTCTATCAATCGATGGGATCAGGTGAGCGATAAACCGCTGAACCCTAGCTCGGTTAATGACATATTGAAATCACTAGCCCGTGAATGTGGCTTTGATTTTATTGCCGAATTAAGTAGTCATAGCTTTCGTCGAGGGCTATCTACCTCTGCTGCACGCGAAAAAGTGAGTTTTGAGCTGATTAAAAAGCAAGGTGGCTGGAAAAGCGATGCCACTGTCTGGGAATATATCGAGGAAGGCCAGCAATTTACAGATAACGCTGCATTAACTCTCATGGAGAAAATGGATAAGCTAATCAGTCTAGACACATAGGCTACGACTTAGAGAGCTGCTCCATTGTTGGCAATAGGTCTTTTATGTCACATTCCAACGCTTGGGCGATAACATAAGCCTTTTGAAGAGTGATGCTAACAATCCCCCTCTCTACTCTACTCATATAGCTCCGATCTATTCCGGCATTCAGAGCCAAACGTTCCTGAGAAATTTTTTGTTTCTTCCGAGCTTTTCTGACGTTCTCACCAAAAGAAACTTCAAGGTTTTCCATTTATCCCAGCCGATAATTACAATCCTTTTATTGTCTTACTTGAGGATTTAAAGGCCACGGACTATAATCCTCTTTTTATTGGCACGAGAATCAACGCATGAAAGATAAAGATCGAATCCTTTTGGGGATTCTTAGTCAATCTGAGTCGGATCAAATTACGGTGACCGACGTTAGGGATCAATTACTCGATCATTATAAAGAGGACAGCATTAACCCAGCTGATACCAGACGATGGGTTAATGGCAAATTTTCAACTCTTCTCAACAAAGGCGTATTAATTCGCAAAAAAATACCTGGAAGCAAAAAGCACTACTTCAAAAAAACAGCTTATTTTGATCAATTCATCTCCGCTGAAAATAAAGTGCCGTTGTCGCTCAAAAAAACTCCGGCAATACCTGCAGAGACTAAAAAAGAAAAAAGAAGCCACCCGCTACATAATGAATTGGAATCATATCGTCAAACTATGCTGAGCCAACTAGGAGAGATTGAGGAGTATCAACGTATTAGAGAAGCTTATCCTGACCTAGGTGATGCTGCAGCCATAGAGTTCCAGGACACAGTTGATGACAATTATAGAATGCTAGGGCGTATTCGAGCTCTTGAGAAACTAATTGCACAAACAACCGCACCCTAATAAGGAACCTTATGTTAAGAGTCTGGCAAGAAGAATGTATCAGTGCCGCCCTGCTGAAGTATCACCTAGGGCAGACCAACTTTTTGGCTATGGCCACACCAGGTGCAGGAAAAACGTGCATGGCTGCATATCTTGCAAGCCGATTATTTGAGTTAGATAGAATTGATTTAGTCATCTGTTTTACACCATCAATTAATGTCAATAATAGCTTTCAGGAAAATCTAGAAAGAATAACTGAAAGAAGAATGAATGGTCGTATGGGTTCGGCAGGTCAAGTCATGACTTATCATAATCTGACATTCCTTTCGGGATCCTTCTGGCAAATATTCAAAGAAAATAGAGTGTTCGTTATATTTGATGAAATCCATCATTGTAGTGGAGAGAATATTAATTTATCGAATGCATGGGGAGAGAAAATACTTGTCAATATTCGCTCGAAAGCTGCTTACACACTTGCGTTATCAGGCACTCCTTGGCGATCAGATAAACTACCTATTGCGCTAGCGAGGTATAGTGGAGACCCGAAACGACTGGAGTGTGATTATATTTACCCATTGACTCAAGCTATAAAAGATAAGGTTTGTCGCATCCCCAAGATTGTCGCTATCGATAATGATAGTATTACGCACAAAAATTCAGCTGGCGAATCAACCAGTTACAGTTCACTAAGTGAAGTCTTAAGCAATGCTAATATTAACTATTCTGACTTGCTTTATCACGACTCAATAGTTGAATACACACTAAGGCAAGCCATTCGGCGCCTAGACTCCATACATCAAAAAAATCCAAGAGCGGCAGGCTTAATAGTGGCCTCTTCGATTCATCATGCACACTGGATTGGTGAAATACTGACTCGTAAGCTGGAACAAAACGCGATAATTGTGACCCATCAGCATACAGAGTCTCAAAGTATTATTGATGGATTTGAAGAGAGCTGCTCACATTGGATCATAGCAGTGGGAATGATTAGTGAAGGAACAAATATTCCTCGCTTACAAGTTTGCTGTTACTTAAGCCGAATTAAAACAGAATTGTATTTTCGCCAGGTACTTGGGCGTATCGTTCGAGCAAAAGAAGAGCATTGCCCGTATGCATACCTTTACACATTAGCTGAAGAAACGTTATTAGATTATGCTAGACGAATTGGCGATGATTTACCCGATCATTTATCAATCGTCGAAATAGAAAAGATTGGTGATAATACTGAGTTATCAGACTTGCCCGTTGCAGAGAATCCTAACGAAGCTTTTATAGAGAACTCAAACGCCACTGATGGAGATGCACAAAAAAATAAGCTTACAGAAGACGAACTTACTTTTAACAATATACTCCCAGAAGAGATTATTCAAAAACCTATTAATAAGAATCAGATATCGCTATTTGGAAAATTCTCTGAAGAACTGATAGTATTACAGAATGCGTTTAATAGCTAG
>UPTG01002853.1_pt1 | contig 11495 bp, 6 predicted proteins | sample 2160121 | NCBI WGS metagenome assembly UPTG01 (sample SAMN06266255, study PRJEB28933) | marine metagenome | isolation source: Columbia River Estuary | place: USA:Columbia River Estuary, USA | collected 2014-07-27 | reverse complement strand
GTGCTGGTGTGACGCAGATCACGCTTATTTTTGATCTTGGTGTTAATGGCGATGCGGGTGGCGATGCTGATAACTGGACATTCTTGTTCGATGATATTGCTTTGTCATCTGCCGCTGGCGACGCTGGCGCAGGAGACGGAGACGGAGACGGAGACGGAGATGGTGCCGGAGCAAGTGCAGGCAATGTCACTTTTGATGATGATGCAGTCCTGTATACATTCACGGATTTCGGTGACGATACGGTGACGCTGCTTGGTGCTGATCCAACGCCTGTCACGAATGTCGTGGCTGTTACAACCAAAGGCGTTGGCGCAGCGACATTTGCAGGAACGACGGTTGGCGGATCTACTTTTGCTTATCCGCTCACGGCGACAGATAGCCAAATTACCGTGCGAGTCTATGTGCCAGACGTGGGTACGCCTGTGCGTTTGAAACTAGAAGATGCTACGGATCCGACAAAGAGTGTAGAAGCGCAGGTTGTGACAAGTGTTGCGAATGAATGGGAAACGTTGACCTTTGATTTCAACGTTCAGGCTGAAGGAACAGCGGCCCTTAACCCGAGCTACACTTTCGATAAAGTGTCGATCTTCTTTAACTTTGGCACGGATGGGGCAACGGCTGGTGAAAAGACCTATTTTTGGGATGACATAACGTTCATTGGTGGCAGTGGCAACGGTAGCAGTACCGGTGCCGCGCCAGCCTTTTCCACGACAGACTTCGAGCCCGCGGGTGCGCCGTATACATTTGGCGACTTCGGTGGTGGCGCTGTTACAGTGATTGATAATCCTCAAAGCGCGGGGATCAACACAAGCGCGAGTGTAGCCCAGATGCAAAAATTTGCCGGTGAAGTATTTGGTGGCAGTACGCTGACATTGAATGGTGAGGTTGATTTTTCAGAAGGCAGCACGTTCACAATGAAAGTATTCGCGTCTCGTAGCGTGGAGGTGCTGTTCAAGCTTGAGGGTTTAAACGTTGAGCGTTCAGTGACTCATGCGGGTTCTGGCTGGGAAGAGTTAAGCTTTGACTTTGCTGGTGATACAGGCGCCGATGTCACTAAGATTAGCCTTTTCTTTGATCTGGGCACTGTTGGTGATGCAGGCGGCGACGCCGATAACTGGACATTCTTGTTTGACGATATTGCGCTCGGCGCTGCTGCAGCGGAAGCACCAAGTGCGTTTGCTACGACAGACTTCGAGCCATCGGAGACCTTCGCCAATTTCGAAGGTGGTGTGGCAACAGTGATTGATAATCCTCAGATAGTGGGTATCAACACCAGTGCTACTGTTGGCCAAATGCAGAAATTTGCCGGTGCAACATTTGGTGGCAGTACGCTGACATTAAATGGTGAGGTTGATTTTTCAGCGAGCAGTACTTTCACGATGAAAGTTTTTGCTTCTCGTAGCGTGGACGTATTGTTCAAGCTTGAGGGATTAAATGTTGAGCGTACGGTTACCCATGCGGGTTCTGGCTGGGAAGAGTTGAGTTTTGACTTTGACGGCGACACCGGTGCCGGCGTAACTAAAATCACCTTTATTTTCGATAATGGTACCGCTGGAGATGCAGCGGGCGATGCTGATAACTGGACTTTCTACTTCGATGACATAGCACTTACAGGAGGTGGGTCATGAGTAGGAATCAGACTTTGATTATTACAAAAGAAGAACAACAGTTTGCCTCTAAGGAGTTGTTAGGTATGAATATCTTGAGGAAATTTGGCTCTACCTTTGCAGTCGGTGTTTTTGCCTTTGTTGCAGCAAGTAGCACCTTTGCTGCGGAAACAGAAACTGAAATTGAATCTGAGACTGAATCGGATCGTGTGCTAGAAACCGTCGTGGTTACGGCAACCAGAACCGAAACGAACTTAATGGAAACCTCAATTGCAATTTCCGCTTTTGATCAAGATACACTAACTAAAAATGGTGTAAGAGACATTCGCGACGCCTCTGATCTGGTGCCTAACTTCGACGTAGCATTTTCACCCTCAGATAGCGGTGTCCAGCTAACGATTCGCGGTATTAACAGTAATAACTTTACAGAGATAGCTGACCCTAGCGTTGCTTTCCACGTAGACGGTGTTTATTCGCCGCGTCCACAGGGTGCCACAGCACTCATGTTTGACCTCGAGCGGTTAGAAGTGATGCGCGGACCTCAGGGTACACTCTTCGGGCGTAATTCAGCGGCCGGCAGTGTTAACGTGATCACGGCGAAGCCCAGCTTTGACGGAGTCTTCGGCACGATCGGTGTGGAGCGTGGTAATCGAAATCATGGCGTGATTCTAGGCACGTTAAATATACCACTCACCGATACGCTGGCTGTGCGAGCGAACTATTTCGAGGAAAATCGAGATGGCTTCGCGAACCAGGGAAGCGGCGATAAAGATCTCTTAGGTCAGGGTTTCTCGGGACCAGACGGTATTCCTGATATGGATCAGCGTTGGAATCGTAGCGTCAGCAAAGACGACACTTATGGCAATGCCGATCGTTGGGCTGCACGTGCTAGTTTTCTTTGGGAGCCGATGGACGAACTGAGTTGGCGAGTGAGTTTTGAAACCGCAGAGGATAATGGTGCGGGTTGGCCTATCGCACCTAACTGCGAAGCCAATGAAGATCTTTGTCGTTTTAATGGCGGGAATATCGACTATGTCGATCCCAATATACCTGGATACATGGATCTAACTAATGATGCAGTTCGCAGTCATATAACTTATGCATTAACAGATTCAATAGATGTCGTATATAACGCGGGCTGGGCAAGACAGGAGCGTGAACAGCAGTGGGATGGTGACATGGGTTGGCGTGCCCTGCCAGGCGCGAACACGGGGTGGCTAAATAGAACGCCACCGTTTGGTAGCTTGTATCTCGCAACATCGGAGTCGCACTATGAATCTTGGTCTCATGAGCTTCAGTTCCAGGGACTTACTGGAAATGTAAATTGGATCATAGGCTTCTTTGATTTCCGCGAAGATAACGACATTATTTTTGATGTTGAACAACCGTTTTGTTGTTCGCAAGGTGCGGCAGGGGGTATCTCTTTTGTTCAGCCTGAACGTACGCTTGTGTCTCAAGCGATATTTGGGCAGGCAACCTGGCATATTAATGAGCAATGGCACCTGACGTTAGGTTACCGTCAGACTGAAGATGTTCGCGAAGACGTCGGTGGCAGAAACATAGGCTGCTTTAACAGTGCTGGTTGCAGCTTTACCAACGGCCTCGTGCCGTTTGATGGTTTTCCACAAACGACGGCACAACGAGACGAACTCTTTTTACCGCTGTTTACGAGTAACGATATTAATTTTCCTGGACTGGGATCACAGAACAGGGAAGGAAATTATCAACTTTTTGACGTGAACGATAACCGAGAGGAGTTCAGCAAGGGCAACTGGCGAATAGGTTTGGACTACGATCTTAACGAGGACACATTCCTTTATCTGTACGCAGCAACAGGCTCTAAAGCAGGTTCATTTGGCGATGGTGTCGATGTTTGCCGCTGTGGAAGAATTGAAATATTTTCTTTCGATGCAGAAGAGGTGCTTAACTACGAATTTGGTTACAAGGGAACGCTCTGGGACGGTCGAGCAACGCTCGTATTTACCGCTTTCCTGACTGAGTTTAAGGACAAACAAGTCAGTCAGTTCCGCGACGTAGGTTTTGTGGAAGATCCGCCGGGGACTATTCTTGAACCGCGTCAGCCCATTGGTACGTTGGTCACTTCCAACGCCGGTCAAGCCGAGATTAAGGGTATCGAACTCGAATGGAACGTTATCCCCTGGGAAGATGGTTTATTTACCGGTGGTCTAGGTATTCTCGATGCCAAATTTAAGAGCTGGCCCGGATATGCAGGTGAAGCTTACTTCTGTGAGCAACGTGAAGATGCTGGTGCCCAGTTTGCGTGTATTCCTCAAGATACAGGCAGTGGTGTGAGCAGCATAGCGGGTAACGAACTTCCTTATTCTTCTCCGTTTACGTTTACGCTCGCTTATTCTCACTATTTTGGTTTACAAAGTGGTGCCTCTATCGAGCCTTACGTCAAGTTTCACTATAAAGACGAGACGCATTTCACTGAAGGTAACTTCGATGCGATAGCCTCTCTCTCAGACAAGCGAGATGCTTATGGAACAGTTGATTTTACTGTGAAATATGTCTCACCTAATGAGACTTGGTCGGTTGAGGCATTTGTCTACAATGCGACAGATGAGCGTTTCCAAACATACTATGTTGGCGGGCCATCTCCCGATGCGCCGTTGTTCACATGGAACGCGCCGCGTTCGGCAGGAATTAGAGCGGCTTATAACCTTAAGCCCTGATATTTCTGAGACAAGTTAAACCGGGTCTAACCATCGTTAGACCCGGCTTCCCCATTAAATAATTGAGGAATAAACAAGTATGTCAGTATCCTGGCCTTTCTCTGCGCCCGCGGAAATGTTGAATACCAAGGTAAATATAGAAGCTGAGCTGATGCTTGAAGGGATGTCTTTGGAGCAAAAAGAGGGGCAGATGATCCAGCCTGATATTCGCTATATCACTCCCGCGGAGTTATCTGAATACCATATTGGCACAGTGTTAAGTGGTGGTGGCGCGCCACCAAATGAAAATGTGTACGCAGATACAGCTGAATGGCTGCGAATGGCAGACGAGTTTTATGACGCGTCACTTAAATCGGGTGCTCCTCTACCTTGCGCTTGGGGTATCGATGCAGTGCACGGTCACAATAATTTATTTTGCGCGACACTTTTTCCCCATAATATTGGTCTTGGAGCAACGCGGAACCCTGAACTCGCTCGAAAAATCGCTGAGGCTACGGCGATTGAAGTTGCTGCGACTGGACTTGACTGGACATTCGCGCCAGCGCTCGCAGTGACGATGGATGATCGTTGGGGTCGAACTTACGAGAGCTATTCTGAATCTGTTGATCTCGTTCGTGAGTTTACAGCTCCGGTCATCGAAGGTTTGCAGGGTAAGTTGTCAGACGAGGATTTTTTGACGGGGCCGCATATCTGGGCAACGGCTAAACACTACCTCGGAGATGGCGGTACTCATGGCGGCGTTGATCAGGGAGATACCCTTTGTGATGAGGTTACCCTAAGAGATGTGCACGGTGTTGCTTATGGCGATGCAATAAAAGCAGGTGTTCAGGTTGTTATGGCTTCGTTTAGCAGCTGGCAAGGTAACAAGATGCATGGCCATCACTATTTGTTGCAAGAAGTGCTTAAAGATAAGATGGGGTTCGACGGTTTTATTATTAGCGATTGGAACGGTCACGGACAACTGAGTGCATCTTCCAACGTTTCCGGAACCGAGGCAGTGAATGCGGGCATCGATATGCTGATGGCTCCAGAGGATTGGCGAGGTCTATGGCACAACACCATCTCTAGCGTTGTTGATGGCGCCATCTCTATGTCTCGGATTGACGACGCTGTTCTTCGAATTCTTCGCGTCAAGCTAAGAGCAGGATTGAGATTTCCTAACAAACCATCAGACCGTCCGATAGCCGGTAAAAGCGAGTTGGTCGGTTCCGCTGCGCATCGAGCAATTGCACGCCAAGCTGTTAGAGAGAGTGCTGTTCTGCTAAAAAACAATGCGTCTTCGCTGCCGCTCAAACCTAACGCGAAACTCCTCGTGACAGGTAGTGGGGCTGACAACATTTCGATGCAAGCAGGTGGTTGGTCGTTGACTTGGCAGGGTGATGGCGTTGGAAATGACGATTTTCCTGGTGCCACATCAGTTTTTCAGGCGATTCAAGGCGCGCTTGCTGATGGAAATGGTCATGCAGAAATGAGCGAAAATGTTGATAACGTCACGGCTTATGACGCCGTCGTCGTCGTTTTCGGGGAACAACCTTATGCTGAAGGATATGGTGATAGAACCCATTTAAGTTACTCATCCATATCGCCGAAAGATTTGGAAACGCTAAGAAAAGTGAGCGGTAAAGTACCAGTAATATCTGTGTTCTTGACTGGACGCCCTTTGTGGGTCAATCCTGAAATAAATGCCTCAGACGCATTTGTTGTTGGGTGGTTGCCAGGTTCTGAAGCTGACGGCTTAGTCGATGTATTGTTTGCGAGAGACGGCGTAGATTTTACAGGAAAATTACCTTTCTCTTGGCCAAGAGAACCTATGCAATCGCCGCTTAACTTTGGTGACGCTGAGTATTGTCCACTCTATCCATTTGGTTACGGCCTCAGTTTGAAAGATAGCGAAACTTTTGCCTCTGACCTCTCTGAGGAAGACCCAACCCAGGTCATTGTCCCGGAAGGCCAGTTGAGCGTGTTTACGAGCCGACCCACGCCACCTTTCGAGATGTATATAGGCGATGAAGCTGGCTGGCACGTCGCGGTCGGTGGTAACAACACGCGCACGGAAAATGGTGTGGTGGTTGTGCAAACCGTCGATTGGCAACGACAGGAAGACGCACGACAGATACGTTGGAACGGAGGTCCAGGGCAGGTATTTTTCCTCTCCGAGCGCGATGTTGACTGCTCGAAAGTAATGACGCCGGGTGCTGTATTACAGGTTTCTTTATGTATTCATCAGGCGCCCAAGGGAATTGTTGTGTTTAGGCAGGATTGCGTTTATCCAACAGGACATCAATTAGATGTAACCAGACTTTTGAGTGACTTGACGATCGGCACTTGGCAGACACTATCGATACCCCTGAATGAATTTGTTGGGTCGGGAAATGCCGTTAAAGAATTAACAACGCCTTTTTTGTTGTGGACGGACGAGGAGTTTGAACTTTCTCTTGGAGAAATTACAATCGTTGGAGGGTCAGACCAGTTCGCCGCCTAAACCGATAGTATTAAATAGTTGAGAGAGTTGATGGGAAATCTATTACTAAGCTTTGTGGTCTTGCTGTTGGTGACTCAGTCGTTAGTAGCTGAAGAAGTTCACCAGGGTGATTCGTCTGTGATTGACGATCTTGTCATTCTTGAAGCGGGTAAAGCATCAAATTTCCAGTCGTTCTTAGGTGACAAGAAAAACTGGCGTTTAGAAGCGACAGCGCTTGAAACTGTATCCGCGAGTAAACGCATTAAATTGGTGCGAAACGAGGTTGAGAACGATTACACACTGAACTGGAAAGGTCGGGGTGAAGGTCAGTTCTACTTGGCGAGCCTCGCGCAGGATTTGAGTCAATACGATGATGCGGATTCAGCACTTGTGATGACATTAAGGGTGAATCAGCCACCTAAAAAGCAGGTTGTACTGCGAATGGGGTGCGGTTACCCGTGTGCGGGTAACGCAGATCTCACCAGATTATTCCAATCAGTTCCGGCTGATCAATGGTTAAAGGTATCAATAGATTTGGCCTGTTTTTCAAGCCGTGGCCTAAATGTTTCCCAAGTAGATACGCCTTTCTTGTTGCTCACCTCTGGAAAATTTTCGCTATCACTCGCGGACATCCGTTTGGTTCCCAACGCGCAAGATTCAGCCACGATAAAATGTAGCTGAGGGTGAAAGGCACAGTGAACTCGGAATTGCTTTTTACGATCAGAACCTCACTTATTGTTGCGCTCGGCGGGTTTCTGATGGGGTTTGATGCCTCGGTTATCTCCGGGGTCGTTGGCTTTATAGAGCTGGAATTTGCACTCACCAAGATTCAGCTGGGCTGGGCCGTGGCTTCACTCGCGCTATCTTCAACATTCGCGATGTTAGTCGCTGGACCATTGAGTCAAATCGTGGGTAGGCGAAAGTTGCTCACTTGGGCGGCCGTTTTGTACTTGATATCGGCACTCGGATCGGCATTTGCGCCAGATTTCATCTTATTAATTGCAGCGCGGATGATTGGGGGGCTTGCTGTTGGTGCCGCGCTCATCCTGGCACCGATGTACATTGCAGAGCTTGCGCCGCCCGCGCAGAGAGGGCGTTTGGTTTCAATTAATCAGTTGAACATTGTGATTGGCATCTCTGTCGCGTTTTTCTCAAATTATTTAATTTTGGCATGGTCTCAATCAGACTCAGCTATCGTCGCTTATTTGAAAATGGATATCTGGCAATGGCGCTGGATGCTAGGGCTAGAGGCTCTGCCAGCGCTGTTGTATCTGGTCGGGTTGCGTTTCGTTCCCGAGAGCCCACGTTGGCTAATCATGAAAAACCGACCTGACGAGGCGCTATCTGTTCTCACGCTGGTCGCTGGTCCTACGCAGGCTAAAATTGAATTGACCGCAATAGCCAACAGTCTATCCAACAACACTAGTTCGGATTCATTAGGTATTGCTACATTATTCAGCCCTACGCTCCATAAAGTTTTATTTGTCGGTATGGTTGTTGCGATTCTCCAGCAAATCACGGGTATCAATTCAGTGTTTTTTTATGCGCCGATGATATTCGAACAGACAGGTATTGGAACCGATGCATCATTCCTGCAGGCGGTATTAGTCGGTTTGACTAATCTCTTCTTTACGATTTTGGCAATGTTGTTTATTGACAAAGTCGGGCGACGTCCACTCTTGTTAGCTGGCGTGAGTGGTATTGTTGTCTGCATGCTGATGTTGGCCTATGGTTTTGATACAGCAAGATATACATTGCCGGTAAACGCTTTGTCAGAGTTTAGCGAAAAAGCTGATACGCTGGCCTCAGTTGCAGGACAAACCTTTCGCTCAGATGTAGCGTTCAGGGAAGCGATTTCTAACAGTGCAGGCGCAGCATGGTATACGGCCAATGAAGCGAGATTGATACAAATTTCGGTAAGTTTGAACAGCTATCTTATATTGTTTGGAATTTTGGGTTTTGTCGCAAGTTTTGCAGTATCGCTTGGCCCAGTAATGTGGGTACTCTTCTCCGAGTTATTCCCGAATCACATTCGCGCACTAGCGATCTCTGTTGTTGGCTTAGTCAATTCGGCGGTGAGTTTTCTCGTGCAACTAGTTTTCCCTTGGGAGCTGGCAACAATAGGCATAGCTGGAACATTTTTTATTTATGGGTTTTTTGCTCTGGTAGGGCTTTTATTGGTCGCTAAATTCTTGCCAGAAACTAAGGGTATGTCATTGGAACAATTGGAAGTTGAATTGGTGAAGTCATGAGTTTTTTTATCAACGGCATGCAAGTGAAAAGATTGATCAGGATGACGATGAGTTTGATCGTCGTTCTCTATCTCCCCGCAAGTCTAGCTGATCCAGTGAAAGTGAGCGTGGTGAAAACAGCGGAGGGCTATCAACTTTTGAGGGCTGGAGAGCCCTACGTCGTCAAGGGTGCAGGTTTTTCTCAGGGCGATATGAGTTCTTTGGCTAAATTTGGCGGTAACTCAATTCGAACCTGGCATGTCGAAGAAGACCTAGAAAAAGGAATGGCTTTGCTGGATCAAGCGCAGGCGCTTGGCATCACAGTCTCCCTGTGTCTTAACATCGCTCGGGAACGGCACGGTTTCGATTACAACGACCCTGAGGTTGTAAAAAAGCAGTTTGAGCAGGCTAAAGATGCCGTGCAAATGTACAAGGACCATCCGGCGTTGTTAAGTTGGATCATTGGTAATGAGCTTAATTACGATTATCGAAACCCAAGGGTTTATGACGCGGTAAACGATATCGCGCTTATGATTCACGACATTGACCCCTATCATCCGACCACCACGACGATCGCCGGTTGGAATGAAGACCTTGTCGGTGTGATCGGGACCCGTGCACCTGCACTCGATTTTTTGAGTATTCAAATGTACGGAGATTTGATTAATCTGCCGCGCTACATCAAGAAGGCCCAATTCAAAGGTCCATATTTTGTCACTGAGTGGGGCGCTGTGGGCCACTGGGAAGTCGGTAAAACAGCTTGGGGAGCGCCTATCGAAGCAACCAGCAGCATGAAGGCAAACAACTATCGCAAAAGTTATGAGAAGGTCATTGCCTCCGCGCCACATCAGGCGTTAGGCAACTACGTGTTTCTTTGGGGGCAAAAACAAGAACGTACGCCAACCTGGTACGGCATGTTTCTTGAGTCAGGAGAAACAACAGAGTCGATAGATGTGGTGGCCAGAGCATGGAATGGAGAGTGGCCTGATAATCGAAGTCCGGGCATTAAGAGTGTGCATTTGGCCAGCCGGAGGGGTCGTGACAATATCTATCTCAGCCCGAGTAAAACATATTCGGCTAAAGTAAAAGCTTTTGATCCTGACAAAGACACGTTGACGTATGCTTGGAGCATCAAGCCCGAGAGTGATTCAGTAAAACATGGCGGTGACTTTGAGCAGGGGATTGCAGACCTAGAGGGTCTTTTCACTGCGTCACAAACGCCAAAGGCATCTTTTAGAGCGCCATCTAAGCCCGGTGCCTACAGAATTTATGTCTATATTTACGATGGCAATGGCGCGGCTGCGCACGCCAATATCCCATTCTATGTTCGAGCGAAATAATGTGGGTTCTCCACTAACTTGATCTCAGTTGAGCAGTCAGAATGGCCGCGTGATAATACGCCAGTAGATACCAGGGTCGAGTGGGTTACTGGCATCATACTGGTACTCATTCTATCACTGATGTCGGCAGCGGTTGCGAAGGGAGAATATCGTCAGCCCAGTGATTATTTGCTCGAGGGCGCCGTGACGGCAATTGCGTATTCAGGCTATCGTGAAGGCCAACACCCGGATCGGGGGGCGGGCGCAAGGAATCCTACTGAAGCACAAATTCTTGAAGACCTAACGCTTCTGATTAAAGCTAACTTTGATCTCATCAGATTGTACGATGCGGGTGAAAATTCGGTAATGGTACTCAGGCTAATTGATCAACATGCGCTGCCGATTCGTGTGCTGCTGGGTGCATGGTTGAAAGCTGAAATTAGTAATCACAATGGGTGTGCATGGCTCACTGACCCGATACCTGACAAGCAACTAGCATCAAACAAGCTCGATAACTCAAAAGAGATTGAACGCAGTATCGAGTTGGCCAACATGTACCCAACGATTGTGGTTGCCGTCAATGTTGGAAACGAAGCACTGGTTGATTGGAATGATCATATGGTAGCGGTGAATGACGTCATCGGTTACGTCCAGCGAGTGAAGCGTGTTATCGAACAACCGGTGACTGTTGCTGATAACTACGACTGGTGGATTAAGCAAGGCGCTGCACTGGCCTCCGAGGTAGATTTTATCGGCGTTCACACTTATCCAATATGGGAAAACAAGTCTATCGATCAGGCACTCTCTTTCACTATGGCAAATATAGAGGCGGTGCAGCGTGCATTACCCGAAAGCCCGATCGTCATTCTTGAAGCCGGCTGGGCAACGACGGCTGAGGAATTTGGTCGCACCGCGAGTGAGAGAAATCAGCTACGCTACTATCATGAAATTGAGCAATGGGCGCAGCACACGAATACCACCGTATTCTTTTTTGAAGCGTTTGATGAACCTTGGAAGGGTGACCCGCAAAATACTCTAGGCGCAGAAAAGCACTGGGGTTTCTTCAAAGTTGATCGAACGCCTAAACGCGTCATTCTTGATGCACGTTAACCTCAATGGGAATTGAGTTAGCTAGCAGTATCAGTACGAAGGTATCGATTGGGTTCCTGCGTTCTCGATCG
>UPTG01002851.1_pt1 | contig 11497 bp, 4 predicted proteins | sample 2160121 | NCBI WGS metagenome assembly UPTG01 (sample SAMN06266255, study PRJEB28933) | marine metagenome | isolation source: Columbia River Estuary | place: USA:Columbia River Estuary, USA | collected 2014-07-27 | reverse complement strand
TTCCGTCTTTCATTGCCTCATTCCACGCTTCATCAATCGATGGTGCTCGTTCTGAGAGCAAGATCGAAATTGGGCGGGTTGCTTCGATGTTCTCCAAGACGATCTTGATGATCACTGCGAAGGGTACAGCGAGGATCATGCCAAGAATCCCCCATCCTGCAAATGAAATTGCTGTCACAAGCAGCAAGACGACAGGTGAGAGATCAAGGGCTCGACCTGCCCATCGTGTTTCAATAATTTGTCCCCACACTTGTTGGTTCGTGAGGAGCAACAAGATCAGAAGGGCGAGTCCTGCAGGTTCGAGTAGAATGAGTCCAAGGATAATTGGTGGAAGCGTAGCAATCAATGAACCGATGTATGGCACGTAATTCAGCAAGAAGGTCAGCAACGCCCATGTGAACCACAATTCAATGCCAAAGGCGAGCATGATGATGCCCGCAAAAACAGCTGTTCCAAATCCAACACCCGTCTTCACTACGATGTAGGTGTTTACGCTGGCTTCGATTTTGCTGCGAACAATCTGAACTTTTTCACTGGCTCCACCAGGCCAAGCACGTTCGATTCGGCCCGGTAACAAGCTCGCCTCAAAGATGATGAATATGAGGAAAAACATCACAGTGATGCTTGTTGTGAGCATTGAACCCACGCCTGCAAGCATGCCAACAGCGGCATCAGAAATCTGTTCATCGTTTTCGAGAACCCCCCACTCTGCCAAATCTTCGACAAGGGTGTTGTTCAGCGCGGCCTCATCGTCAAACGCTGCGGACAAAGCCGTTCCCGTCTTCAATTCGTGCCACCGTTCTTCGAGAAGAATGTTGTATTCGTCCATTTTTGCCTCATCTTCAACAACATCCGCGGCTTGCTGATATGCAAAGAAGGCCGCTGAGGACACTACGAGCAACGTCAGCATAACCATCGTGAGGTAGGAGAGAATAACCGGGAAACCATTGGTGGAGAGGTAGTCTGAACCTGGTTTGAGAACAAAATAAAGGCCAAGTGCAATGAAGAATGGTTGCAAGACTCCCTTCAGGAGAATCAGCCAAACCACGGCCAAACTGATGATGATCATTGCATGTGCAAAGGTTGTGACCCTGCGATTGAAACGGCCTGAATCCCAAGCCGTGGTGGCGTGTTGCATAGGTTCTCGTTGAGAACTCCCCTCTTGAATATAGTCCAGTTCACTCACTTTCTAAAGCGCTTTCTGAGACTGGTTCGTCTTCTGGAAGGAGTGGTAGTTTCAGGGACAACAGTGCTGCAAACGCCATGAGAATGCCACAAATATGGAACGCTGTATGGTAGTCAAAGGGCCAATCCCTTGAGTAGGTCAACACCCACACAAAACCACCTGTCAATGGACCGATGATTCTTGAAAAGGCACTCACCGATTCTTGCGCCCCCATCACGACACCCAATTCATATCCCTCTGACTTTGCAATCCGTGTGAGGAACGAGGATGAGGACGGTGTGAACAAACCGTTACCGACAGATACCAGGACGCCAACAATGAGGACGTGGAGCCATCTCGACTCATATTGGCTGTACGGGATGAGGACCAGTCCGATTCCAGTGATCACAATCGCCATTGGAATTAGCCGTCGTGTCCCGAACTTCCTTGTGAGTGGCCCAATGAGCAGGCCTTGTGTTAAAATTCCTGAAATGCCAATGAGCGCAAACACTCGACCATTGTCAGCTTCCGAGAAAGAAAGGCCGCCATCTTCAGGTATCATTTGCGTGTAGAGGATAAATACAGCGTGCATGATGGTGAATCCAAAAATGAACAGCATGGTTACCCAGATCACAACTGAGGTACTACCGGAGCGGAGCATCTTGCCCGTGTTTTGCATTGTCTTGAGCATGCCACCTTCCTTTGATTTCTTATCGACACTCGTCCGACGCTCAGGAGGCAGTGATTCTGGTAAACTTCGTAGGGCAACAAGGAGAGAGAGCACAGACAGGAGGCTTGCAACAGCACATGGGAGCAAGTAAGGGTGGCTGTCAAAAATCGTCCCTTCGAAGAATGCCCATCGACTTGCAGGGTCTGATAGTTCGCCGCCAATAAACGGTCCAAACGTGAAACCAAGTCCAAATGCCGCACCAATAAGGCCCATCCGTGTCGCCAATTGTTGAGGGTTGCTCACATCACCAATGTAGGCCCGGGCCACTGCAAGATTGCCATTGAACACACCTGCAAGGAAGCGTGCTGCTAAAGCAAGCCAAAGGGTGTTGGCAAGTCCGAACATTGTGAAGAATACTGTGTTGCCAACCAAGCCTACGAGAAGCACCGGCCTTCGTCCAATTTTGTCAGAAAGCGAACCCCAAAACGGCGAGAAAAGAAACTGAGCAGCCGAGTATGAAGTCATCAGCACTCCAACCCAAATGCCGATGCTTGCTTCTTGGCTCGCAGGCGTAAGGTCCTCAACCAAGTAGGTGAGAAATGGGATCACGATACCGAAACCAATCATATCGATGACGGTCACTAAAAACAGGACGAAAAGAGCACCCTTGCTTGCGTCGACAACCGGGAGTGGTTGATCGCTCGTCGTGTCCATGGCTTGGCGAATCAAGCCGCCTTCTTGTACCCAACGGGTGGGCTTTGGTGTGTGTGTTCACCTCTTGGTGAGTCTCAAGCAGACGGGACGCTACCGGTTACAGGCGTGAGCCTGTCAATAACGGCACCGAGACGTTCGACGAGTCCGGCCTTTTCGGCGTGCTTGATGAGCGCATATTCCATCACTTCGTCCAAAGTGTCGACCGGAATGACCTCGATCATCGACTCGTACTTCGTATCGAGCAAAACATCTTGTTCGTTTGCCCGCGGGATGATAACGGCCTTGATGCCTGAGCGTGCAGCTGCCTCAATCTTCGCTGTGACACCACCGATTGGTAGCACTTCTCCACGAACGGAGAGCGAGCCTGTCATTGCCAAATCTTGGCGGATTGGGATGCTTTCGAGGGCGGAAATGATTGCAGTGGCGATGGTGATTGATGCAGAATCGCCATCCACCCCATGCGTGTCCACAAATTGGATGTGGATGTCATAGTCGGAAATGTCCTTTCCGGTTAGTTTCTTGATCACTGCGCTGACGTTTGTGACACTCTCTTTCGCCAAGTCAGAAAGCCCTCCAGTGGCGTGTATTTTGCCGCCGCCACCCTGTGAGGGAGTGACAAGTGCTTCGACGGGGAGCATGATTCCACTGAAATCGGAGAGCCCTGAGTTTGCACCCAACACAGCCAAGCCGTTGACGCGACCAATTCGTTCACCGGAGTTGACAACGAGCGCATAGTCGAGGCGTCGCTCAATCATACGATCAGCCACTTGCTGTTCGAGTGGCTTTGCGATGTTTCGTGCCCCAAGCACGTGCGCTGCAGTGGTGAGCGGCGCACCTTCTTCCATAGCAAGGTCGCCAGCAATTCGCACAAGGCCACCGAGTTCACGGAGTCTGAGGGAGAGTTTTCCACGGCGGCCAGCACGTCGTTGTGCTTCCCGGAGGATGATGGCCACAGCGCTCTTCTCGAAATGAGGGATTTCACGGCTTGTGCCCATGTCACGTCGGACTTCTTGAGCAATGAACCGGATGAGCCTGCGTCGGTTTCGAGCAGTGTCTGGCATTTCCGAGTTGACATAGACTTCGTATCCATAGCCACGAATTCTGCTGCGAAGAGCAGGGTGCATGCCTTGAATCGCATCGAGGTTACCTGCTGCGATCAGTATGAAGTCACAAGGAACAGGTTCGGTCTTTGTTAGAGCACCGGATGAGCGCTCAGAGCGTCCAGAGATAGGGAATGCCCGCTCTTGCATTGCTGTGAGGAGAGCTTGCTGCTCTTCGAGGCGAAGAAGGTTGATTTCATCAATATACAGAACTCCCTTGTGGGCGCGGTGTATAGCACCGGGCTCAACTCGGTCGTGAGCAGGAGTTTCCATACCACCTGATTGGAACGGGTCGTGGCGTACATCGCCAAGAAGGGAGCCTGAGAGTGTTGCAGTCGCATCCACGAACGGTGGGAGTTCTGAGGAGTCGTGCTTAACGAGCACCTTAGGAATCCTGCTTTCGTCGCCCGAACTCAGCCGTCCACGAATGAACATGTATCCAAACATGAGCAAAAACCCACCGAACAGAAGAGTGATGATGTCACCTGACTGAAGGGTTGCGATGAGGATTAGGAATCCAACTGCTGCAAAGGCAATGAGGAGCATCTTCTGGGATCGTTCCCGCTGTGTTCGCATTGATTCCTTTTGCAACTTGACGATTCGGTCGCCTCGACCCGCAGGCACGGAGCGAACTCTTGGTTCATTTTCGTCGTCTTCGTTTGGATACACGAGAAGATCTTCGAGTGCATCTTTCGGAAGCAAGTCTGTCATGGATCGTGCAAGCATCGATTTTCCGGTACCAGGGTCACCAATCATCAACATGTGGCGTCGTTGTTCTGCTGCCTTTTTGATCACGATTGAGCCAGCTTCCTGACCGATGACTTGGTCAACAAGACGGTCGGGTATTGGTACATCTTCAGTTGACTCGAAGTTGACAGTTTGAATCCACTGCTCGACGCTTTCAGCGATGATGTCGTCGCCTCCGGCAGAGGGTTCAGGAGCCCACACTGTGACTTGTGTATCATCGGCGAGCGGTGCGCTGTTCTCAATGGAATCAGCGCCATCCTCGGCTGCCGTGAGAGGCGCTTCGTCCTCAACAATCTCTTCGGTCACGTTATGCCCTCCACGCTACTCCCCTTTATGGGTTTACAATTCACCATGTATCAAGATGGTGCAGATGCACGAGATCAAAGTTGGTTTTGATCAAGGTACTGCTGTCCGTAGTGAACCCATTGTTCCATGCTCCATCCAGCCGGTAATCCAGTTGCTGGGAGTGGTGGTCCAGCGTACTGTTGTTGTGGAACAACCGGTGCAGGGGCTTGGAAGATATCTTGGGCTCCACCGTACATGGAGTTTGCAACCATGTCGCTCGCAGGGAGCATGGTAGCGCTCCAGTCTTCGACTTCGTTCTTGCTACCGCTTCGGGTGAACATAAGACCGATTAAAAGGGCGACGATGAGGATGCCAATTCCAGCAAAGACAAGTTCCATTGGAATCGATTCAGAAGTGTCTGTGTTGGTTGCTCCCGATGCCGAATCTGTTGGGCAATCTGAACGTGGGTCGGCACATGCGATCTCGAGTTTATCTACCACTTCAGCAAGTTCTGCCTCGAGTTCAGTGGTGTCCTCAGTGGATTCTGCAATGCTTCCTGTGAGCGCAGCCTTCGAAGCTTGTAGGTTGAAGACGTGAGCCTCAAGCATTGCTTCATCCATTTGATCTGGTGTAGGGGCCGTTTCAGTGATGGTCCACTTCATCTTGGTGAGGGTCTTGTAATCATCACCATTGGCGTCACTTGCCGTCATCTCTAGTTCGTAGTAATCACGGTCTCTCGAACCATCTTCTCGTGCGGACTGGCCTTCGAAGACGAGTGAAGGCATGTCGAGGACATTGGTCCACCCAGTTGCGGATTGCGTCACATCTAACTCGTAGGTGAGCAGTCCATCACAGGTACCCGTCAATTCATTGCAGACGTTCCAGTTTGCCATCATGTATGTGAAAACTGGAGCTGCGTCAGTGAGCGTCATTGTGACCGTTGGCGTTTGTCCAATGTATGTGTCAGTCATTTCAGTATAGATTTGGCCAGTGCCATCATCAACTGTTGAAATTTCCAAGGGAAGTGCGTCGTAGACATTCACAATGATTTGGTAGGTGTTCGTGTCGTACTTGTCCATGATTGTGAGGGTCACTGTTTGTGCGCCAACTTGTTCGAATTGAAGGGTCAGCATTCCTGTAAGTAGGTTGTACCGGGCCGCTCCAGATTCAGTAGATTCGACGGTGAGGAACGCCTCTTCTGCGGGGTTGTCAATATCGCTGATTCGAGGGGTGAGGTCAGTGACCATCTGCTCATTTCGCTTGAGTTGAATCGTTTCCATGCTGTCAAGATCGATGCGTGGGGCATCGTTGCTTGGGTTGATTTGCACAATCATGGTTTGTTCGGAAATTTGTTCGCCATCGCTTGCCCGGAGGGTCACGATTGACTGACCGTTGACATCATCGTCCATTGTCTCAAAGCCAAGAGCGTAGCCTTCGAGCATAAAGGAAATGATATCATCATTTGATGTGCTGATCATGGACACTGTGAGTGTGTTTGCGTTCACGGGTTGGCCAGTGTCGTCGGTATCAGAGAGGAACGGAAGGAGGTCAATGATGCCCGAGCCACCTTCATCAATGGTTTGTGTAGGAAGTCCTTCCCAACGTGGTTGACCATTTTCGAGGACATTGAACAGGAGTGTTCCGTATGGCAACTCTCCGGCTTCGGAGTAATCTCCTCCGTCATCGACTCGAATTTCCATGCCTTGTTGTCCAAGTGGACATCCATTGATTTCATTCCATGAGAACTTCACTTCGAGTTCTGTTGTTGATGGATGCCATGCTACGAATGATGGACTGTCTGATGTGATGACAAGGCTTTCCAAAGGCGTCTCTGGGTCAGAGACGTGTCCGGTGAGGTCGAACTTGGTTGTTGTGTCACAAAGGACAGATGGGATTGGTTCTGCGACAATGGAGGGGATTCCGTTGGCGAGTTTGAAGCCATCAGTGCCTGCAGTGACAATCCAGTCGCTTGTTTGTCCTCGTGAATCGACCGTTTGCGATCGGATGTCATACCAACCAGAGGCCATGTCCATTGATGGGCTAAGGAGGTAGGCACGGCCTTCGCTTGGCGAACCTGGATACATGACCATTTCGCCACCGGACACAATGTCGCTGGACCATTGGTTTGCTCCAGTTGGGGAGACTTCAATGTTGAAACTCATCGAGTCGATGGTGTCGACATTGTCGTCAGCATCGCCCTTGGCGAGAATTTCAAACTGTGTGCCACGAGCAATGACATTGTCGCCTTCGACTTGTGCCTTCTTTGCGAGTGGTGGTCGGTCGTGGTCAAGTTCAGACTGAACCAAATTGTTGGCGCTTTGAGTTTCGTCCACGAGACCGGTGAGGCGGACACCGAATGTCGTCTTCCATCCGTTTGTTGGAAGGACAGAGGTGTCAAAGTTCACGGATGCGGTTTGAGAGCCACCTGTGTTGATGTTGTTGAGGGATTTCGTGTCAATGGAAACTTCATTGACGCCGTTCTTGTAAAAGAATTCGATGCTTCCACCAGCGTTGTAGTCGAGGTCGCCAATGTTGTTGATGGTCGTGTCGAGTGTGATCGTGTCGCCGATAATGTACGATGTGCCACCGGTTGGGTTGGTGACGGTAAGACCGTCTGGTGCGAGGTCCATCTTAGGCCCCATCGTCGAGTCGATTGCGTGGTACACGTGGGCAGAAGTGCCGCCCACTGAAACTTGGTTTCCAGCCATGAGGACACCGACCACGATGGCCTTGTTCAGACCACCCGGTACGACCGATGCTGGGACGTTTGACCATGTGACTGACTGGGATGTTGAACTTGGGACGACAGATGCGAAGGAGCTTCCGGATCCGCCGCTCTTCGATTTGTATGTGTCACTGTCAGTGAGCCAAGCCATCCAGCAGTTGTAGCCGTGAGGGATTCCAGAGGTGTAGGTGTATCCAGTGCAATCCTTGTCAACAAGCGCAGCGTAGAGTTTCATGTTGCTTGCTGGGCTACCAGATCCTGTGTATTTGTAGGAGATGTCGATGTCGTAAGTGGTTCCAGTTTGTCCAATCGATGCGGACATGCCGTAATCATTGACTGTTGGAGCCATTCCTCCGCCAGAAGAGAAGAGGGTGTCATATGTGTCGTAATTTGCCGAGGCCCCACCTTGGTTCTTGTCGGTGCGGTCTCCGAAGTAAGCGTCTGGTGCTCCGCCTGTCGACCATGCCCAGTTGTACGGGGCTACATTACCTGCACGGGAGGTGTCAGTGTCGCCGTAGGAAGCGGACATGTACGTGATGTAGACATACTCGTCAGGGTGAAGTTGCTTCACCGCGTGGTGTGCATCGGAGCCGCCGCCTGTTTTGGAGCAGTGACCGCAGTTGTCTGATGAAATATATTGTCCAAACACAACGTGTCCTGGACTCGTTGCTGAACTTGCTTGTTGAACTACAGGCGCCTCATCAAGCGTTTTTTCATTGTCGAGTGGATTCATCTCTGCCGTGAATCCAACAAGGACACTGCCGACGAATAGAGTTACAATTGTTAGAGCGAGAAGGCGTGCGGGCATCTTCATGGATATAACACACACTGGATGGTATTTATACAAACCCCTCTCATGACAGGTCCAGTTTATTCGTTGGACTGCGGGTTTGTGATATATTTATTGTAATTTTCATATATATTCTTGTTGTCGATTGTCCTCTTTTCATCTCACAAAGGATTGAAATCCGAATGGAACTCGCAGGGTTCATGGACAATGATGCATGGGCTGTTTTGGTGGAGCCGGAAGGTAAGGTTCACGTTGTCGAATTAATCGAGGGCGTTCGAAAAATCAAGGGCTTGGGTGTCTTTGATGCAATGGCCACAATCGCTGGTGTACCGTATGGTTCACTGGTCACTCTCGGTCAAAAACAACTGACGCGTTTGCCACCTCGGCTCCCTGAACTTTCCAAAGGCATGCTGAGAAGGGCTCAAACCATCAGCGCCAAAGATGCTGGTTATTTTGTTGCTAAACTCGGCATTGGTTCTGGTGATTCAATTCTCGAAGCCGGACTTGGGAGTGCAGGTCTCTCGATGCACATCGCACGTGCCCTCGGTGGCTCAGGTGTGCATGTTACAGTTGAACCTCGATCAGAGCATGCAGATGTTGGTCTCAAAAACCTGACAAGGGCCCGTCAAAGCTGGACTGAATTTCCAGAGCATCACCATGTCGAAGGCGCAATCGAAGATGTTATTTCTGAAATCACCAAGCATGTCGAAACATTCGATGGGATCATCCTTGATCTGCCTCAGCATCCGTCAGCGATTGCTGCGGTCGCACCCCTTTTGGCCGTTGGCGGTCGGATTGCCTGCTATTGCCCTGTGACGAGCCAAGTCGAACATGCTTGGGAGGCATGCGAGCAAGCAGGCCTCAATGTTGAATGGGCTGGAGAACTCATGGAACGACAATGGGGCAAGGCCTCGAAAGGCGGCATGCGTCCCGTAAACGGACCATTTGGTCACACTGCTTTCCTTTTGATTGCACAACGAACTTCGGTCGAGTGAGGCTCATTCGACAACTCGGATCATCGTTTGGCATTTCGGACAAGTGAATCTAAACGGTGCTTCGCTGCCACGAGGCACGCCCAATCGGGCTTCACATGACGGGCAACTGACCTTTCCGTCTTCCATTCTGCATTCATTGTAACCAAGCGTTTGTTCTTCAGCATCGTTCTCTTCTTCGACCACTTCTTCGGATTGATCAAATTCGTCATCGACATTTTGAGTCACCTTGCGATTTCGACGGAGGTACATGACGCTCAACAGAAGAATGGCAAAGGCCCATCCACCAAGCAGTGTGTTGAGTGTGGTGCTTTGATCAAGTTGGATTCCAAGTGGGAGTGTGACCCCCTGAGGCGGCTCTGCAGGTCCTGCAATCGCGACGCTGAATTGCTCAGATTCCTCGGACCCAGTGGTGCTTGTCACAACAATCTCGTAGGTGGCCTTGAGCACAATATTGGCTGTTTCGTCGTTTTCAATGTTTGATGTAAGCGTGAGCATAAATTCCGCCGATGCGAATGGGGCAAGTTGGAATGTGTTCACGGCACTATCGTCAAGGATTCGTGTCCATTGACCAATCAGCATGCCAGTGCCTTCGCCGTTGTAGCTTAACACGCCTTCAACATGGGTGTTGGCCAAGTTGGTGACGGTCACGACAACGCTTGTACCGCCTGAATAGGGAATCTTGTAGGTGGATGCATCCGTCGTGATGTCGAGTACATTTCCGTTTGCGTACGTTGGTTCGACTGAATAGATTTCAGCGTAGGTCTCGACATAATCACTGCGAGATGTGCTTGTAACTCGGAACTCCAAACTGGCAAGACCAGATTGTGCTCCCTCGTCAATGGTGCACGACCAAGGAATGGCAGAAGAAGAGGCACCAGCTTCGAGTTCGAAAAGCGTGGTTACGCCACAATCCATGTCGACGGTGGTCAGCAATAATTCATCGTATGCAGTCCCCGTGTTTTTCACAACAACACTGCCACGAATGATGCCCCCTGGCGGGGTTTCGTCAACATCGGCAATCACGGTGATTTCAGCACCAGCAACTTGCGGACGAACGGTCAAATTTAGGTGGTCGATGGCCGATGGATCATTGCTCGAAGTTGCATGAAGCGTGATTGTGATGCCGTTTGCAGTGGCGCCAGTCATGACTTCTCGCACCTCGATGAGAACAGTGCTGGTTGCTCCGGATGCAAGCGAAACTGATGTTGTCGAAAGAGAGTAGGTGAACCATGTAGAGTCGGATGAATCCGACAAACTCAATTGCAAAACATCACTTGCCGTGCCGAAGTTTGTGACATCGACAAGGATGGAGGCATTGTTGGATGGACCAGCGACCACTTGTGTGCTTGTGCTTGATAGAAGGACGGAATACCTGTCCTGAATTTGCAAGTCCACTTGTTCAACGGCTGACGCACCCGTTCCGCCGTAACCAAATTCGAGTGGATGTGTTCCCGGTTCGGCGTTGGTGGTTAACGTAATGTTCAGGTACACTTGCGAAGTTTCACCCACACTAAGCATGAGCGAGGAGTGACTAATTTCTGCTGTAGCAGAAGAGGGTAGGCCGCTCATAGATGCAACTAGAATGACATCACGGGTACCTGTGTTGCTGAGCGTGAATGCAGTGGAGGAGGTTGTACCAGGTTGCATGACGATTCGACCATCGATGGGCCCAGCAACGGTGATCTCTGATGTGGCGAGCACCTCAATGTCAACAGATGCCTCGGACACGACGCCATTTCGTGTCACGCTGAATGCCTGAACATACATGCCGACAGCGCCCTCTTCCGCAGTTGTTTGTACCTCCCATGTACCGCTTTCCCCAGCGAGGATGGAGATGTCAGTTGTGGAGGTGATGATGGTGTTTAGGCCTTCTGTGCTCTCAATTTGGAGGTTAAAGGTTCGAGTTTCGCTTCCGTTATTCTGTAAGCGCATGGTGTAAGTTTGCGGAGTGCCGGGTTCAACTTCGACCTGTGTATTGGTTGGTATGAGTTCGAAATCAACCAGCTCATCGACGGCGATCGTGAACGATTCTGCACCAGTCACCACGGCACTTGTTCCTTCGAGGGTTGAGCCCTCAAAGTGGAATTCACATGAATCTGCGATGGTTGCAGTTGCTGGTACGTCAACCTGTATGGTCACGTCAATGGTTGCATCCGGCAGTAGGGCCAGGCTTACAGCGTCTGGTAGAGCAAAGGCGCATGGGCCGCTGAGCGCTTCAACATTCCAATCATAGTCGGTTTCTGCATTTCCAGTGTTTGTCACCGATACCGAAGTGTTCGTTGTCATGCCCGTTAAGAATTGAGAAT
>UPTG01002840.1_pt1 | contig 11529 bp, 7 predicted proteins | sample 2160121 | NCBI WGS metagenome assembly UPTG01 (sample SAMN06266255, study PRJEB28933) | marine metagenome | isolation source: Columbia River Estuary | place: USA:Columbia River Estuary, USA | collected 2014-07-27 | reverse complement strand
ATGCAAGTGGAGTTGGTCCTCCAAAATTCATTGGAATCCCTCCAGTAGGATCAACATCTTTAATCTCACCATGCTGACTCTCGAATTTTGTAACATTATCTGCAAGCGCTTTCATTAATCTTTTTGCATGCTGAGGAGTAAGAATAATTCTAGACCTTACTTTTGCCTTAGGAATTCCTGGCATCATCTGAATAAAATCAACCACAAACTCTGATGGAGAATGATTGATTATAGCCAGATTACTATAAGTTCCTTCAGCTACTTCTTCAGTAAGCTCAATGTTTAATCCGTCTTTTTTATTTTCCTTTGACATAATTATAATTTTATTCTTTCTCAGACGCTTCTACTTCAACAACTAGCTCCTCTTCTACTTCAGGAGCATTAGCAGCTTCTTCCTTCAATTGCATTAATCTATCATATTCAACTTGAGAACCAACAATAGTATCAGCAGCTTGTACCAATCCCGTTCCTGCTGGAATTTTCTTACCAATAATTACATTCTCTTTAAGTCCAACTAAAGTATCAACCTTAGCATTAATTGCAGCCTCATTAAGTACTTTAGTAGTTTGCTGGAATGATGCTGCTGAAATCCATGAATCTACCTGTAAAGATGCTCTAGTAATACCTTGAAGTACTGGAATTGAAATTGCAGGCTGAGCTTCTCTAGCTTCAACCGCTTTTGCATCTTTTCTCTTTAATCTTGAGTTTTCTTCTCTTAATTGTCTTGGCGAAATAATTTGTCCTTTCTTCAATTCTTCCGAATCACCAGTTTCAGTAACAATCATCATACCAAATAACATATCATTTTGCTCATTAAATTTAGCTTTACCAACTAATGCTCCTTCTAAGAAATAAGTATCACCTGAATGAGAGATATTTACTTTACGCATCATTTGTCTAACTAAAACTTCAAAGTGCTTATCGTTAATTTTTACACCTTGCAAACGATATACATCTTGAATCTCATTTACAATATATTGCTGAACCTCAACTACACCTTTAATTGCTAAAATATCAGCAGGAGTAATAACACCATCACATAAAGGCATACCCGCTTTTACATAATCATTTTCCTGAACTAGGATATGCTTAGCTAATTTAATTAAGTATTTTTTAGTTTCACCAGTTTTAGTTGTAATAATAACCTCTCTATTACCTCTTTTGATTTTCCCAAATGAAACAGAGCCATCAACCTCAGAAACTACAGCAGGGTTAGAAGGATTTCTCGCTTCAAACATCTCAGTTACTCTAGGTAGTCCCCCAGTAATATCACCAGATGAACCAGCAGACCTTGGTATCTTAGCTAAAATATCACCAGCTTTAATTTTCTTGCTATCATCAACAGCTAAATGGGCTCCAACAGGAATAGTATAAGTTCTATCCCCAATTGTAATAGAAGGAGAAATTTTTCTACTTCTACTATCAATAATTACTTTCTCTTGATGCCCTGTTTGCTCATCAGATTCAGTTCTAAATGAAACCCCTTCTTCAATATCATTAAACTCAACTTTACCAGCAATTTCTGATATAATTACAGCATTATAAGGATCCCATTGACAAATAACATCACCTTTTTTGACCTCCCCATCTTTAATAAAGATAGTAGAACCATAAGGAACAATATTTGTAGATAAAATTACTCCATTTTTATCATCAACAACTTTAGTTTCAGCAGATCTAGAAACAACAATTTCAATTGCTTTACCATCTTTATCTTTTGATTTAACAGTTCTTAAATCCTCAATTTCTAATCTACCATCTTTTTTAACAGTTAAAGATGAATCAACTTCTGACCTAGAAGCAGTACCCCCAACATGGAAGGTTCTAAGAGTAAGCTGTGTACCCGGCTCACCAACTGATTGAGCAGCTACAACACCAACAGACTCACCAACTTGCGCCATTCTGTTAGTTGACAAAGATTTACCATAACATTTCTTACAAATACCTCTTCTTGTCTGACATGTTAAAGCAGATCTTACTTCAACCATTTCAACTCCAGCAGCATCAATTGCTTTAGCAACTGTATCAGTAATCATGTCATTAGATGCAACCATTAACTTTTCAGTTTTTGGGTGGAATATATCATGTAAACTTACTCTGCCAGAAATTCTATCAGATAATAATTCAACAATATCATCATTATTTTTAAGAGCAAAAACTTCTAATCCTCTTAAAGTTTCACAATCATCTTCAGTAACAATTACATCCTGAGCTACATCAACAAGTCTTCTTGTAAGGTAACCAGCATCTGCTGTTTTAAGTGCCGTATCTGCAAGTCCTTTTCTCGCCCCATGAGTAGAGATAAAGTACTCCAAAATTGAAAGTCCTTCACGGAAGTTAGTTGTAATTGGATTCTCAATAATTGATTCACCATGATCACCAGATTTTTTAGGTTTTGCCATAAGACCCCTCATACCAGATAACTGACGAATTTGTTCCTTAGAACCCCTTGCACCAGAATCAAGCATCATATATACAGAATTAAACCCTTGCTTATCAGTACTAATGTTTCTCATAACTGTATCAGTTAATCGAGCATTAGTAGTAGTCCAAACATCAATTACTTGGTTGTATCTTTCATTATTAGTAATGAATCCCATTGCGTAATTGTTCTTAATTTCATCTACCTTTTTGTTTGCATCAGCAATTAATCCTTCTTTTTCTTCAGGAACAAGTACATCACCAAGGTTAAATGATAATCCTCCTCTAAATGCCATATTAAACCCGATAGTTTTAATTGCATCTAGGAAGTGAACAGTAGCTGAAACTCCACAAGTTTCTAACACATCACCAATAATATTTCTTAAAGCTTTTTTAGTTAAAAGCTCATCAATAAAATTAATTTCAGCTGGCACATATTCATTAAATAATACTCTACCAACAGTAGTATCAACTAAAGAAGTTTTACCTTTTGTATCAGTAACCCTTACTTTAATCATTGCATGTAAATCAGCTTTTTTCTCATTATAAGCAATCTTAACTTCATCTAAAGAGTAGAAAGTCATTCCTTCTCCTTTTACTTTCTCTTCATCAGTTGATCTTTTCTCTTTAGTCATGTAATAAAGTCCTAAAACCATATCCTGTGAAGGTACAGTAATTGGAGCTCCATTTGCAGGATTTAAAATATTATGAGAAGCTAACATTAACACCTGAGCTTCTAAAATTGCTGCTGCACCTAAAGGTAAGTGAACTGCCATTTGATCCCCATCAAAATCGGCATTGAAAGCCGCACAAGCCAATGGATGAAGTTGAATTGCTTTTCCTTCAATCATCTTTGGTTGGAAAGCTTGTATACCTAATCTGTGAAGTGTAGGGGCTCTGTTTAATAAAACTGGATGTCCTTTCATTACATTTTCTAGAATATCCCAAACAACAGGCTCTCTAGTATCAATAATCTTTTTAGCAGACTTAACTGTTTTTACAATTCCTCTTTCAATCAGTTTTCTAATGATAAATGGCTTGTAAAGTTCAGCAGCCATATCTTTAGGTATTCCACATTCATGTAAATTTAATTCAGGACCTACAACAATTACAGAACGAGCAGAATAATCTACCCTTTTACCTAATAAATTCTGACGGAACCTACCTTGCTTTCCTTTTAAGGAATCAGATAATGATTTTAATGCTCTTTTTCCATCTGCTTTAACTGCTGAAGATTTTCTTGAATTATCAAATAAAGCATCAACAGATTCCTGTAACATTCTTTTTTCATTTCTCAAGATAATTTCAGGAGCATTAATCTCCATTAATCTTTTCAACCTATTATTTCTAATAATTACTCTTCTGTATAAATCATTTAAATCAGAAGTAGCGAATCTTCCTCCATCTAAAGGAACTAAAGGTCTTAATTCTGGTGGAATTACTGGAATCACTTTAACAGTCATCCATTCAGGTCTGTTCTCAGTATGTGTTTGACCATCACGCATTGACTCTACAATTTGCAGTCTTTTTAAAGCTTCCTTTTTTCTTTGTTGAGATGTTTCATTAGCTGCCTGATCTCTTAAGGCATAAGATAAGTCATCAAGATTTATTTTTGATAACAAACTATGGATTGCTTCAGCACCCATTTTTGCAACAAATTTATTAGGGTCATCCTCACTTAAGTATTGATTTTCTAAAGGTTGAGCATCTAAAATATCTAAGTACTCTTCTTCAGTTAAGAAATCTAAATATTTAACTGCTTCTCCTTCAGCATTTACAATTCCTTCAGGAGCATTAATTACTACATATCTTTCATAGTAAATAATCATATCTAATCTCTTAGACGGAAGCCCTAATAAATAACCAATTTTATTTGGTAAAGTTCTAAAGTACCAGATATGAGCAACAGGAACAACTAAATTAATATGTCCTATTCTCTCTCTTCTTACTTTCTTTTCAGTTACTTCAACACCACATCTATCACATACAATTCCTCTATATCTGATTCTTTTGTATTTTCCACAATGGCATTCAAAATCCTTAGTAGGTCCGAAAACTCTTTCACAAAATAATCCACCACTTTCTGGCTTATATGTTCTGTAATTAATAGTTTCTGGTTTTGTAACCTCACCAGATGATTTTGCTAAAATATCTTCAGGAGATGATAAACTAATTTTAATTGAGTTTATATCCTGAGCTTGTCTGTTCTGTTTTGTATTTCTCATGAGTAATATTATTCAAATGAAACTTTTAATCCTAATCCATTAAGTTCGTGTAATAATACATTGAACGATTCTGGAATACCTGGTGTAGGCAAATCTTTTCCTTTTACAATTGCTTCAAAAGCTTTTGCTCTACCAACTACATCATCCGACTTAAGCGTAAGCATCTCTTGTAAGATATTTGCTGCACCATAACCTTCAAGTGCCCAAACCTCCATTTCTCCAAGTCTTTGCCCACCAAACTGAGCCTTACCTCCAAGTGGTTGTTGTGTAATTAATGAGTAAGGTCCAATTGATCTTGCATGCATTTTATCATCAATTAAATGCCCTAGTTTAAGCATATAGATAATACCTACTGTTGCGGTTTGTGCAAAACGTTCACCAGTACCACCATCATATAGATAAGTTTGACCTAATCTTGGAACTCCAGCCTCATCAGTTTCAGCATTAATTTGATCAATACTAGCTCCATCAAATACAGGAGTAAAATACTTTTTACCTAATTCTTGTCCAGCCCAGCCTAAAATTGTTTCATAGATTTGACCGAGATTCATCCTAGAAGGTACACCAAGTGGATTTAAAATAATATCAACAGGAGTTCCGTCTTCTAAGAAAGGCATATCCTCATCTTTTACAATACGAGATACAATTCCTTTATTACCATGACGACCCGCTAACTTATCACCCACCTTAACTTTTCTTTTTTGAGCGATTTGAACTTTAGCTAATTGCAATACTCCATTTGGCAATTCATCACCAATTGTAATAGCAAAACGTTTTCTTCTATGCTCTCCATAGATATCATTATACTTTCTTATGTAGTTCTCTATAGTAGTATTTACAAGAAGGTTATTGTCTTTATTACCTGTCCAGTTATAAGGATCAACTAAAGTAAAGTCAACGCCAAGTAACATTTTCTTTGTAAATTTCTCACTTTTAGGAATTACTTCTTCTCCTAAAATATTCTTAACACCTTTTGCTGCTTTACCACCAATAATTTGATAAAGTTTACCAGCTAAGATATTCTTAAGTGCATGAGCTTCTTTCTCAAAAGTAACATCTAATTGTTCTAATTGTTCTTTATCTGCAGATTTCATCCTTCTATCCTTGATAGTTTTTGCAAATAATGATTTACCAATTACAACACCAGCATTAGCAGGTTTTGCTTTCAAAGAAGCATCTTTTACATCACCAGCTTTTTCGCCAAAAATAGCTCTCAATAATTTTTCTTCTGGAGTAGGATCAGACTCTCCTTTAGGAGTAATTTTACCAATAAGAATATCGCCATGCTTAACATTAGCTCCAATTCTTACCATTCCATATTCATCTAAATCCTTAGTTGCAGTTTCACTAATATTAGGAATGTCAGCAGTTAACTCCTCTACTCCCCTCTTAGTTTCTCTAACATTTACAACATGCTCAGCAATATGTAATGAAGTAAACATATCTTCTCTTACAACTCTTTCAGATAAAATAATTGCATCCTCAAAATTATACCCTTTCCAAGGCATGAAGGCAACTTTTAAGTTTCTACCAATAGCTAATTCACCATTTTCAGTTGCATAACCATCACAAAGCACTTGTCCTTTAGTTACTTTATCTCCAACTCTAACAATCGGCTGAATATTAATACAAGTTCTTTGATTTGTTTTTTGGAATTTAGTTAAACTATATGTTTTCTCTGCTTCATCAAAACTTACTAATTCCTGCTCTTCAGTTTTAGTATATTTAACTTTGATAGTGTTTGCATCTACATAAGTAACTTTACCTTCTCCTTCTGCATTAATCATTGTTCTAGAATCACGAGCAACATGTGGCTCAAGTCCAGTTCCAACAATTGGAGCATCAGTTCTTAATAAAGGAACAGCTTGCCTCATCATATTAGATCCCATCAGAGCTCTATTGGCATCATCATGCTCTAAGAAAGGAATCAATGAAGCTGCAATAGAAGCAATTTGATTAGGAGCTACATCCATCAATGTTACTTTAGATGGTTCAGCAATTAAATAATCTGCTTCACTTCTTGATTTAATTCTATCATTCTCAAATGAACCATCTTCATTTAAAGGTGCGTTTGCTTGTGCAATTACTTGCTCAATTTCTTGTTCTGCACTCTTATAAACTGGAGCTTCAGTTGCATCAATTTTACCTTCAACTACATTTCTATAAGGAGTTTCAATAAATCCTAACTTATTAATTTTAGCAAATACTGCTAAAGAAGAAATAAGTCCAATATTTGGCCCCTCTGGAGTTTCAATAGGACAAAGTCTTCCATAATGCGTATAGTGAACATCTCTCACCTCAAATCCTGCTCTTTCTCTAGTTAAACCTCCAGGTCCTAAAGCTGAAATTCTTCTTTTGTGAGTTACCTCTGCTAATGGATTAGTTTGATCCATAAATTGAGATAATTGAGAAGTTCCAAAGAATGAATTAATTACTGCAGATAAAGTTTTTGCATTAATTAAGTCAATTGGAGTAAATACCTCATTATCTCTTACATTCATTCTTTCACGAATAGTACGAGCCATTCTACTTAATCCAACATTAAATTGGTTTGAAAGTTGCTCACCAACCGTTCTAATTCTTCTATTACTCAAGTGATCAATATCATCAACATCAACTTTAGAGTTAGTTAAAGAAATAAGGTTACTAATTATAGATACAATATCTTCATTAGTTAAAACCATTTTATCAATAGGGATATCTAGTTTTAATCTAGAGTTAATTCTAAATCTACCTACATGTCCTAAACTATATCTTTGGTCAGAGAAGAATAATTTATCAATAATTCCTCTTGCTGTATCATCATCTGGTGCTTCTGCTGATCTTAATTGTCTGTAAATATGTCTTACAGCCTCTACTTCAGAGTTAGTTGGATCTTTCTGTAAAGTATTATAAATTAATGCGTGATCAGATGCGCTTCCATCCTCTTTATGTAATAAAATATTTTCAACACCTGAATCAATAATTTCATTAATATGAGACTTCTCAATAATAGTATCTCTCTCAAGAATTACTTCATTTCTTTCAATTGGGACTAATTCACCAGTATCTTCATCAACAAAATCATCAACCCATGACTTGAGAACTCTTGCAGCTAATTTTCTACCAACAACTTTCTTTAATCCACTTTTTGATACTTTAACTTCATCAGCTAAATTAAAAATAGATAAAATATCTCTATCAGATTCATATCCAATAGCTCTTAATAAAGTTGTAACAGGTAATTTTTTCTTTCTATCAATATAAGCATATAATACATTATTGATATCAGTAGTAAATTCAATCCAAGAACCTTTAAAAGGAATTACTCTTGCTGAATACAATTTAGTACCATTTGAATGGAAACTTTGTCCAAAGAAAACACCAGGAGATCTGTGCAATTGAGAAACAACAATTCTTTCAGCACCATTCACCACAAAACTTCCTTTTGGTGTCATAAATGGAATATTTCCAAAATATACATCTTGTACAATTGTTTCGAAATCCTCATGATCCGCATCTGTACAATATAATTTTAACTTAACTTTTAAAGGGACTTTAAAAGTAAGCCCTCTACTAATACATTCTTCAATAGAATATCTTGGAGGGTCAATTGTATAATCAATAAATTCTAATACAAAATTATTTCTCGAATCTGTAATAGGGAAAAGCTCTTCAAAAGCTTTATACAAACCTTCATTTCTTCTTTCATCTAAGGTAGTTCCAATCTGAAAAAAAGATTGAAAACTTTTAAGTTGAACATCTAAAAAATCAGGGAAATTAACCGTGTTTTTAATTGATGCAAAATTAATTCTTTGGGTGTTATTTGTTGTAGCCAATGCTTTGAGTTTTAGTTATAAAAAAGGGGTTCTATAAAAAAACGAAAGGGTTTAAACCTTATGTAACCATAAGATTTAAACCTTTTAAATGTTTAAAGAAAATTACTTCAGTTCTACTTCAGCTCCAGCTTCTTCTAATGCTTTAAGAATTCCTTCAGCTTCATCTTTACTAACTCCTTCTTTTACTGCTTTAGGAGCTGAGTCAACAATATCTTTTGCTTCTTTAAGTCCTAAACCTGTTAATTCCTTAACAGCTTTTACAACTTTTAATTTTGCAGCACCTGCTGCTTTCAAGATAACATCAAATTCTGTTTGTTCTTCACCTGCATCAGCACCACCTCCAGCTGCTGCTGGTCCTGCTACAGCTACTGCTGCTGCTGGCTCAATTCCATACTCATCTTTAAGTATAGTAGCTAATTCGTTTACATCTTTTACAGTTAAGTTAACTAACTCTTCTGCAATTTTTTTTACGTCTGCCATTTTATTTGTTTTTAATTTATTTATTTATTTTAAATGTTGGAAGCATTTCTTTTTTAGTTTGCTCTTTCTTCTAGAGCCTTTACAATTCCTGATAATTTGTTTCCTCCTGATTGTAATGAAGAGATAACATTCTTAGCTGGAGATTGTAATAATGTGATGATATCACCAATAAGCTCATCTTTAGATTTAAGATCCGCTAGAGCTGATAGATTTTCATCACCAATATAAAGAGACTCCTCAATATGAGCAGCTTTTAAAATTGGCTTATCATTTTTCTTTCTAAATTCTTTAATCACTTTTGCAGGAGCGTTACCAGCTTCAGCTTGCATAATAGAAGTATTACCAACTAATACATCATACAATTCACTAAAATCAGCATTATTTTTCTCTAAAGCTTTCTTTAAAAGAGTATTCTTTACAACTTGTAATGAAACATCTCTCTTAAAACATAATCTTCTTAAAGCACTATTTTCCTCAGCAGTTAAGCCAGAGATATCAGCTAAATAAAAGTTATTATTATCATTAAGCATCCCGTCAAGGACCTCAATCATTTGATTTTTTTCTTGTTTATTCATTTTTTGCTATTCTAAAATTTATTGACCTAATGAGTTAGCATCAATTTCAATACCTAATCCCATTGTGCTTGACATATAAACACTCTTAACATAAGTACCTTTAGCTGCTGATGGTTTTAACTTGATAATAGTTTGTAATAACTCGTTAGCATTTTCTGAAATCTTCTGAGCATCAAAAGAAACCTTAGCAACTGAAGCGTGAATTATTCCATTCTTTTCAACTTTAAAATCAATTTTCCCTTTTTTAACATCAGCTACTGCTTTAGCTACATCCATAGTTACAGTACCAGATTTTGGATTTGGCATCAAACCTCTTGGCCCTAACACTCTACCTAAAGCACCAATTTTACCCATAATTGAAGGCATAGTTACAATAACATCTATATCAGTCCAACCACCTTTAATTTTTTCAATATACTCATCTAACCCAACATAATCAGCACCAGCTTCTTTTGCTTCTGCTTCTTTATCAGCAGATACTAAAGCCAAAACTTTTAAAGTTTTACCAGTACCATGAGGCAAAGATGCAACCCCTCTTACCATTTGATTCGCTTGTCTAGGATCAACACCTAATCTTACAGCTAAATCAACAGTTGCATCAAATTTTACTTTTGAATTTTCTTTTACAATTGCTGATGCTTCATCTAAACTATATGATTTATTTAAATCAACATTTTCTAAAACACCTTTTCTGTTTTTACTAATTGCCATCAGTTCAATTATTTATTTAATTATGAAGGAAAATTTCCTTTAACATTTACTCCCATACTTCTTGCAGTACCAGCTACCATCTTCATTGCAGATTCGATTTTAAAAGCATTTAAATCTGCCATTTTATCTTCTGCAATAACTTTTACTTGATCCCATGTAATAGTTGCAACTTTAACTCTATTTGGCTCACCTGATCCACTTTTCTTTTTAGCAGCAGCTAAAATTTGTGCAGCAGCTGGTGCAGTTTTAATGATAAATTCAAATGATTTATCAGCAAAAACAGTAATTACAACAGGAACAATACTTCCTGCTTTTTCCTGAGTTCTTGCATTAAACTGCTTACAGAATTCCATAATATTAACTCCTTTTGCTCCAAGTGCTGGACCAACTGGTGGTGCAGGATTTGCAGCTCCGCCTCTAATCTGTAACTTAATAAGTCCTGAAATTTTTTTTGCCATTTCTTTATCTTTATAATTTTTCTACTTGCATAAAGTTTAATTCTAAAGGAGTTTTTCTCCCAAAGATTTTCACCATTAATTGTAACTTCTTCTTATTTTCATCAATACCTTCAATCTCGGCATTAAAACTATTAAAAGGTCCATCAATTACTTTTACAGTTTCACCAACAACAAAAGGAATACTAACATGTTCATCAGTTAAAGCCATTTCATCAACCTTACCTAATATTCTATTAATCTCACTTTTTCTCATTGGGACAGGAACACCTCCTTTGGTAGCTCCTAAAAAACCAAGAACATTAGTAACATTCTTTAAGATGTGAGGAACCTCTCCAACTAAATTAGCTTCAACCAAAACATATCCAGGAAAGAAATTTCTTTCTTTACTAACCTTTTTCCCATTCCTAATCTGATAAACCTTTTCAGTAGGAACAAGTATTTGAGAAACAAAATCTTGCATCCCAAGTCTATCAATCTCCTTCTCAATAAAAGTAACGGTTTTTCTTTCTTTACCACCCATTACTCTTAGTACATACCAGTTCATATTTTCAACCTCTTGTTCCATAGTATATTAAGCAAATAAACTGTAAAATACATCCATAATATTACTGAATGTTTGATCCATTAAGTAAATTATTAATGCAATAATTGCAGATGCAATAGCAACAACAATAGAACTACTTTGTAATTCTGACCATGTTGGCCAACTTACTTTATTCATTAACTCATCATATGAGCTCTTAATGTATGATTCTTTATTTGCCATATTATATCTTTTTTTCCAATCGCACGGGTGGAGAGACTCGAACTCCCAGCCAATAGTTTTGGAGACTACTACTCT
>UPTG01002836.1_pt1 | contig 11541 bp, 9 predicted proteins | sample 2160121 | NCBI WGS metagenome assembly UPTG01 (sample SAMN06266255, study PRJEB28933) | marine metagenome | isolation source: Columbia River Estuary | place: USA:Columbia River Estuary, USA | collected 2014-07-27 | reverse complement strand
CAATAACACGCTGTGCTGTTTTTAAGCCAATACCTTTTACAGATTGTATTAAGGTAACATTTTCTGAGGCTATTGCGTTTTGTACTTCTTCTGAACTCATAGAAGACAACATTGTTCTGGCAATACTTGGCCCAACTCCAGATACAGAAATCAATAATTTAAATACTTCTCTTTCGGTTTTGCTAATAAATCCATAAAGTGTGTGAGCGTCCTCTCTTACAGAAAGATGAGCAAATAATCGCACATTCTCATCGTCTGAAAGTGCCGAAAAAGTTTGTAGTGAAATGTGTAACATATAACCAACTCCAGCACAATCTACAACTACATATGTTGGGTTTTTTTCTACAAGTCTTCCTCTAATTTGTGTAATCATATTCTTGTTTCTTCTTCTAATGTAATAAATTATTTATTCCTTTCGTTGTTTTTGTTGAGCATCTACAACCGCAACTGCCGCCATATTCACCATTTCATCTACACTTGCTCCTAATTGGATAATATGTGCAGGCTTTTTAAACCCAAGAATAATAGGCCCAACAGACTCAGAACCATCAATTTGTTTCAATAATTTATAGGTAATGTTCGCAGATTCTAAGTTGGGAAATATAAGAACATTTACTTTCTTTCCATTTAATTTAGAAAAAGGAAATTCTTTAGCAAGCATTTCTGGATTTAAAGCAAAATCTGCTTGTAATTCTCCGTCTATATTAACATTAGGAAAATGCCTGTGAATATACGAGACTGCATCCTGAATTTTTCTTGAACTATCTGAGTTAGATGATCCAAAGTTAGAAAAAGAAAGCATTGCAATATTTGGTTTCATCCCAAACATTTTAGCAATCTTATACGTCATTTGAGAAATCTTAGCTAGATCTTTTGCTGATGGATTTATGTTAATGGTTGTATCTGCCAAAAACATAGGCCCTTGTTTTGTTAGCATTAAATTGGTGGCAGCTATTCTTGAGACTCCCTTGTCTTTTCCAATTAACTCAATCATTGGCTTCACAACTGTTGGGTAAGGTCTAGAATATCCTGTTATTAAAGAATCTGCTTCACCTTCATTTACCATCATTGCTGCGAAGTAATTTCGTTCTCGCATTAACTTTTTTGCTTGATGTAAACTAATCCCTTTACGTTGTCTAGTTTCCCAATATTTGGTAGCAAAATAATCTCTACGTTCTGTTTCTTCGTCTGTTTTAGGGTCATAAATTGGAATCTCTGCTGTAAAGCCTAGCTCTTCTTTTAAGGCTAAAATAACATCTTTTCTACCTAATAAAATTGGATGACCTATTTTTTCCTCGTGTACTCTTTGTGCTGCTTTCAATACATCTAAATGATCTGCTTCTGCAAAAACAATACTCTTTGGGCTTCTTTTGGCTCTGTTGTGTAGCAGTCTAATTTCTTTACTTCCAATACCAGACCTGTCCATTAATTGTTCTCTATACTTATCCCAATCTTCAATAGGCTCTAAAGCAACACCAGACTCAATGGCTGCTTTGGCAATTGCTGGAGGAATTTCATAAATTAATCTTGGATCAAATGGTTTTGGAATAATATATTCTTTCCCAAAAGACAAGCTTACTTCATCATATACAATGTTTACTTGTTCTGGAACCGATTGTTTGGCTAAATCTGCTAATGCATTTACAGCAGCCATTTTCATTTCTTCATTAATTTTTGTGGCTCTAACATCTAGAGCTCCTCTAAAAATAAAAGGAAAGCCTAATACATTGTTTACCTGGTTAGGATGATCTGATCTTCCTGTAGCCATAATAATATCATCTCTCGTAGCACAAGCAACATCATATGAAATCTCTGGCACTGGATTTGCCATGGCAAAAACTATTGGATCTTTTGTCATAGAAAGCAGCATCTCTGGAGTAACTACATCTCCTTTAGACAGGCCAATAAATACATCTGCATTTTGCATGGCTTCTTCTAGAGTATTAATATCTTTTGCTGTAGCAAACTCTTGTTTTTGAGACGTTAAATTATCTCTATCTTTTCTAATAACTCCTTTGCTATCACACATAACAATATTCTCATTCTTTGCTCCTAATCTTAGGTACAATCGAGTACAAGATATTGCTGCCGCTCCTGCTCCGTTTACAACTATCTGAACTTTAGAAATGTCTTTTTGAGTAATTTCTAAAGCATTTTTAAGCGCTGCTGCGGAAATTATAGCAGTACCGTGCTGATCATCATGCATCACAGGAATATCTAATTCTTCTACGAGCCTTCTTTCAATTTCAAAAGCTTCAGGAGCTTTAATATCTTCTAAGTTTATTCCACCAAAAGTAGGTGATATCGCCTTTACTGTTTCTACAAACTTATCTACATCTGTTGCATCTATCTCAATATCAAAGACATCTATGTCTGCAAATATTTTAAATAATAAACCTTTTCCTTCCATTACAGGCTTTGAAGCCAAAGGACCAATATCTCCCAAACCTAAAACAGCTGTCCCATTTGTAATAACTGCTACTAAGTTTCCTTTAGCAGTATACTTGTATGCGTTATTCTTATCTTTTACAATTTCTAAGCAAGGTTCTGCAACTCCTGGAGAATACGCCAAAGCCAAATCATGTTGGGTAGCATATTTTTTAGTAGGTACAACCTCTATTTTTCCTGGTTTTGGCTTCGCATGGTATAACAAAGCTTCATGCCTTTTTCTAGAATCACTCATCTAATCATTTTTTGTTTGAGACTTACAAATATAGCCTTTATCAAAGAAAAGAGATCTATAGAATATTAAGACTTTATTGTATCTTGTTTAACAAAAATTATAGTTCTTGATAGGTTGGTATCCTATATGTTTGCTATTATAAAACCAATAGATTTTGATATGAAAAAAATCACTCTATATACGCTCTTATTGTGTTGCTTTTCATCTTTTGCTCAGATTACTGGAAGAATTACAGACACAAAACAAAACCCACTATCTTTTGTGAGTGTTTACCTAGATAAAACAGTAGCTGGAACGACCTCTAATGACAATGGAAATTATGAGTTAAATATTAAAAAAACTGGTGACTATAGTGTTGTTTTTCAGTTTTTAGGATATAAAACTATCAAAAAAACAGTTTCTATTGCTAGTTTTCCTTTTCAATTAGATGTTATTTTAGAAGATGAAAAAATAATTTTAGATGAAATTTCTATTTCAACAAAAGACAATCCTGCCAATAAAATTATTAGAAATGCTATTGATAGTAAAGATAAAAACACCGATAAATTTAGAGAATTTACAGCCAATTTCTATTCTAGAGGTTTATTTAAAGTAAAAGAGGCTCCAGAAAAAATTCTTGGGCAGAGCTTAGGTGATTTAGGAGGAGGATTAGATTCTACAAGAACCGGAATCATTTATTTATCTGAAACGGTTTCAGAGATAACTTTTCAAAAAAAGCCTAGAAATTTTAAAGAAAAAATTATTGCTTCAAAGGTTAGTGGTTCAAATAACGGAATTAGTTTTAACAGAGCTGAAGAAGCTGATTTTGATTTTTATGGAAACACTGTTTTTGTAGCGGAAAGTAATTTGGTTTCTCCAATTTCTGATGTTGCTTTTGGGTATTACACATTTATACTAGAAGGTTCTTTTTATGATAAAAACGGACGGTTAATTAACAAGGTAAAGGTGCTCCCTAAAAGAGATAATGATAGAGTTTTTGGTGGTTTTATATATATCGTTGAAGATGATTGGGCTATTTATGGTATTGATTTAATTGCTACTGGAAAGCAAGTTGGTATTCCAATTATTGATGAATTAAAATTCAAACAAAATTACAATTATTCAGAAACAAATAATGCTTGGATTAAAATTTCACAAACCATCGATTTTAAGTTTGGCCTCTTTGGCTTTAATATTGATGGGCGGTTTTCCGCAGGATATTCTAACTATAATTTTAACCCTGAATTTACAAAAAAAACATTTACAAAAGAGGTCTTATCATTTGAAAAGGGTGCCACAGAAAAAGACACTGTCTTTTGGAATCTATTAAGGCCCGTACCTCTAACACTAGAAGAAACTGAAGACTATACCTTAAAAGACAGTATTAAAGTGGTAAGAAAGTCTAAGAAATATTTAGATTCTGTTGATGTAAAACGAAATAAATTTAACTTACTATCGCCTATTACAGGTTATACGTATAGTAATTCATATAAGAAATGGTCCGTATCTTTTAATTCTCCTCTAGGAAGTTTAGCCTATAATACTGTTAAAGGGTGGAACGTATTTACAGGTGTTAGATATTTTAAACGTTTAAATGATAAAGGAAAATGGATTAACACCGGTGTTACTCTTAATTATGGCATCTCAGAAAAGAAAATCCGACCTGTGTTTTTTTTTACTAAAAAATGGAACAGCCTAGAGAGACCTAGGTTTTCTATTTCTGGCGGAATTACGACTCCTCAATTTAATAACAGAAACCCCATTTCTAGGCTTAATAATACAGTCTATTCTTTAGTTAGAAAAGAAAACTACTTAAAAATATACGAGAGAACATATAGTAGAATTGCATATTCTCAAGAAGTAACCAACGGTGTGTATATGTCTGGTTCTTTAGAATATGCGAGTAGAAAGCCTTTATTTAATACTACGGACTATGTTACTTTAGGAAGAAATATTGCATTTCAATCTAACAACCCTTTAGATCCTACAGATTTTAGAGCTCCATTTGTACAACATAATATTGCCAGCTTAAACATTGGCGCAAAGATTGTTTTTGATCAAAAATACTTGTCATATCCAGATAGAAAATTTGCAATTGGTAACTCTAAATACCCAGCTGTATCTATTAACTATCGTAAAAATTTCGGAGCAAGTTCTAGTGAGTTTAATTCTGATTTATTTACTGCTAATCTTCGCCAATTTGTTTCTTTAGGAAACTTTGGTAATTTTAGATACAATGTGCGTTCTGGAATTTTCTTACAACAGAAAGACATTCCGTTTATGGATTATTTACATGCTAATGGAAATCAAGTAAAATTAGCTCCCTCTAACAAAATGACTAGCTTTGGATTGCTAAATTACTACCAATTTAGCACCAACGATAAATATGCTGAGGCTCATCTAGAACATAACTTTAAAGGTTTTTTATTAGGTAAAATTCCACTCATCAACAAACTAAATTTTCATTTGGTTGCTGGCGCAAAAGGATTGTTTTCTGGAGGAAAGAAACCATATTCAGAATATTCTATTGGATTGGATAATATTGGGTTTGGAAAATGGAGATTCTTACGTGTAGATTATGTACGATCTAACTTTAACGGAACAAAAGGAGAGGGTTTCTTATTTGGTATTACCTTCTAATTAAAATATCCGTTATCTTTGACTTTATGAACTTAAAAGTACTTCTTTTTGGAATATCAACAGACCTAGTAGGTGCAACAAGCATGGTTTTTTCTATTTCTCCAAACACAACTATTTTAGAGTTTAAGACACAGTTACAAGAACAATATCCTCAATTGACCGATATTAATTCATACGCAATAGCTGTAAATGAGAGCTACGCGCATAACGAAACTGTCTTAAAAGAAAATGATATAGTTGCTATTATTCCGCCAGTAAGCGGAGGGTAAAGTATCATAATGTAAAAAATAGAATTACTAGTTCATTTTTTCATTAGATCATGTATAATTATCGGAGATACTTCTTATCTACATAGAAAGTTCCAAAGGGAAGAATTGATGCCAATAAAATAACTGAAAAATTCTTTATACTCCATTTCATCTCAGATTTCAATAAAAAAGCTACTACTAAATATCCTACAAATAACAATCCGTGTGGCATACCTAAAAGCTTTACATATTGAGGGTCATTCATCCAATACTTAATAGGGACGGCTACAAAGAGTAATAATAAATAAGAGGTTCCTTCTAAAAAACTAACAACTCTAAAAAAGGTTTTCATGATAATTGATGTCAAAAATTATTATTGCAAAGATACGTGCTAGATTTCCTATTTTTGTAGAACTATGGGCAATACTTATATTAAAATTACTTCAGAAAAATTACGTTTAGACGAATGTTACGAATTTGTAACAGATGATTCTTGTGGTGGAATTGTAGCTTTTGTAGGAACTGTAAGAAATACTACCCAGAGCAAAGAAGTAACTCAGTTAGATTTTTCTACTTATAAACCCATGGCAATTAAAGAAATGAACCATATTGCAGAAATTGCTCTAGAAAAGTTTGCCATTAAAAAAATAGCCATTCATCATGCAGAAGGTATGTTACAAATTGGTGATATTCCGGTAATTATAACCGTTGCTGCTCCGCATAGGAAAGCCGCTTTTGAGGCCTGTGAGTTTGCTATTGATACTCTAAAAGAATCTGTTCCTATTTGGAAAAAAGAACATTTTTCTGATGGTGAGGTTTGGGTAAATGCACATCCATAATTAGTAAGAAAGTGAAAATGATTTAATGATTAAATAATCTCCATTTTCTTTAACAAGAAAGAAGCATTCATGTTTTTACACACCCCTTTTTTAAAGAGATAATCAAAATATAATTCATCATTACTAATTTCTGCATCAAAATAATAGTTCTTAATTTCTGAAAAATCAGTGGCTAGCTCACATAAACTCACATCGTGTGTCGCAATAATTCCTGTAGATTTAGATGATACTAATTTTTCAATAAATTTCTTAGATCCAATAGCTTTGTCTTTACTATTGGTCCCTTTTAAGATTTCATCTAAAATGATAAAGTAATCATCCTTATCTATGGTATCTACAATAAATTTTAATCGTTTTAATTCTGAATAAAAATACGATTCATCATCAGCCAAAGAATCTGATGTTCTCATACTTGTAATTAATTTAACAGGACTATATATATATGATTTGGCACAAACTGGCAATCCAACATTTGCCATTACAATAGACAGAGAGACTGTTCGTAAAAAAGTGCTCTTTCCTGCCATATTTGCTCCTGTGACAATAAAAAATTCTTGATCGTAAATCTTTAAATCATTATCAATTCTTTTCTCTGAATTTAATAACGGATGTCCTAATCCAACAGCCTTTATAATGGCATCTTGTTTTTGAACTTTTGGAAACGTATATTCTGGATGATTATACTGGAAGTTTGCCAATGAATTTTGTGCATCAAAGAAAGCAATGACTTCAAACCATTTTTTTACCGTGTGTTTATAGTTAGTAATCCAGATTTCTACCTTAACTGCATTTCTGAGATCCCATAAGAAAAATGCATTTCCAACAAAGGCTATTAATAAATTATTTCGTTGATCAAACGCATCTAAAATTTTAGAAAATTGTTTAAAAATTACAGAAGCTTGTAACTTTTCTGATTGAATAATTTGTTGCTTTTCTTGCAACTTTGCTGATGAAAACTTTCTGTTTTCTATTTCCTGCAATAGCAAATAATACTGCTTAAAAGTAGCTTTAGCCTTATCTGCCTGCACATATATTTCTTGAGTTTTTTTAAAGAAAAGAGCGGTAATTCCTAAGCCTATAAAAACCCAGAGAATTAGAATACTAAATGGAATAATAGCAAAAGAAACCAATGCAATTAATACAATACTTACTAGAGAAAAAACAGTGGGTAACTTTGAAACTATTGTTGAAAAAACTGCAGAATAGTTCTGAATAAAATCTAGAATTTCCTTTGTTGAATACCTTGTTGTAACCAAACTTGCTAGTGCAGAAAAATGCTGCCTCCAGGCTACTTTCTGTGATAATTCTTTTAGTACCTCTTGTTTTTTATCAATAGAAAGAATATGATTTTCAGTAATTGTTTTCGCTAATTCTTTTGCTCCCTGCTGTGTTGAAGTTCTATTGATGTATTGAAAGAAAGAACCTTTTCCAAACAAATCAATATCATTGCTATAAACATGAGTAGGATCTATAAACTCCTCTCCTGTTTTTAGAAATGAAAAATTACCTTCCAAGACTCTAATTTCTGTCTCATTTATTTTAATCTTAGTGATTAAAAGTATTTTTGATTCTTTAGCATCTAAATACTTTATTAATAAAATACCGAAAACAATAACTCCAACTGCTCCAATAACTCCAACAATTCTAAGGGTATCAAACAAAAAATAAATTCCTGCAGAAGTGAGTACAAAAACAATCAACCGTAAAATACTGAGATTGGCTAACTTGTTTTTTGTTTCCTTTAATTCTGTCTCTAAGCGTTGTTTCTCTTCTGTATAAAAATGCACTAGTTTCTTCATTAATAACTTCGTATTCCTCCTGTTAAATTTAAGACATCCAATGTTGGATATTTTGCTTTTAATTTTTTAGTTGCCAGATAACTATTAACTCCTTTTTGGCATACCATCACATAGGTTTTTAGCGGATTAATAGTAAAAGTACTGGCATCAAATTCTTCTATTGGTATAGTTTGAGATACTTTAAAAGGTACTTTTAAATTAGGTACTACAGCAATTAATTCTAAACTTAAACTACGCTCAGTGTCTAACAATCTTACTTTTAATGCTGCTGGTGATATTTGCCAATCTGGATTTTGTGTTCCACAAGCAGCATCAAAATAGGTTTCTATTTTAAATAATGATGCTATTTGTTCTTTCTCTATTATAGATGAGATTTTCATCTTTAATTGCCTATTTTGAAGTGCATTGTATACTAACAATTTATTTGCTAATGGTTTTCCAATACCTGTAATAATTTTTAAGACTTCATTTACTTGTGCTGTAGCAATCATTCCTACAATTGCATTAAGTGTTCCGGCTTCTTCACAATTGGGAACATCTGTATTCATTACAGGAAATGCATCTCTTAAATTTGCTGAATAACTCCCGTCTTCTTGTAAAAGATTAAAGCTACTTACATAGCCATCAAATTTATATAAAGAACCATATACTAGTGGTTTTTCTTCTAAAACACACACGTCATTTAATAGGTATTTTGTTGGCAAGCTATCGGTTCCGTCTACAATGATATCATAATCAGAAATTAACATACTTGCATTCTCTTTTGTAAGTGCTTGTGTTGAAAAACTTACCTGGGTAAAAGGCGCTCTTTGTTGAATAAAATTTGCTAAACATTCAGATTTATAGTGATCAACGTCATCTAACGAATAAAAAACTTGCCTATGTAAATTAGTAATAGCTACCGTGTCAAAATCTATCAAATGAAGTTTCCCTATTCCGCTCGAAGCTAAATACACAGCAATAGGGCTTCCCAAACCTCCGCAACCTACTACCAAGACTTTTGCATCTTGTAGTTTTTGCTGCCCTAACTCACCTATCTCCGATAAAGTGATTTGACGTTTGAATAGATCTGATTTAGAAATTATAGACATCTTTTAATTTAATTCATTTTTTGCAGCAGCATATTCTTCAGGTGTATTTATGTTTCTAATCAATTCATCATCAACTTCAACAATTTCTACTTCAGAGTTAATCAACATTTTACGCGGGCAAGAATACCCCTGTGCTAGATATTGTAATAAAACCGGATATGCTTTTGGTTCGTAAATAGTAATTAATGGTTCTGGAAATTGTTTCCCTTTTCCTTTAACAGCAGTAGCTACTTTGGCTGGGTTTCTTTTTTCTAATAATAACTTCACCAAGTGTTCATCTACAAATGGCAAGTCGGTTGCTAACACCATCCAAGCAGAATTTGGATCTTTTTGAAAGGCAGAACATATTCCGCCAAACGGTCCTAAGTTGAAAAATGTATCGTGAATTTCTTCAAGGATTTCATCAGTATTTGCATTGTTCCTTTGAACAGAATAATAGGTTTTCAGCCCCACATTTTCTAATAGTTCTTTTACAACCAGTTTTTGAGGTTTCCCGTGGTAATTTAATTCAGATTTATCTGTTCCCATTCTAGTGCTTTTCCCTCCAGTTAAGACCAATCCTTTAATTGTTGGGACTGTCTCTGAAATGAGTTTACTAATATGATTGGTAATTTTTTCAACATCATTAATTTGGTAACAAGGTATTTCTCTCCAATTAGGAAATGCATCTTTTAATGATTGAAATGGTTCTATATCTTGAGTAAGTTTTACAAAAAACTGAACCTCAGAAATCTGATTTATTCGTTTGTTGATGGAGGCTTCTTTTTCTGGATCTAAGAAAATAATTTGTTTTTCGCCTGGGTAATGATTTCCATTAATAAATAGATAATCGAACTGAGAAAATTGAATGCGTTGCAAATACTCATTTATAGGACTAGATGTTGTAATACTTAAATTACCGTCGTGATGAAATGTAAAATCTGTCAATAGGTTTGCTGTGACATCTTTGGCATGAGAAGCATCAAAATAGGCAAGATTGTAATGCGATAAACATTGAGAAACTTTTTGAACTAAATCAGAAATAATACTGCATTTTGCTCCTAGAATAGCTATTTCATTTGGAGCAAAATTTCCATTTTTCCTTCTAACTAAGTTTGTATGTTTTTGATGTTTAGCCATTTTTTATATCTGATTTCCCTCCTGTTTTTTCCAACAATTTAACTTCTTTAATAATCATCTCTTGACTAATGCTTTTACACATATCATAAATAGTTAAACAGGTTATATTTGCTCCTGTTAAGGCTTCCATTTCAACACCTGTTTTACCTTCAATCATTACTTTACAGTAAACTTCAATATGTTCATCGTCTACAATATTAATATCTATATCTACTCCATTAATCAATAAAGGATGACACATTGGAATAAGTTCAGAAGTTTTTTTTACAGCCTGAATTCCGGCTATAATGGCAGTTTGTAAAACTGGTCCTTTTTTAGTGATTAACTCATCATTTGTAAAATGAGAAATCACTTCTTTCCCTAAAAACATGGTTGCTTTTGCAATGGCTGTTCTTTTGGTAATTTTCTTATCAGAAACATTTACCATTTTTGGGTTATTATTTTCATTTAGATGACTAAAACTGCTCATTATCTATATCTTATTATTGGGTAATTTTCTCCTTTTTTATACTCTTTTTGATCTTTTGGCAATTGAATAAAAGCGTCAGAATTTACTAAACTAGCTAAATCACCAGATCCATTCCCTTTTATAGGTGTTGCTAACAAATGCCCATATTTGTGAGATAATTTTACTTGTAAAAAGTACATTAAATTTGGTTTAAATGAAACATTTTCTGTTAGAATTGCGGTTTCATCATTGATTTTTATCCCAGTAGATTTATAGTACCAGGGGTAAAAATAAGCTAAACAATTTGCAAAAGTTGATATTGGATTTCCAGGGAAAGCAAATAATTTACATTCTTTTTTTTGACCAAACCAAAATGGTTTTCCTGGTCTTTGTGATACCTTATGAAATAATTTTTCTACTTCTAATTCTTGAAAAACTTCAGGCAAAAAGTCAAACTTACCTTTACTTACAGCTCCACTGAATAACAAGACATCAAAATCTTTTAAATACTCATTAATCTTTTGTTTTAAAATAGGTTTATCATCTGAGATATGATCTGTTTCTGATGAAATATGTAAACGGTCTAATAATGAAACTAGCGTATATACATTACTCATTCTAATTTGATGATCTAATGGAGCCTCGTTTACGCCAACTAATTCATCACCCGTAGAAATGATCATAACCTTTGGCTG
>UPTG01002831.1_pt1 | contig 11553 bp, 6 predicted proteins | sample 2160121 | NCBI WGS metagenome assembly UPTG01 (sample SAMN06266255, study PRJEB28933) | marine metagenome | isolation source: Columbia River Estuary | place: USA:Columbia River Estuary, USA | collected 2014-07-27 | reverse complement strand
CGCGCTTTTCCGCTTCTTTTCTGAATGTCATGGCAGAGGTAAATGCACCGGGTCCTACACCCACGCCGGTAGCGGTTAAGCGCTGACTGAAGAAGCCCTTGGCCACATAAACGGTACTGAGTGCCTTTGGGTTTGCGTCAGAAAAATAGTCGCGAAGCACCAATAAGCCACCGGTATGATCGCTGTGGAAATGGCTTAAAACGACCTTCTCGACGCTAGAAAGATCGACCCCTAAGTGAAGCACGTTGTGTAATACGGTGTCGCTCTTAAAGCCAGTGTCAAACAAAACCGATTCTTTCTCACCCTCAAACACCGCCGAAAAACTCCATTCGCCTAGGCCACCGTAATCGGAAATATTGGTGGCTAGAACGGTAATTTTATAGGGGTTTGCGAGGGCGATACTGGAGGCAACGAGGCAGAAAATCAGGCAGATACAACGCTGAATGGCATGGCTATAGCGGTATTTTCTGGTGCAATCCTTCATATTTGTGCCTCGAACGTTTTTCGGGTTTTCTAGATTATGGAGCCCTTAAGTTGTTCAGTGTAAACAGACCTTTTAATTGGTGCGGCTCACCGTTAGCACTCATTGGGCGGTGATCAGCCCACCTTGGAACGCCTTTGCCTTCGAAAACGGCGCTACCTGCGGTTAAGCAACTTCGACGTCACAACGTCAAGTAGCGCTAGCCGTTTATCTCCACCCTCGAGTAAATCATCCCGATTACAAAATGCGATAACTGACACACTATCCGCTGGAAATCTCGCGTAAAAGGCGCGAAAACCAACCCATGATCCGGTGTGCAGGTAAGCTGCCCGCCCTCTGAATTCGCCAATCTCAATACCAAATCCATAGCCCGCGCCGTCATCGAGCAGGTGACTTGTCATTGTTTTACTGGTGAGGGGGTGGGGTTCGAGTAACAAGTCTCTAACTGCCTTACCCCCCGGTATATTACCGCTGCTTAGCGCCTGGTCCCATTTGATGAAGTCATTTAGGGTCGTGTAAACGCCCCCATCCCCCACCCAATCTAGATTGGTCATCAGAATTTGAAAGCTGCCAGTATTCGTTGGCGTGTACCCGTCTGCACGATGAGGCACAACGTCATCAACGTTGTCGTTGAAGAATGTGGCAGTCATGTTCAGGGGCCCGAATAGCTCTTTGTTGGCAAATTCTCTGAGTGTTAAGCCGCTGACCCGCTCGACCACCTGACTGAGCAGAAAATAGGCGATATTTGAATATTCAAAACGCTGCATAGGTGCCAAGGCGAGTGGTTGATTGCGTGCGCGCTGATAAAACTCATCAATCGTCCAGTAGTCTTCGTTGCCGAAACGGAAAGCTTTGCCTGGCGCTATTTCATAGGCTCCGGTCATTTCATAGTCACCCATGCCTGAAAGGTGATGAATCATCTGTCGGACGGTAACTTTAGCGTTGTACTCCCTAAGGTCAGGCAAATACTGATGGATGTCTGCATCTAAGCTTAGGTCTCCACGATCTGCCAGAATGGCGACTGCTGTCGCCGTAAATTGCTTCGACACCGATCCGATGCGAAAAACCGAGTTGCTGCCAATGGGAATGCCATGCTCCAGGTTTGCTGACCCATAGCCTTTGGCATGAATATAAGCGCCGTTTTGAATCACGCCGATGGCGCAGCCCGGGACATCGGCAGCATCGTAATCCGCGAAAATGGCATCAATATCTGCTGAGAGGCTGGGGATCTCAGCGCTCCATGTCAGGGCTGAGAAATTTAGCGCAATCAATATTCCGAGTAGCTGTTTAGGCATCTTAATTCCCAAAGCATGATTGTTTGCAAAAAAGGACATCCCTCTCTGGTGCTTTCTCTGGTGCTTTTCAGTGATTAACGAGACTCCAACGCAATGTGAGTGTTGACTCATAACAGTATGCGCGAGGTGGGGCAGGTGGTGTGGCAGAAAATAATAAAAACCGGCTGGCGTCGCTAAAGAAAAGGGGGCCAAGGCCCCCTTTATGAAAACGCCCTCAACGCACGCTTTACTATTTATCCCACCGCGCAAACAAAAATACATAGACGGTCAGGCAAAGGTTAATCGCTATTTGCACCATTGATAACGCCATCATCCAACTCGGTGGGTCAATCGTTTCACCAATGGGTAAATTTGCTGATGTCAGCATTCTTGTTGCTGATTCAGAGCCCTCTGCAGCCATACCACTGAGCGTGGTCAGCATCATGAAAAATGAATTTTGCGCCGCCATTGTGAAGAATGTGAGCATGATTACGCCGATTAATGCAGAGACCATTGCAGCGCCACGGATAGCACTGGAAAAGTTTCTGAATAAATAAGCGACAACGACCACACATAACGGCATTAACACGCCGCATAAAAACATCGTGGAGAAAATTGACCGATTCGTTCCCATCAGACCAAACAGTTCTACTTCAGACATTCTGAACCCCCTATCATTATTATTAACTTACTCACGCACCCTATGCCTCTGAATTGGCCATTGCAATGCACGGTCTGAGACACGGCTAGCGTTTTGCTAAGAAAAATCTTAATACACCTTAGTTTCGTCACTCCTCGTTAGTACACTATCGGCGCCGGTGCGAAAAATGGTTTTAAGTAAGGCCTATTTTTTAGATAGGCTCTTATCACTGTCATTTTTACACGCAATGCTTAGCTCACCACTTGGGGTTGAGCCTCTGGCTTGGTATCATTGGCATCGTTCGGAAAGGAAGAAGTCGGCTGCATGCCGGTGCCGAAGGAGCAACCGCCCCGGTAAACTCTCAGGCAAAAGGACCTTCTGAACTTCAAACTCTGGAGAGAGGCGCACCAGCGCACGCCGACGGGATAACGATCTCAGGCAGCAGGACAGAGGGGGCATCGAACGCCGTGCAATGGGCAGGCGTTATCGGTGCCGGGTTGACCCCGGTTCACGGGGGGATCCATGAGCAATCTCAAGCAGTTGCCGCTTCACGCTGTGCACCAAACCGCGGGCGGGAAATTTGCGCCTTTTGCAGGCTATAACATGCCTGTGCAATACCCGGCAGGTGTGATGACAGAACATTTGCACACTCGTACAAAGGCGGGTTTGTTTGATGTCAGTCATATGGGTCAGCTGAAACTCCCGTTGTCGGCTGTCGATGCTCTAGAGACTTTGTTACCTACAGATATTCGTGGGTTGCCGATTGGGCGCCAGTGTTACAGCTTGCTCACCACAGAGTCTGGGGGTGTCTTGGACGATCTGATGATTGCCAGGCGGCAGGAGGACTACCTGCTAGTCGTTAACGCCTCACGACGCGACGCAGACCTTGAGCATTTAGGCCGTCACATTAAGGACGTTGTCACCATTGATGATCGAGCGCTGCTGGCACTACAGGGGCCGTGCGCAGAAGCAGTACTGATGCCACTTATTCCTGACGTTACACATATGCGTTTTATGGATGTTGCCGTGGTGCACTGGCAGGCCCATGAAATTTGGATCTCGCGTTCGGGCTATACCGGGGAAGATGGCTTCGAGATTTCCATACCCGTCAGCGGTGCAGAAGGTTTTACCCATGCCCTGCTCGAAAATGAAGACGTCGCACTGTGCGGCCTTGGTGCACGTGACAGCTTGCGCATGGAGGCAGGCATGCCGCTCTATGGTCACGAGCTGAAAGAAGATATATCGCCTATTGAGGCAGGCCTCTCCTGGGCCATTCATCGTTCAAGACGCGCCACTGGAAAATTTCCCGGGGAATTTCTCGGTGCGGATCGAATTTTACGCGAGCTCGATCACGGGGCTGCAAGGCGTCGTATCGGCCTGAAGCCGCAAGGTCGGGCACCTATGCGAGATGGTGTTTTACTGTATGACTCCCCTGAGGGCAGCGAGCCGATTGGCGTGATTACCTCGGGCGGTTTCAGCCCCTCCCTTCGTGCACCTATTGCCATGGCGCTTATTAAGTCTGAGGTAGACAGCCGGGCAACGGTTTTTGGCGAGGTCCGCGGCAGGCGGCTCGAAGCACAACAGGTCAAACCCTTATTTCACCAACCCAATTACAAGCGTTAATACAAGGAATCAATGACTAATGGCTTTCACGCCCGAAGACTACAATCCCTATGATTTTGCCAATCGACGGCACATTGGCCCGTCCCCGAGTGAAATGACCGCCATGCTTGACGTGCTTGGTGTTTCTGATCTTGACGAACTGATTGAGCAAACGATCCCTGCTGCGTTAAGGCAGGCTCAGCCCCTCAACTTTGAGGAGCCGCTTTCCGAGCGTGAACTGATCTTTAAAATGCGCCAGGTGGCGGCTAAGAATAAGGTCTTTACTACCATGATTGGACAGGGGTTTTATGGCACTGTCTGTCCACCTGCGATTCAACGCAACATTTTGGAAAACCCGGCTTGGTATACGGCTTATACGCCGTACCAACCTGAAATTTCGCAAGGCAGGCTGGAGGCCCTACTCAATTTTCAGACTGTCGTGTCAGATCTGACCGGGCTAGAGGTCGCTAATGCCTCTTTGCTTGACGAAGCAACCGCGGCGGCCGAAGCGATGGTCATGGCACAGCGGGTAGCCAAGTCTAAAGCTCGTGGCTTTTTTATTGACGAGAACTGTCACCCACAGAATATTGCGGTCATGCAAACACGTGCTGAGCCACTCGATATCGATATCATTATTGGTGCTCCGGAAGAGCTTGATGCCAGCACGGTTTTTGGGGGTATCTTCCAGTACCCTGGGACTTACGGGCACATTCGCGACTTCTCCCCGCAAGCCGAGCAGCTGCAGGCGGCAAAGGCGATTACCGTTATCGTTGCTGACCCCCTTGCACTGACCTTGTTGAAAGAGCCCGCTGCCATGGGTGCCGATATTGCCGTAGGGTCTACTCAGCGATTTGGTGTGCCCATGGGATGCGGTGGCCCGTCTGCGGCCTACATGGCATGCAAAGCGGCTTACAAGCGCAGCATGCCCGGGAGGATAGTCGGTGTATCAATCGATGCTGAGGGAAATACTGCCTATCGCCTCTCCCTGCAAACTCGCGAGCAGCACATTCGGCGTGAAAAGGCGACCTCTAATGTCTGCACCGCTCAGGCACTGTTGGCCAATATCGCCAGTTTTTATGCTGTCTTTCACGGTCCAGAAGGACTTAAGGCCATTGCTCAAACCGTGCATTGCAAAACTGTTTGTGTGGCTAGAGGGCTAGAGGCGCACGGTTTTTCTGTAGAGCCCGCAACGTTCTTTGACACGATCACGGTTGAAGTTGGCGCGTTTCAGGGCACGATTATTGATGCAGCCCGCCGCGAGCGTATAAACCTGCGTAAGGTCGGCGATACGCGCGTGGGGATCTCTCTCGACGAGAGCACGTTGACCCATGTGATTGAGCGTTTATGGCGCGCGTTTGGTATTCATGACAGAGACGCCGAACTGACCCGCGATTACCGGTTCGATGATGCGCTTATTCGACAGACTCAGTATCTAACCCACCCGATATTCCACCTAAATCGGGCTGAGACAGAAATGATGCGTTACATGCGACGGCTAGCTGATCGTGACCTCGCTTTAGATAGGGCCATGATTCCGCTCGGCTCCTGCACGATGAAGCTCAACGCTGCTGCGGAAATGCTGCCTATAACCTGGCCTGAATTTGCCAACATACATCCATTTGCACCTGCAGATCAGACCCAAGGGTACGCTGAACTCACCCAAGACTTAAGCAACAAGCTGTGTGAAATTACTGGCTACGACGCTATGAGCCTGCAACCCAACTCAGGCGCTCAAGGTGAGTACGCGGGCTTGTTAACGATCCGAGCTTACCATCGTGCCAGAGGTGAAACTGAACGTAATATTTGCCTCATCCCCGTATCAGCCCACGGTACCAATCCGGCTTCAGCACAAATGGTGGGTCTGGACGTTGTTGTTGTGAGGTCTGCTACCAATGGCGATGTTGATGTAGCCGATTTCCGCACTAAGGCTCAGGCCGCTGGCAACCGTCTTGCCGCCTGCATGATTACTTACCCATCCACTCATGGAGTCTTTGAAGAGACAGTGACGGAAATCTGCAACATCACCCACGAGTTCGGTGGGCAGGTGTATATCGATGGCGCCAACATGAACGCCATGGTGGGTCTTGTTCGCCCGGGTGATATTGGCGGGGACGTAAGTCACTTGAACTTGCATAAGACCTTTTGCATTCCTCACGGGGGTGGCGGGCCAGGCATGGGACCTATTGGTGTAAAAGCGCATTTAGCGCCGCACTTACCCGGTCATTCAGAGGCCGACGGCGACGGAGCCGTCAGTGCTGCTCCCCTTGGGTCGGCGTCAATACTGCCCATTTCGTGGGCTTACTTGTTGATGATGGGCGGGGAGGGGCTGACCCAAGCCACTCGGGTCGCTATTCTCAATGCCAATTACATTGCCAAACAGCTCGAGGGTGGCTACGACATCCTTTTTAAGGGCTCGAGAGGGCGGATAGCTCACGAGTGTATTGTCGACACTCGGGCATTTGCCGAAACAGCAAATGTGACCGTAGACGACATTGCCAAGCGGCTTATTGATAACGGGTTTCATGCGCCAACGATGAGTTGGCCGGTAGCAGGAACCCTAATGATCGAGCCCACTGAAAGCGAAACAAAGGCCGAGCTCGATCGCTTTATTACCGCGATGAAGGCAATCAGAGAAGAAATTGCCGCTATCGAGCGAGGGGAAATGGCGACTGATAATAATCCGCTTAAGCACGCGCCGCACACGGTCAACTCTCTCATGAGTGATTGGGATCGTCCCTACAGCCGGGAGGTGGGTTGTTTTCCTCCGGGGAGTTTTCGTATTGATAAGTACTGGCCACCGGTCGGTCGAGTTGACAATGCCTATGGTGATCGACATTTCATCTGCACCTGTCCGTCGCTAGATGAATACGACCAAGATGTTGAAAAACACACGGACCGCAGGGTGGTAGTGGCCAAGAAGTGACCCTGGAACTCTTGGCATTTCGTCGCGCGTAGTAGCATGCCCCCGATCCTGAGCCTGAACCAAAGCCCGTGGATTCGCTCGGACTCATGGGGCTCAAAGCGCGACAAATGCAGGTAAAGTAGTTGGCAGACAAACTCTGCAGGACGGAACCCTATGAAAAGCTGGAGACGTTATTTAAGTTTTCGTTTGTTATCGATGCCGGTGGGTTTGGTGATCCTGAGTTGCTTAATCTCTGGTGAAATAAGTATGGCCAGCGAAGTCGGCGACGGGCAAACGTCGGGTAATCGACAGTCTACGGTGTTAATTACGGGTGCTAATCGCGGCATCGGTTTGGCTTTGGCGCGCCGTTTTCACCAACAGGGTTTTGCGGTGATAGGCACTGCGCGTAAGCCGGAAGAGGCCCTCGAACTCAAAGGCCTGGGGGTTGAGGTCCACCAGTTAGATATCACTAACCCAGTGAGCGTTGATTTTTTAAAGTCTCAACTCGATGGCCGTCGGTTGGATATTTTAGTGAATAACGCCGGGATAGGAGGGCACAGTACCTCTGAGTTGAAGGATCTAGATATTGAAAGGCTGAAAAATACTTTTGATGTCAATGCTCTGGGGGCGCTGAGAGTCATTCAAGCGCTGATGCCTAATATGAAAATGGGCTCCCGCAGAGTCGTTGCGAGTATGAGTAGTCGTACGGGCAGCATCGAACAAAATACCGGGGGGGCGATTGGTTACCGTGCCAGCAAAAGCTCTTTAAATAGCATCAACAAGTCGCTGTCGAATGAATTTTCAGAACAGGATTTTGTGTTTGTCGTATTGCATCCTGGCTGGGTGCGAACAGACATGACGAACGAAAGAGCAACGTATTCGACGGACGAAAGTGCAAAGGAGCTGTTTCAAGTGATCACCAGCCTGTCGAAGGGCGATAACGGTCAGTTTTATGACTTACACGGTAAATCGATTGCTTGGTAAAACTACAGGGCGCGCGCTGACTGGAGCTCGACTCCTGCTACTGTGGGTTGTGTGACTTATTCCTTAATCGTCTTCGACCCTTAGGAATAGTCTATTGCGGTAGCTAAAGCAGCAATAGATTTTTTGGGGTCGATCGACTGACTCAGGTTAGTGTTTTCCTTAGCGAAGCCACTCTGCTGGAGGCATCATGCGTAATTTGAAACTGTTAGCTTGCACAACAGTATTCGCTGTGACTTTCTTTTTTACCGACCTTGGTGCTGCAGAAGCGGCGCTTTGGCGAGACCTCTCCCAAAAGGAGGTTGCGCCTGAGAATCTAAAGCCGCAGCAGCGCCAGCAATCCGCGGAAGCCCGATATCTTTGGATTGATCGCGCTGGTTTAAATGCGCGAGTCAGCGCGGGCTTGGCATCTGGAGACCGCACTTTTTTTCTGGATCTACCCATCCCTGACGGCGGGTTCTTAGGCTTTGAATTTCAGCGGGCCGGAACTATGAGCCCTGCTCTTGAACGTAAATTTCCCAATATCCAGGCATTTTCAGGACGCTCAGTCGGTAAAGGCGCTGCAACTGCCCAAATGGAGCTTACCCCGGCTGGTTTGAGCGTGCAGGTGCTCGATGCCAATGGCCGGTGGATGATTGAGCCGCTAGATCAAGCTGACAATGCCCAAGTGATGAGCTATTTCGCGCGTGATGCCCAGGGGCGCGAACAGACGTTTCAGTGCGGTGTAACGGGTCATAGTGATCGAGATCATGGCGGCACTAGTGAAAAATCTGAACACGCAAAATTGACGGCGCGGCCTTCACGTACCAATCAAGCGCGGTCGAGGGGCGAGGAGTTGAGAACCTACCGATTAGCCGTCGCGACCACAGGTGAATATGGTTCTTACCACGGGGGTACGGTTGAAGGCACCCTGTCTGCGGTGGTCAAAGTCGTCAATCGTGTTAACGGCATTTTTAATGCCGAGATATCGGTCGCTTTTGAGTTGGTCGAAAATAACGACGCCATTATTTTTACCGATCCCGAGACTGACCCTTTTGAGGGTAACGACGATACCTATGTGCTTATTGAAGAGTCGCAGACGGTTATCGATGAAATCATCGAGTCAGAGAATTACGATATTGGTCATACTTTTGGCACCGCCGGGGGTGGGTTGGCAGGAACTGGACCCTGTAATGACGAGTACAAAGCCAATGGTGTCTCGGGTGGCTATGAGGGTGATGTTTTTGCGGTTGATTACGTGGCCCACGAGATAGGTCATCAATTCAGCATGAGCCATACGTTCAATTCCAGTGCCTCTAATTGCATTGAACAACGCTCAGGAAGTGCGGCCTTTGAGGCGGGTTCGGGCACCACCATTATGAGTTACGCCGGTATTTGTTCCCCCGACAATATTCCCCAACCTCATTTGTCCGGCAACGCTACCGATCCAATGTTTCATTCCTACAGTTTTGAAGAGGCGGCCAACTACGTAGAGGGCTATGGGAGCTCCTGCGGGGTAGTCAGCGCCACTGGCAATACCAAGCCGACGGTCTATGCCGGCGTTAACTATACGGTGCCCGCCAGTACCCCACTTGTTATCGAGGGGTCGGGTTCGGATGCCGATGGCGACAACGTCACATTTTCCTGGGAGCAACGAGACCTCGGCCCGGCCGCAGCCCTCGCTGCGCCTGATGACGGCGCTATTCCCCTGTTCAGAACGCTCGCTCCTGTTGACAGCGCCACGCGGTATCTGCCGCAGCTTTCAACGGTGGTTTCGGGGGCAGTCGATAATGCGGAAAAGCTACCTAGTAAGGCTAGAAGTATGGTTTTTGCGCTTACGACGCGGGATGACCTAGGTGGCAGAAATTCTGATTCGACGAAGATTACGGTTGTTTCTGAGCCGCTGACGGCAAAACCATTTTCGATGGCGGAACCTGATTTAGGTGGGTCACTTGGGCGCATTGGCACCGTTCGATGGAATGTAGGCGGCACCAATGTGGCGCCAATTTCAGTCCAAAATGTTGACCTTTACCTATCCACCGATGGGGGTAAGTCTTTTCAAAGTACGCCCTTCGCGACAACGACAAATGACGGGTATGCGAGGGTGGAATTTCCTTCTGGGGTCAAGACCGATTCGGCGCGCCTGATGGTGCGGGGGCGCGATAATATTTTCTTTGATGTGTCAGGCGCAGATTTCTCCTTAGACTCCAATGCAGCTGCTACACCTGAAGTGCCTGCGCCTGAAAACGTGTCACTTTCTGCGGCTAGTAATACAGCGATTAACATCGGTTTTTCTCCCGGAGCTGGTGGCGGCGTAAATTATTACAACGCGATGTGTGTTGGGGCTCCTCAATCTGCACCATTCTCTGGTTCTGCTGTTCCCGGCGCTGACTTTAATTTTGAACAATCTACTTCCTCTTCTATACAGCTTGCGGGAGTAGGTTCGGTCTCACCCGAAGGCTTATCTGTATCTGTAGACATCACGCACTCGTATCGTGGCGACGTTATTATTGAACTGACATCCCCTTCTGGAATTACAGCAGAGTTAAAGGGGTTAGATGGCGGTGATCCTAGCGATGATGTCATTGAGACTTATGTTGTAAGTGGTGTGTCGGGTGAGCCCATTGCTGGAGAGTGGCAACTAACGGTGAGTGACGGATTCGAAGGAGACGACGGTGTTGTTAATAGCTGGAGTATCTCGGGCACCGGATTGACACCCCCCCGTACCGTGGAGGGGTCAGCAACCCCAGAGGTGGCTTTTGATGATAGTCGTCCTGCTACCTCACAGATTCAGTTAATAGCCGAGGGCGATATATCCCCTGACGAGTTTGAGGTGGAGGTCAATATCACCCATAGCTATAGAAGTGATGTAGTGCTGGAACTCGAGTCGCCCGGTGGAAAAAGGATCGCCTTAAGGCAGCCAGTAGCAGATGATAGCGGCGACAATGTAGTTGGCATCTACCCTCGAACCCTAAGACCTGAGACGCCATTTTCCGAACTTGCAGGTGAGTCGTTATCAGGTTTGTGGTCTTTACACGTCTCCGACCGTGCTCCCAGTGATGAGGGAATTTTAAAGAGTTGGAGTATCACCCAGCAGCAATACGTGTTCTCTGGAGAGGGGACAAGCTCCCCGGTGCGGGTTAATGCGCTACCCACCGCTAATACTTACACGTGTCGTATTGCCGGAATTTACAGCGACGTTTCACCCTATCGGCAAAGCGAGTCCAAGTTAGCCGGTGAGCTGGTACTAGGTTCGCTTCCCACACCGCCTGGCAATGCTGAAGGGATGTTTTCCAACCTGTTGCAGGTCATTTTTGGCATCAGGTCATGGACTTCAGGTGCTGATGGCTCGAAAGCAGAAGATAGTGACAGTGAAACGGAGGCTAAGGGGGCACGTGTAGCAGCTAGGGGCTTAGGTTCCCCCAAGGCGATCCCTCTTTTTGGAGCTTTAGGATCAGCGTTACTGGTTGTGTTTGTTGGACTAATGGGCTGGCGGGCAGGCCGATCTGGTAGGGACTGATGTCGTCTTTGTGTTGCTCCAGCAGGGCTTTGATGGACCCAATTAGGCAAGAGCCCAAATAGTTGATGTACCCAATAGTGCGATGCCAAAAAAGTGGCATAAAAAAATCAGGCCTTCAGATACGTGACTGTTTTATCAGTCGAGGACTTTGTGCCCACAAAAACGCCAACATTG
>UPTG01002830.1_pt1 | contig 11558 bp, 7 predicted proteins | sample 2160121 | NCBI WGS metagenome assembly UPTG01 (sample SAMN06266255, study PRJEB28933) | marine metagenome | isolation source: Columbia River Estuary | place: USA:Columbia River Estuary, USA | collected 2014-07-27 | reverse complement strand
TTAATTCTGGTCGCTAAAGCTGTAGCTGAAAAGCCAGCAAACACAACAGAATGAATGGCTCCAATTCTAGCACATGCAAGAACGGATATTGCCAGTTCTGGAATCATAGGGACATAAATACAGACTCTATCTCCTTTTTTTATTCCTTGTTCTTTTAAAACATTTGCAAATTTGTTAACTCGTTTATAAAGTTTATTATAGCTTATATGTTCAGCAACTTCATCTGGATGATTAGGCTCAAATAAAATAGCTGTTTTATCTCCACGAGTTGTTAAATGTCTATCAATACAATTCTCAGTTATATTTAATTTTGCTCCTTTAAACCAAGAAATTTCTGGCTTTGAAAAGTCCCAATCTAATACAGAATCCCACTTTTTACGCCATAAAAAATGTTCCTCAGCTATTTCTTCCCAAAAACTTTCTGGTTCACGAATAGACTTTCTATATACTTGATAGTATTCCTCGAGATGTTTTATGTGATAGTTACTCATTTTTGTATGTTTTTAAGCTTTATCATTTTTATTACCACACAATATTTTTATCAATAAATTGTGATAAACTTTTAGCCATTATTTGCTGGTCTCCAATGGAGGGATGTGTGGATGATTTAATATAGGGCATAATGTGGGTGTATATCTTATTATCGTTCAAATTTGTTGTAGCACTTTTAATAAAATTTATCCACTCAGACCCTTTTTTTGCTGCATCCATACTTCCTAGAGTACAAATAATATTTGCTTTAGGATATTGTTTTCTTATGTTCGTTATAAATCGTTCGTAAGCTTTTATAATATAATCGTTAGTGGGTTTATTTTCTCCAAATCTTTTTTTGAATTCTTCATTCTCCGGTACATTTACCAACCAAGAATCATTTTGCAACAAATTAACAACAACAATATCTGGAGTAAATAATGAAAAATCCCAAATACTAGTTTCGTCAGTTGGAATTAATCGATCATAAATTTCTGGCATAATTAAAGGATCCCAACTAACCGTAATTCCTATTCCACTTTTACAAATACAATGATGCTTAGCGTCAAAATATCTGGCAGTTAAAGATGAGTAGCTTAGATAATTATTTGTAAAAGTACTGTCTGGAGAATCATTCCCTGAAAAGTCTTCGATGGCAAAACCTGCTGTAATAGAATCCCCATAAAATTCTATCTTTCTTTTTTTTGAATCAGATTTAGATAGCATTTTAGAGTTAGCATCTAGTTTAAATCCATAAAAACTTGTTTTCCCTCTATCCCATTCTGTTCTTTTATAAATCTCGACTGTGTGTTTTCCTTTGGTTAAATTTGAAGCTAATTCATGGTATTGTTTTTTTGTGGTAGGTCTCAAGATAAAAATACTATCATTATCTATAATCACATTATAATAATTATCTCCAGATTCATCCTTTAAAAGTGCTTGGATAGAAGTTCCTTCAAAATTAATTTTCACTGAGCTTCCAGACCAATAAATATCTGCAGCTTCCTCCTTTGAGAAGTCTATTCTTCCAGAATATTCAATTTCAGAGTTGGAAAAAGGGATGATTAATTCTGTTGATTGTTTACAAGCCATTAAAACAAATATAACAAGTAGATATATATTAATTTTTCTCATATAAACTATTATCTAATATTTTTTCTAATCATATTAATGTGTGGCTTCTCCCGCGCCACTAGGAATTCTAATATTTGCAACAATTTCTTGAACTTCTTTTGGTGGATCTGGAGTAAATTTAGAGATGACTATAGACACTATGAAGTTTATGATCATTGCCACAGTTCCAAAACCCTCAGGTGATATCCCTAACCACCAATCTTCTCTTGAACCTCCACCAAACCAATTAAATTTAAACTTTAGCATGTAAATAAGCATTGCCAAAACACCAACAATCATTCCTGAAATAGCCCCTTCCTTATTCATTTTCTTTGTAAAAATTCCTAAAATAATTGCAGGAAAAAAAGAGGCTGCTGCTAATCCAAATGCTAGTGCTACTGTTGCGGCAACAAAATCAGGTGGGTTAATCCCAAAATATCCAGCAACACAAACTGCTACAACTGCAGACAACCGAGCTGCTACTAATTCTCCTTTTTCCGAAATGTCTGGTTTTATCATTTTCTTAATCAGATCATGTGATACTGATGCAGAAATTACCAACAATAACCCAGCTGCTGTAGATAATGCTGCTGCTAATCCTCCAGCTGCAACTAATGCAATTACCCAGTTTGGTAAGCCCGCTATTTCTGGATTAGCCAATACCATAATATCTTTATCGACTATTAATTCATTTTTTGAGGAATCTGCTAGGTATTGAATTTTACCATCATTGTTTATATCATTAAAGGATAACAATCCTGTCTCCTCCCATGTGGTAAACCAACTTGGCATATTTTTATATTCTTTATTATTTACAGTTTCTATCATATTTGTTCGAGAAAAAACTGCTATTGCAGGAGCTGTTGTATATAAAATCATGATAAATAACAATGCCCATCCTGCAGATTTACGTGCATCAGATACTTTCTTAACTGTAAAAAAACGAACAATTACATGAGGTAATCCTGCGGTACCAACCATAAGAGCAGCAGTAATAAAAAATACATCTAGTTTGGATTTACTACCTGAAGTATATTCAGCAAAACCAAGATCTCTGTGTAAACCATCTAATTTGTCTAACAGATACACTCCATTTGCATCTTGTCCACCAAATCCAATTTGTGGAATTGGATTCCCTGTCATCTGAATAGAAATAAAAATTGCAGGAACCATAAAGGCAAATATTAATACACAATATTGTGCTACTTGCGTATAGGTTATTCCTTTCATGCCTCCTAAAACAGCATAAAATAAAACAATAATCATCCCAATGATGACTCCTGTGTTGATGTTTACTTCTAAAAATCTTGAAAATACCAATCCTACACCACGCATTTGACCGGCTACATAAGTAAACGAAACTATCAAGGCGCAAAATACCGCAACAGATCTGGCAACATTTGAATAATAACGGTCTCCAATAAAATCTGGAACTGTAAATTTTCCAAATTTTCTTAAGTAGGGAGCTAATAAAAGTGCTAACAATACATAGCCTCCAGTCCAACCCATTAAATAAACAGACCCGTCATACCCATTGAAAGAGATGATTCCAGCCATTGAAATAAAGGATGCTGCAGACATCCAATCTGCGGCTGTAGCTAATCCATTAGCAAGAGGTGAAACGCCACCTCCAGCAACATAAAATTCCTTTGTTGATCCTGCTCTTGACCAAATAGCAATCCCTATGTATAAGGAAAAAGTAATTCCTACCAATATCCATGTCCAAATTTGTAAATCCATAATTAACTATCTAAATTATATTTTGCATCCAATTTATTCATCAATTTTATATACACAAATATTAAAATAGTAAAAACATAAATTGAACCCTGTTGAGCAAACCAAAAACCAAGTTTAAACCCGCCCATTCTAATGCTATTTAATTCGTCTACCAATACAATTCCAAAACCGTAAGAGACAACAAACCAAATCGATAACAAGATTGACAAATACTTTAAGTTCGTTTTCCAATATTTTTTTTGATCGCTTATTTTCATCCTACTATTTTTATATTATTATTTGTGAAACCTTTTCTTATTATCTCAGTTTCTTTTAAACTATCTATAATGCTTAACGGATATTTTACAGGACAGATATTATTATAAACTCGATTCATATACTTTTTCTAAAAAGAATTTTTTAATATAATTCCTTACAATATACAAGATTATTAATTTCTTGGCCGTTTACAACTGGTGTATTTATTTTTCTATATTGAGCAGTAAAAGCTATGTTATTATAAGATCTCTGATTTTATTTTACTCCATTTCTTTATTAATAAAAACCCTGACACAAGAGCAATAACTGTTAATAAAATTGCTTGGTCATAATACCCATAAATCCAGTATCCGGTGGCAAACATGCAGCTGTAAATTAATATACATCCTAACAACATTGCTATAATTCCTGATGGAACGCTCCAACCCTTATCATCTTGCCTTAATAATATTCCTTCTTTTTTTGCTCTATTGATTATTTTCTTCCATCCTGGACCACCAGGTTGAGTTTTTTTATAAAAATTTTGTAATACCTCTTTTTGCTCTGGCTGAGTTATATAGGTAGCAAATAACCAACACAAAGTGGTTATTAAAACTACAAATGGATATTCGTAATAGTTTTGAAAAACCCCCGTTTTAGAAGCAAATAAATAGTCTCCTACAAATGTTAATTTTAATACAATTGAAATAATACCTGAGGCAAACATTGCAGTAATTTCGCTCCAAGCATTAATTCGCCACCAAAACCAACGTAGAATAAAAATTAATCCTGTTCCTGCTCCAAATACTAATAGTAATTCAAATAATTGCAAGGCGTTTTGAAGGAATAAAGCTAATACTGCACTGAGAACCATTAATAGTACAGTAGAAATTCTTCCTACAAAAACAAGTGTTTTTTCTGAGGCTTTTGGATTTACTTGTTGTTTATAAAAATCATAAACCATATAAGATGAACCCCAATTTAACTGTGTAGAAATAGTACTCATATAAGCAGCTATTAAAGATGTTAAAACTAATCCAAGTAATCCGCTTGGCAACATTGTAAGCATTGCAGAGTATGCCAAGTCATGACCTAACTTATTCTCTGTTACATTTGGAAAAGCTTCTTGTATACTTGCTAAATCTGGAAATATTACTAAAGATGCTAGAGCAACAATAATCCAGGGCCAAGGTCTTATTGCATAATGCATAATATTAAAGAAAAATGTAGCTCCAATTGCATGATTTTCATCTTTAGCAGCTAACATTCTTTGAGCTATGTAGCCCCCTCCTCCTGGCTCTGCTCCAGGATACCAAGAACTCCACCACTGGACAGCTAATGGAATAATTAATAATGTTATTACAGATTGTTTATCATTAAAATCTGGTAAAATAGAAAGTTTATTAGCTACGTTTTCATTAGCCAAAAGAGCTTCTATACCTCCAACTTCTGGAATATTTACCAAGAAAAAAGCGGCACCAATAGCACCTCCCATAGCTACAAAGAATAAAACAAAATCAGTATATACTACCCCCTTAAAACCACCTAATGCACTAAATATAACCGTTATTAATCCAGCGCTAATTACTGTTTGCCAAGGTTCTAATCCTAGCATTATACTTCCTATTTTTATTGCTGCTAGGGTAACTGCCGACATGGTTATTACATTAAAAATAATCCCTAGGTAAACAGCTCTGAACTTTCTTAAAAAATGTGCTGGTGCGCCTCCATATCTAAGCTCATAAAATTCAATATCTGTATTAACATTAGACTTTCGCCACAACTTAGCATAAATAAAAACAGTAAGTAGTCCAGTTATTAAAAAAGCCCACCACACCCAGTTGCCTGATACACCATTTGTTCTTACAATATCTGTAACTAAGTTAGGAGTATCTGTAGAAAATGTTGTTGCTACCATAGATACACCTAGTAACCACCATGGCATTGTTTTCCCGGATAGAAAAAACTCAGAAGAACTTTTCCCAGATTTTTTTGAAAAATAAATACCTATAGAAAGTGTAATTGTAAAAAATAAAATAATGATTACAAAGTCTAATGTAGTTAATGTTACCATGGGTAAAAATAATTTAATTATCCTACTAATTAGAAAAGGAAAGAAAAAAGAAGAGTGATAAAATCACCCTTCTTGAATTCAAAATTAAAACTTTTTAAAACTGAAAAACTTGTTTCAATTATAAAGAAACTGAACATAAGCCTAAAAAGAAAACTATTTCGACAAATGACATCTTAAAGATGATTAAAACTGCAAAAAATTAGTCTATAGTTGTTTATGTAGAACATTACTATAGAAAAAACACTCATACCTTTCTTAGTATTAATTTTTTTGAGCTACTATTTTAATTAGATTGTTCTTTTTAAAGTTTTCTATTAAATAATCTGCGTATCTCAAAAATCCTAAATCGGTAAGGTGTACACCATCTACAGTCCCATCATTATCTAATAAAAGCTCTTGATTGTCTTTGATATAAAAAATATTTGGAATGCCTCTTTTTATAATTTTATCAAACTCATTTTTGAGCGCTTCATTTTCCTGAATCAATGTGGTTTCTATAGTTTGATCTAAAAAAGCCGTTGTATACATCATATTTTCCACTAAAACTATTGGTGTGAGCGGGTGCTTAGTTCTAATAATATCCACCAATGGTCTGACTCTTTCACTAACCTGTTCAGAATCCATATTTTGCAAGCATTCTATCACATAAAAACTAGCATCAATATCTGATATAAGTTCAACAATAGGCATTTCCATTCGTCCATTCCCGCTGAATCCGTAATTTATACAGCTCACATCTAGTTTTCTAGATATAATATTAGTGTGAGCCATTCCTGGGCGAGAAGCACAACCACCTTGAGTAATACTTGTACCATAAAAAACAATGGGTTTTAATGGGTTGGGCGTCGCTTTTTTAATGGAGGCATTATTATCAATTCCTATTTCTAGTTTTGTAACTCCATCGTACAAGGGTAAAAATAATTTATACTCTCTAAATTCAGGAGTCATGTTTTTTATTAGTTCATATTCATTTATACTATCTGATGGTATGGATTTATTTTGAGATGTCTTAAGACCCACAAGAGCTCCAGCTGTAGTTACATATCTCCATTTGTTATTATACTTTGTATATAAATCTATTCCTTTTATACCTGTAGATGCCATATGAGGCATATCAAAATCATTTAAAACAGTCCATTTTAAACCAATACTTGTGGAATTCGAATGAAATCTTACAGTTATTCCAGCAGATGCTTTTGACAAGTCCCAAACAGGCTCTCTTACTTTTTCTTTATATGAAATAGGTAACCTATCGTAAGGACTCTCCTTTAAAGAGTCAGCAATGGCCGTGCCTTCAATTAAAAAGTGTTTTCTACCATAGTAGCTGATATTGTTATCTTTAGTGATTTCTTTTTCTTGAGAAAAACCTGTTAGAGAAAATCCACTTATTATAATTAATAAAATATACTTCATTGTAGTTATAAATTTATTAATAAAAAGGGAGATTTTATAAAAATCTCCCTTGTACTAATTTTTTTATTAAACTTAAATTATCTAGCAAACCATAATTTGGTAGCCATTTTATCAGGACCCTGAGTAGACACTGCAGACTGAGCATTAGCAGAATTTGATGTATATACACTTGTTCCATACTGTAATCTTTGTGGATAGGCACCATTTAAATCTCCTGCAAAACTTATGATATCATTATTAGTTGATTCAATAAACGCTGTACTTGGATATCCAGTATCTCTAACAATTGCCCAAGTTTCATAACCATTGGTATAGTTAGCTAACCATCTTTGTGTTGCTATCTTTTCTAACTTTTCTTCCATGGTTCCGCTTAATGTTCCCATATTAGAAGCTGAAAAACCTCCAGAAATACTAGTCCCCCATAAATCCATTGCGTATGTTAAACCTGTTTGATAATAAGACTCAGCATCGCCAGAAACCAATCCTTTTACTATAGCTTCTGCTATCATAAAATGAGAATCAGCAGCAGTTAATAAAATTGTAGGGAAGATTGGACTACCCTCATTTGTTTTCTGTGTTACGATGTCTGAAGGATCAGAAAATAAATCACCATTCATGTAACTTTTAATTTTACCACTTAATCTTGAGGGAATTCCTACGTAATTAGTGTTTTCTGGCATTGTGATTGTTAAATCTGTTGCTGTTTCTGTCCAGTTGTAATCTGTCCCTAAAACAAGACCAGCTCCGTTTAACGTACTCTGTAAAAAAGCTACGTGATCATCAATTAAAGCAACATTCTCACCAGTAGTTGGCTTCGCTATAATAATAGTTCCCCCAACACTTGGCTTCGTAATTTTGGTTAATCTTGGGTCATCACTTTGTTTTAAAACATTCATAAGAGCTTCAGCAATTTTCCAACGAGCAGTAGGGAAGTTATGCCATACATCTCCATAGGATGCTGAACCTCCCCATATATCAGTTTCATCAGCATAAGCTTCAAATAATGCATTAGTATCGGCAAGTACTCCAGAAGCAATAGCTTCAGAGGCTGCGTTTGCAGAAAAATCTTCTCCAGAAGCTCCACTAGCTCTTAGTGCAATTCGTAATTTCAGACTATTTGCAAGTTTTTTCCAGTTTTGCATATTCCCATTAAATATAACATCGTTTTCAGCTAATTTATCAACTCCTTCTCCGGTAGATGTATTGGAACCAATAGTAGCAATTGCCTGATCTAATTCTGCAATAATTCCTTTGTAGATATCTATTTGAGCATCATACTTTGGTAAATTAATGGCTGGATCAGATGCCTCAGAATAAGGAATCATTCCAAAGGTTTCAGTATATGCTTGGTAGTAAAATCCTTTCATGATAAGTCCAAGCGCATAATACTGATCATTTTCTAACGCTCCGCCTTCACCAACAAGATTCATGTAGGCTGTTAAAGTACTATTATAACTAGCATACCAATCCCAAGAACCTAAGTCTGTTAAGACACTAAAATAATCCCATCCAAAATCACCATTCCAAGCGTATGAAGAATGTCCCATAGCCCACTGACCATTAAACTGGTCTGGATGAAGTAAATCTCCGTACCATAAAGGCACCGTAGTAGATCTTAAAAGTTTCTGTTGTAATGTAGTTACAAAAAACTTAGCACTAACATCAGACGTAGAAAGAGCATCAGGTTGTTGATTAATTTCATTAAAGTCATCTGTACATGACACTGATATTGCCAGCACAAGACTTACTATTATTAAAATTTTATTTTTCATTGTTAAGTATTTTTATGTTAAAAAGTTAAATTTAAATTTAATCCTATACTTCTTAAAGTAGGCATAGCATTATGTGACAACCCTTGAACTCCTATAGAAGTTCCTAGCATAGATTCTGGGTCAATATCTTCAGCCTTATTCATAAGGAAAAATAGATTTCTACCAACAACTTGAACTGTTGCACTTTGTATTCCTACTTTATTAGATTTCACAGGAATACTGTATCCTAATGATAATTCTCTTAATCTAATATTATCCTGGTCATAAATATAATTCTCAGAAATATTAGACATAGCCGTCCAGTACTGTTGACCTGTAATACTTTCAGTATTGGCACTACCAGTACCTGTATTTGTACCACTAACAGTAATTCCCGTTTCACGGTATTGTAAACTTCTTTCAGAGACACCATTACGATCTAAATCAGCAGATGTTTGTGAGTATATTTTACCACCAATTCTTGCATCTATTAAGAAGTTTAACGATAAGTTTTTATACTTGATTGAATTTGACCATGCACCCTTCCAATCTGGTTGAGCGCTTCCTAATAATACATCGGGAGCAGCTGAAGCAATTGGCACACCATCTGCATCAACCTCACCTGTCCATACCCTACCATATATATCTCCAATACTTCCGCCTTCAGTTGCGCTTATGACTACATTTCCATCAGTTGAAGTATTGTATTTAAAACTATCAATACCCTCTACTAATTCTTCTATTTTATTTTCATTTTTAGAGTAGAACAGAGATGTATTCCATGAAAAATCATTGCTTTCTAATAAAGTAGCTCCAAGTGCAATCTCTAGACCTTTATTGGTTACTTTACCAATGTTTTCTCTATTGAATAAAAATCCTGTAGCAGCTGGTACTGGAACATCAAAAATTAAATCTTCAGTTGACATGTTATAAACAGACACATCTAATGTAAGTTTATTGCTGAACATGCCTAATTCTAAACCAAACTCTGATGAAGTTACAGTTTCAGGTTTCAAATCAGAATTTAATCTAACTGTTGGTGACAACAGAGTGGTAAGACCAAGATAACCTTGTCCAGGAACACTAAAAGTTTGATTAAGCTGGTAAGGATCTGTATCATTTCCTACTTGTGCAACACTTCCTCTAACCTTAATTAAATTAAATAGTTCTCTATCTGGATCAATAAATTTATTAAGAATAGCAGATAAGCTTGCTGAGTTATACATGTAAGATCTATTTTCTTCACTTAAAGTAGAAGACCAGTCATTACGGGCAGAAACATCTAAATATAAAAAGTTGTCATAAGCTACATTAAGGGATCCATATAATGAGTTCACTTTTTTGATAGCTAATGGAGACTCCTCTGGCGCATTAACAACATTTAAATTTGATATGAAAAATGCAGTAGGTATTTTAAAGTCTGTACCTCTCACTAACATTCCTTCAGAAGTTCTCTTAGATAAATTACCCCCTACATTGGCTACTATATTGAGTTTGTCTGTAAAATCATGTTTTGCAGTTACCAAGAATTCAGAGTTTAATTCATTAAATGTACTTTCTCCTATTTCCATAGATCCTCTGCTAATAAAGTGATGTCCTGGCTTATATATTTTAATATCTCTTATATTGGTTACATCAGCACCAACTCTAACAAAGGCGCTTAGCCAATCTGTAAATTCGTAGTTTATCTTAGCAAAACCTAAAAATCTACTTCTACGAACACTCGTCTCGTCATTATATACTTGCCAAAATGGATTTCCGACATTACCGTCTGCATATCGAATTACATTAAAGTCTTCTGGTGCTCCAGGATTCGCCATCTGGTAATCACGTAAATCGTCGACAGCAACATTTCTTGGCATATTATAAACATAAGCTAAAAGTCCTTGAGCTCCTGTTGTTGAGGCTCTATTGTTAACATTCTGCGTAAAATAAGTAGCTTTGGTATCAACAGTTAGCTTGTCTGATAAATTTGTAACTGCTCTTAAATTAAAGTTATGACTAGCTAAATCTGAATTCTCCACAATTGAATTAGAAGAATTATTAGTATATGAAAAACGAACTGAAGAGTTTTCTGAACCTTTATCAATTGAAAGAGATGTTATCTTTCTTGTAGCTTGTCTAAAAAAGTCTTTAACATTATTAGCTTGAGAACTGTATGCTTTGTCGGTTCCGTTATAATAAGCTTGTTGAGATCCATCTAGAGGAGCTCCCCAAGAAAGTTGTCCCCAATCATTTAAGCGATCTGTGTAAGCAGCTCCAAAAGAACCTTGACCATACTTGTTTTGATATTCAGGTAATAACATTGGATTATCAATATATAAATTTGATTTTATACTAACACCCAAATTATTTGAACGTGAACCTTTTTTTGTAGTTATAAGAATAACACCATTACCTGCCCTTGAACCATAAAGAGCAGCTGCACTTGGCCCTTTTAATACAGAAATAGATTCTACGTCATCAGGATTAATATCAGAAATACCACCACCTGAAATGCTTGGCTCATAACTTGGACTTCCACCACTATCAGCACTTCCAGAATTAACCTGTGAGCCATCAGAGTTAATTGGCAAAGACGCATTAATAGGCATCCCGTCAACTACGATAAGCGCTTGCGAATTACCTCCTAAAGAATTGTTACCTCGTATTGTTATTCTAGAAGCAGAACCCAGAGATCCTGATTGTGAAATCTGCAGTCCAGCTACTTTACCTGCAAGTGAACTTGCAAGGTTATTATCTTTAATAGTATTCACATT
>UPTG01002828.1_pt1 | contig 11563 bp, 6 predicted proteins | sample 2160121 | NCBI WGS metagenome assembly UPTG01 (sample SAMN06266255, study PRJEB28933) | marine metagenome | isolation source: Columbia River Estuary | place: USA:Columbia River Estuary, USA | collected 2014-07-27 | reverse complement strand
CCACAACTTTCATAGGATGCAAAATCAAATAGGTGCTCGATATATTTTATGATCGGAAAATCCTTTGGTATGCAAACTATACCTGCATGACCTAATAAAAATCCGTTACTAGAGAATGATTCGAAATCGATGCTAAGATCATCTATCTTAGATATGGGTACTACTCCTCCTAGTGGGCAACCTATTTGCATAGCTTTGATTGGAGATTTAAATCCTCCGCCCAAATCGTTTATTACTGAGCGCAATGGAGTTCCCATTTCTACCTCGTAGATTCCAGGTTTATTAAAAAAGCTATCCAAACTTACGAGTTTGGTACCGGATGATTTATCTGTACCTATACCCTTCCAATGCTGTCCTCCATTTTCTAGTATGTAATGCACACTAGCTAAAGTCTCTACATTATTGACAATCGTTGGTTTGTTAAACAAGCCTTTTTGGGCTGGAAATGGTGGACGGACCCTAACCTCTGGTCTTTGTCCTTCGATGGAGTTGATCAATGCCGTTTCTTCGCCACAGATATAGGATCCTTGCGCTTGGATGATTTTAAAATCAAAATTGAATGAACTGCCATCTATACTTTTGCCAATCAGACCAGCCGCTCTTATATCATCTATTGCATTTTGTACGATGGCTACAGATTCCGGATACTCTGCTCTAATATATACGATACCATAAGATGCATGAGTAGTGTAACCAGCTATCAACATTCCAAATAATACAGAATGTGGCCTTTCTTCTAGTAGATATCTATCCGAATACGCGCCTGGATCACCTTCGTCAGCGTTACATATGATAAATTTGGTATCGCTCTCTTCATTCCTACAAAACTGCCATTTTAGACCCATAGGAAAACCTGCTCCTCCCCGGCCTCTAACATTCGACGTTTTTATCTCTTCTAGCACATCCCAAGAATCTCTATTCAAAGCATCTAGATATGGCTTATAATAGGTATCGATATTAGTAAATGCTTTTGTAAGGATAGGCTCACCATTCGCTTCTACTAAATATTTGTCTTTTATCTCACTTGATTTAGCAATAAAGTCTATGCTCTTCATGGTACTTCCAGAATAATTCTTTCCATCCATATGGAAGGCACTATTTTCATGACAACGACCCAAGCAGGTCATGTGTCCTATTTCCTCCTCCTTGAAATTGGATCTCAAGGTAGCCAGGACGGCATCTTGTGTCCCAGCACACAAACAAGCAGTACCATTACATACATACACCTTTTTGCCTTTGTTTTCTGGCTTTAGAAAGTCATAAAAGCTCGCTGTACCATAAGTATTGGCGGTTCCAACCAAAAACTCTTTAGCTAATTGGTCTAACGCCTCATTACTCGGAGTCCCCGTTGCTTGAGCAAGTTTACCCATTTTATCAAAAAGGTTATCCTCTATTCCCTTCCTTCCTGATAATTCACTTAAATTCTTTGACATAAATAAATATTTAAAACGCTGAACCGTATCAAGAGGTAAGATAGTAAATTTATGAAAATCGTATTGTATGGATATCCGATAGGTAGCATATTATACTAGAGGGTGTAATCACCTTCGCCTTTGCACAGAGCAGTTTCTTTTACGCGATATTGACCACTTACAGCACTTTATCTAAAAATAAGAGTTTCTGAGAGATAATCCTATCTGTGCTCCTATCATCCATTAAGCAAAATAACCTTTATACCTTGATCATCTCCTGCAAATATCCACCTAATAGATCCTCCAAATTTTCAACATCTTGTAATGAGTCGTAAAGTATATCCTGAGATTGCAATTGCATCTTTTGCGCCTCTGAGAGGTAAATATTGAAAACCAAAGCTTTGTACGCATCATCTAATAGTCCATTGGGATTAACAACAGGCAATGAGCTAGAAATAATTTCGGCACTAGCAGTCGCTTTGATTTCGTTCAGTACGTATATGATCTCAGGGGCAAATATTCCAAATGAGGCTTCGTAAAATTCTGCAAAACCACCATTGGTCACTTTTTGATTCATTTTTACGATCACAAAAACCATCTTTTCAGGGCCAGTCAATCCTTGAACGGCATGATACCGTTCTGACCAACTTGTAGCATTGTAGTTAGCGTTTTCCAATTGTTCTTCAGCTGAACTATATAATCGGCTGATTAAAGCTCTATTTGTAATGTTTTCCATTTTTAGTTTATCATATTGTTTTAACGCTTTTTACTTAAGTGCTATATATGCGAAGTTATCAAAGTACAGGTAAAACCCTACCCAAAACATAATTCATTAATTTCGCGTCATGACATCCAGCAAGCGTACAGAAATAGTCATTCAAGGAGCGCGAACCAATAATTTGAAGAATATCTCATTGAGAATACCGCACAACAAATTTATTGTGCTGACTGGAATATTTGGTTCTGGGAAGTCTAGTCTTATATTTGAGATCATCGCCAAAGAAGGGCAACGTAGGTACTTCAAAACACTACCCTAGTTTACTCGACAGTTTATGGGGAAACTGAATCGTCCTGATGCATGTTTACTTACTGGTAATGGATGTAGACGAAATAATACGTCCATGTCCCACGATAACCTTTCCTATCTCAGCCTTAAGCTCTTGGAACGACCTCGCTAATCCATCTATCGCTTCTTTATCAGAACTATATTTATTGCTCATGCAAACTTTACTTTGTAGTGTTTAATGTGTCTTTGACGGCATGTCAAGATTAAAAAATCAGATTGTAAAAATAAAACATCATGAGACAAAACGACACAAGAGGCCACATTGTTTTATTTCAAAGGTTTGCATCTTCATTATCAATACCTTTAATCGTAGTAGTATTCTGTTTTTGCAACAAAAAAGATAATATTACTAACGGCACTCAACAACTTCAATGTGACCTATGCTTTGGTTTAACACAGTAACTCTAGACAAAAAAATCATGTCATGTGGCCTCAAGCAGCTCTTTAATTAAAAAATTACTTTCAACAGCTTTGTTTTCAGCCCATTATCCATATAAATTATCTAAATTAGCTCCTAATACAAATGCTAACTTACTTTTGGCAATATTTCTTGTTTGAATAAGAGTCGAAAAAAGAGTTCTTCCCATACTATATCACCCTATTTTTTGAAGTAGAAACGTCTACCATGTAGAACTATTGTTGGAAAGAATTGATATGTTTGGAATTTTTAAGTAACCACAGTAAGAAATTTTATTAAATGAAGATATTTAGCTTTTTTACTCAGGAACTTGCTGTAGATCTAGGTACTGCAAATACCTTAATCATGCAGAATGATGAGATAGTAATAGATGAGCCTTCTATAGTGGCCATCAATAGGACAACTAATGAAGTTCTCGCTGTCGGCTATAAAGCCATGCAAATGCACGAGAAGACTCATGAGAATATAAAAACTATCCGTCCACTCAAAGACGGCGTAATTGCAGACTTCCAAGCAGCAGAAAGCCTTATAGAAGGTTTGATCAATCTTATAGGAGAGAAAAGACGTTTCTTTACTCACATGAAAATGGTAATCTGTATTCCATCTGGTATCACAGAAGTAGAAAAAAGAGCAGTACTCGATTCTGCGGATCATGTAGATAGTAAGGAAACCTACCTTATCCACGAACCTATGGCTGCGGCACTGGGTATAGGTCTAGATGTAGAAGAGCCTATTGGTAATATGATTATCGACATAGGGGGTGGCACTACAGAGATAGCTGTAATTGCTCTTTCGGGTATTGTTACTGACCAAAGTGTCCGTATTGCAGGTGATGAGTTTACCAACGCGATCATAGATTATATGAAGCGCAAACATAACTTACTAATAGGTGAACGTACCGCCGAACAGATAAAAATACACGCAGGAGCTGCTTCCGTGGATCTGACTGACCCTCCAGAAAAATTTCCGATGAATGGACGAGATCTACTTACTGGTATACCTAAACAAGTATTTACTAATCATATAGAAGTGGCCGAGGCGCTAGACAAGTCAATCACAAAGATAGAAGAAGCCGTTCTCAAAGCTCTAGAAGATACTCCACCAGAACTAGCATCTGATATCTACCAAACAGGTATCTATCTTACAGGAGGTGGAGCCTTACTTAGAGGTCTTGCAGAGAGAATGTCAAAGAAAGTAAAGCTAAAAGTACAGGTAGCAGACGATCCGCTGAGATGTGTTGTACGAGGAACCGGACTAGCTCTTAAAAACTCTGACAGATACACATTTCTCATAGGTAGAAGAAATTTATAGTAATTCGCTGGCAATCATATGAAGAATATTCTACTCATATTTATCAAGTATGGTACGCACCTCTTATTCATAGCATTCCAGATTATATGCTTTGTGTTAATAGTCAATAATAACAAAGTACATGGCGACATCTACGACAACACCAAATCAATCTTCTTTGAAAATTTTAATGACAAAGTAGATCAACTTTCCGATTATCTCAAGTTGGATGAGCAAAACGATAGCCTAGTGAGAGAAAACGCCAAGCTATTAGATATCATTATTAATCAGAACAACACTTCTAGAACATATACTACAACAGATTCTTCGCTTCTTCAGCAATATTCGTTTATTCCTGCAGAAATTTGCAACAAAACCATACATCTTCGAAACAACTACTTTACTTTATGTGCAGGAAGTACTAACGGAGTGAAACCTATGATGGGCGTTATTAGTGCTGAAGGTATTGTTGGTATTACTACTAGAGTAAGCGATCACTACAGCAAAGTTATACCTATGTTACATAGCCAATCACGCATTAGTGCATCTATCAGAGGTTTAGCTTTTTTCGGTAATTTGGTTTGGAAAAATAACGATCCGAAAATCATGACTTTAGAGGCCGTGCCAAAGCACGCGCCTATCTCAATTGGCGACTTAGTAGTTACTTCTGGATATAGCTCAATATTTCCTAAGGACTTGCCAATAGGCACCATTAGTAATTTTGAAATAACAAAAGGAAGTAGTAACTATGTGATAGACGTAAAGCTGTTCAATGATCTCAACAATCTATCTTATACTTATCTAGTCAACAATAAACTCAAAGAAGAAAAATTAAATCTTGAAAACAATATTGATGAATAGCTCAGTTACTAAAAGTGTAATTAGAGCTGTATTGCTCATCCTTCTACAAGGTCTCGTGTTTAGGCGTATTGCTTTTCAAATGGGTGACTTTGCCTTCATACACCTATTCATATATCCTATTATCATACTCCTCTTACCGATTCGCACACCCAAAATCATGCAGATTACTATTGCCTTTTTGGTCGGTTTATCTATCGATGCCTTCTATAGTTCGTATGGTATTCACGCAAGTGCGATGGTATTTACTGCCTATATCAGAAACTTTATAATCAAATTACTAGAACCTCACAGTGGATATAATGTGGACGAAAGTCCTACCCTTAACAAGTTGGGCTTTAGTTGGTTTTTAAGTTTTGCTTCCATCTTATTCTTTGTTCATCTCTTCTTTTATTTCTCAGTAGAGGCGTTCTCTTTTGTTTTCTTTTTCGAAATAGTAATGAATACTATATTCAGCTTTATAGCTTCTATACTAATAGTGGTGTTATATCAGTTAATCTTCCGCAGCGACTATTGATTATGGAAAAATACGATGAAAGACAAAAAGTCATAATTATTTTCTTTTGTATATGTGCCTTATTGCTCGTATACAAGTCTGCTGAATTGCAAATATTCGAATCTAAGTATAGAGAACAGGCGCGTAGAACTACACTAGACAAACGAATTAGTTATCCTAGTAGAGGTCTCATATACGACCGTAATAATGAGCTACTCGTAGTCAACACTCCAATCTATGATATTAAGGCCACCTACAAGAAAGTAGATTCTGAAATGGATACAGTAGCTTTCTGCGATCTACTAGAAATATCCATAGATACCTTCTCTACACTATTAAATAAAAACTGGAAAAGTAGAAGGTATCATAAATCGGTACCTTTCACCTTTCTATCAAAGGTTAAACCTGAAACTTACGCCCAATTCCAAGAACGAATGTTTGAGTTTCCTGGCTTCTATCCTGTAATACGTAATACAAGATCGTACCCACATCAAAATGCAGCACACACTCTAGGATATCTTGGTGAAGTAGATCAAAGAACGATTAACAAGTCTAACGGAAAATATCAACTTGGTGATTTTATAGGTGTTAGTGGCGTCGAAAAATCTTATGATGACATTCTTCGGGGGTCAAAAGGACTAAACTATCTATTAAAGGATAATCTAGGTCGAGACGTAGGTTCTTACGAAAATGGTTCTTTGGATTACAGCGCTGTATCGGGCGAAGATATAAATTTAGCCCTCGACCTTGTCCTTCAAGAATATGGTGAACTTCTAATGAGAAATAAGAAGGGGGCCATCGTAGCATTAGAGCCTGAAACAGGAGAGGTCCTAGCTATGATAAGCGCACCAACATACGATCCTAATATACTCAAAATGGATGTCAATAGAGGGGCGGCATTCAATGCCTTATTATCAGATACTATCAACAAACCCATGTTAGATAGGTCAGTGATATCTAAATATCCTCCTGGATCCATATTCAAGCCGATATTCGCTCTCATAGCATTGCAACTAGGAGTCACACAACCCAACAAAACTATATATTGTGATGGTAGTTATGAAGTTGGCAAACGCGGTTTTTCGCAGGGATGTAGAAATCACCCTACTCCTTATGGTATTGATGTCGCACTACAATGGAGCTGTAACTCATATTTCTATCAATTAATGAAAGACTGCCTCTTATTAAACGGATATGACAACCCTGGAGCAGGATTAGACACCTTAGTGAATCATCTTAGTGACTTCGGTTTAGGTAAGAAAACTGGGCTAGATTATCATTATGAGAATGAAGGATTTATTCCTGATTCAAAATATTATAATAGATTATACAAAGATGTCTTCAATGGATGGAAGTGGTCATACATACTTTCTTTGGGCATTGGTCAAGGAGAACTAGAACTGACAACTTTACAAATGGCTAACCTTGCAGCCATTCTTGCTAATCGTGGTCATTACTACAAACCACATCTACTTAGATCCATTAATGGCGACAAATTAGCTATACCAACAAAATATTTAGAACAGCAGCAAGTCCGAATCAATACTAAACACTTCGAGCCCGTAATAAATGGTATGGAAAAGGTAATCTCTCAAGGTACTGCAACATCAGCATACGTAGCTGGGCTTGATGTCTGTGGTAAAACAGGCACCTCCCAGAACCAACGCAGGGTTTCTCATTCAGTATTCTTTGGCTTTGCTCCTAAAGTAAACCCCAAGATCGCCATCGCGGTTTATGTTGAGAATGCAGGAAGCGGTGGGGCTGTAGCCGCCCCTATTGGTGGACTAATTATCGAAAAATATATTAATAAAGATATCGCCGAAAACAGAATTTGGTTGCAAGACGAAATGATCAACAGAAATCTACTCAACTCCCATGAATAGTGGTTGTAACTAACCAAACTTCTTATAAAATCACAGTACATCTATGATATCATCTACATATCAGCAAGCGTGTTTCCTAAAAGTGATATTAGAAATATCAAACATTCTTTTCGGATGCAAAAGAACAATAACAATTTTGATATTCAGTCTTTCATCATAGAGAATTAGACCTTGACAACTTCGTGATAGGCGGGTAATGTAGCCGTTTCTGGTCGAATTACTGAGAGAAATAATATTTCATAAACAAATACATAAAAAACAACATAAGGCCACTAAGGAAAATATACCTATAAATGGATTTTAAACTTCTACTTAGAACAATAAAAAAATAAATGATGCTTATGCCGACCTAATTACTCGCCATAAAGATTACCTTACTACTGTAACGTCTCCAAAAAAAGAAAACTGTTCACCTGTATCTGAACATGTATAATTGATCATATATAGATATACTCCTGTGCTTATCGGCTTACCTTGAAAATTTCCGTCCCAGCTTCCTAGTACATCGGTACTAACATATATATGGTTTCCCCACCTATCGAAAAGTCTAATCTCATCAAACTCCTCTGGTCTCTCTGCTAATATTTGAAAATAATCATTTGAACCATCTCCATTTGGTGAAAATATATTTGGTATGTAAAATGCATCGTCTGAACATTGATTAATAAATCTCACAAAAATTGTTCTTTCTACATCACACCCCGTCAGTTTGTCTGTCACAATTAGTCTATAATGTATCTGTTGTCCAATATTGCTAATCTTTGGATCAGGGCAATCGTCACAACTCAAACCATTAGCTGGTGACCAACTGTAAATATAATCATCCGTTTCATCAAAATCTATATCTACAATCTCCGCACTATTAATAAACAACTCATATTCAGTTGTTCCTAATGTTACGTCTATTGTAGGTTGGACCACAACACTTACTAGCGCAGAATCTTCTTCACACAATCCCAACTTACCTACCACTAAGATCGTTTGATCTATTTCTGTATCATAGATGAGTGTGTCTCCTGTAGATATAACCATTCCGTTTTCATCTAACCAAGCAAATCTATCTACCATGCCAGTCGCAATAAGTTCTGCAGATTCATCTTCGCATATTGTATCGCCTATCGCTGTAATATCGGCTTTGTATATAACATCTATCAAAATACTGTCTGACTGTATACACTCATCATACGTATATGTAACTGTATACATCGTTGACTCTTGTGGCGATCCAAAAATGATAGGTTCTACTTGTGAACTTAGGTTTGTTGCTGGTGACCAAATAGGATCTCCAGCTCCTGATGAAGCCAATATCATTTGCTCTCCTTCGCAAATTTGGCCATCGTCACTTATCGTTATAGTATCTGCTGGTATTACTGTTATAAAAACACTATCTCTATATTCACAGCCAACTGAACTATTAACACCTAAATAATAAAACTGATTTGCATCTGGGGACGCTGTGGTCTCATAACAGTTGAGACATGATAGAGAACTATCGTTCTGCCAAGAAGGATTTAATACATCATTGGATACTATAATGAGCGTTTGAGAATCTTCGCAGATACCTCTATCGTCTATTAGAAAATCAGGGATATCTTGCTCTACTTCTACTAACAAACTATCGGCCTTAAAACACCCATATTGGTTAAAAACCGTAACGGTATAATAGGTATCGTCCTGAGGGTAAGCTGAAACAAATTCACAGTCAAAACAACTAAGTGTTGGTGAGCCTTCCCATACATATGTTAATGCATTATCAAAATTATTTATAGCCACTAATGCAGTATCACCAGCACATACTATTGTATCCACACTTAACGAAAGTGCAGGACCTATCACAGGGACAACATTAATTATCATCGTATCCATCGTCATACAACCATTGCTGTGTTGCGCTGTAATTATATATTCTGTTGTGTCAACTGGACTGGCAAAAGGTTGAAGACAATCTATACAAGATAGATCATTAGGTTCGTTCCAAGTTAAAATCATATCTGATACTCCGCTCCCAACTAATATTCCATTTATTTGTACACTGTCCCCGATACACATTGAGTAATCTTCAGGTAGTGTAGGTACAGCGTTGGGAAGAATCGATAATAATTCACTATGTATATCAGAACAGCCAAATTGTGTCGTAGCAGTAAGTGTCACGTTTGTGTTTTCTACTTCAGTATACAAATTAGATCCGTCTATTTCATTTGATATTGTTCCTTCACCATAATCCCATTCATAATCCACTATCACACCATAAATATTTGTAGTCTTATTCTCGAAAATGGCTGTTACATCTTCGCAAGCTTGATCAGAAATAAATTCAAAATCTACAATTGGTGATGTTCCAATTTGTAAATCTGTTCCCAATGTAATCGAATCAATACAGTTGGCGCCTTTTGCAGATAATCGAACTGAATATGCCCCTGGTTCGATTATACTAAATAATGCATCTTCAGATTCAAATTCAAAATTTTCATTTCCATATATTTCCCAATGATACCGAATGCTTGGATCGCTAGAATCACTCAAATTTGCCAAATTTACTTCTACAGGAACAGTACATGTCGTGTCTATATCAGATACAAAATCTAATAATAAAGTATTTACCCCAATCGAATCTGTTGTAAAGCTTCGAACACAACCGTTGTCATCCGATAAAATTAATTTGGGTAAAAATGTACCCGCGTTTTCATAAATGTAATTTAACGTATCTGTCTTTTTTGGTGTTTCGGATATAGAAGTCTCTCCATTTCCTAAATCCCATTCAAATATACACAAGTCGTCCGCGACAGCAATTAATGTTATTGTTAATGGTAAACAAGCCGAATCTGTTTCAAACTCAAAAGTACCATTTGGTCCATCTACAAAAACATAGTCTTCTATCATCATTGTATCGGCACAATACGGAGCATTAAAAGCGATTAAACTTACATTAAACGTTCCTGGCTCATTATAGATGTGAGATGGATTTTCTACATTCGACAATCCGCTATTATCCCCAAAATCCCACTTATAATTTATTGCATTAGTCGACGCATTTGTAAAGTTTGTTATCAACGGAGGACATGTTTCGAATAAAGGATTTCCAGAAAAAGATGCAATGGGATTTGCTACTTTTATATAGTTCTCCTTACATATTGTCTTGGGACAACTATGTATATCATTAATTAATACACATACCGTGTACAGGCCCTCTTCTGAATAAGTATGTGTTGGAGAGATATCAGTAGAAGTACTTCCATCGCCAAAATCCCATATGTGTGATACAAGTCCTTGATTGGGCTTGTCTAGAGAAAAACTAATACTATGATCTATACAAGGAATGGTGTCCGAGGCAGTAAAACGAGGATCCAAACGAGACCCATAAATACTTTGAGCAATATATATACTATCTATACAACCCCAGTCATCCTTCACAACTAGAGACATATCATAAAATTTATTTTCTACTATCTGCACGTATGGTGATTCCTCCTCCGAGTATATTGTACCATTATCAAAGTACCACCTTCGTTCAACAATTTCTCCTAGACGATCAATACTTTGATCAACAATCTGTGTTGAATCTGGCACACAAACACCATCATCGAATCCGGGTATGGCCGTTGCTTTGTTTACCTGTACGCTATCCACAATAGTCAGCGTATCCTTGCAACCATGAAAATCCGTAATAATAAGAGTCGGTCCTAAGAACGGTCCACTTTCTATATACGTAATCGACGGGTCTGTAACAGACAAGGTGCTATCAATTGTTGCCCCAGGAAGTAAATATTCTATATAGATGTCGTCTTGGCTATCTCCATTAATATTGATCGTAAGCGGCGCACATCCTTTGATTGTATCTAGTGTCATTACGGCTTTTGGATCTGTGACGATTATAGTATCTGATCTATAGTGTTCACACCCAGATTCATAATTAATAGCATAGTGGTTTATAAAATATTTTCCTCGATCTGGGAAGGTATATCTCTCTAAATTAGAATTGAAAAAAGTATCTCTATCACCACTTCCGAGATCAAGATCAGTGTGTTGATTGACCGCAAGTACATGGAACTGGCCGTGCAGGCGCTGCACGACGCGTTCGAGTTGGAAAAGGTCTGCGCCTTTTCCAGCCAAATTTCTTCGAAGAAATTTGCAAAAGTTTTC
>UPTG01002826.1_pt1 | contig 11568 bp, 16 predicted proteins | sample 2160121 | NCBI WGS metagenome assembly UPTG01 (sample SAMN06266255, study PRJEB28933) | marine metagenome | isolation source: Columbia River Estuary | place: USA:Columbia River Estuary, USA | collected 2014-07-27 | reverse complement strand
ATTATTTAAATCTATTTCGTAATAGTATTTGAGTTGTTCTATTAATTTATTCTCTTCTGTCATAGTTTTATTAGTTTGATTTGAATTATCATATAACTACAATAATTTGAAATAAACAAATAATTATAATTTATTTTTTGGATAATTACCAGAGTGATAGAAAGGTGTCAAAGCAAATCTTGTGTGTGCGTGTAAAGGGAAATCTTAGCGTACATTTATGCGTGTAAATGCAAATTCTAGCGTATAATTGAATAAAAAAAAGAGGTAACAAGTCGTTACCCCTTTTAACAATTATCAAATCAACTATACTAATATGCTTTCGTAGATAAAAGCACATCAAACTAAAAACTTTTACAATATAAAGAAATTATTTTGATATAATTGGCAATTTTAGAAAAAATGTGTCAATCTTGCGACTTGACCTCCTTCTTTATCATGTAGGAACGCTTCAACAGCCTTTGGAGTGCCAACATAACCCTTTCTTGAGTGCCAACTATCACTAGAGCTTGGTGAACGCATATATTCTACTGTACAACCGATAAAATCCTTTGCATCTCTCCATTTATGCTTTACTTTATGGTGAATATGGTGTAAATACCAGTATCTGTACTTAGTTTCCGACCAGAGTAAAGGCTTCTCCTGTGCCATTGTCAAGGGTAAATTGTCCATTTTGCATCCGTCGCCATGTTCAAGACCAATAAGGTTTAATCCGTAAGAATAATACTTACGATGTGATACTCCTGCATCTACAGTAACATCATCTGCATTTCTAAACCAAGCCTTTAGTGCGTGTGCCAAGTGAAATCCACTTTGGTAGTCATGATTTGACATACTATGTACACAATCTACAGGAGCAATCTCTCTTAACATCTCTACACATTGTACATAGACCTGTAATGCGACCTGGTAATGTTCCCACCATTTACCATCTGTGTCCTGATAAGTGCCTTTTGTGGTCGTTGAATAAACATTATCGACATGGAGGACATCATTTCCTATACAGAATAAAATACGATCCACATTAAAACCTTTTGCCTTATTTATGAGACCACTTACACCTAATAGCACTCTTTCTATTGCTACATCCATGTTATACTCTTCGCCTGTTTCTTCTTTATTTGCGTATTTACCTATATGAATGTCAGCAGGGTTTATAACCAAGAGGTGGTCTCCACCTTTATACTTGATTTTAGGGTACTTAGGGGCATTATCTTCTATAAGTTGTAGTACGTTATTAAAAACACTCTTCTCGTCTACAGAGCCAGTTTTTGTAACAACACTAAAACGTAATTCACCAGACATATTTTGCCAATGTTTTACAGAAATGACATCATTTTTGTCAATCCCTCTTTCAGCAAGGTGTTGGTCTAATGCAGAGTTGTGCGTAAGGTTGTAGTTTAGGTTATCTAACTCACCAGCTCTATGCTTGTATATTAAATTAACCTCTTCATCGTTTAATCTTAGTCTTTTTCCCATATTCCGTAGATTTTACACCCTTTGACGTCTTTCATAAGAACTTTAGTATATTCTTTTTTGTCTTTTTCTGATGGTTTCAGATATTTCGGGTTTTTTGAATTTAATTTTCTTTTTTTAGGCATAAGCCAAACTTATTTAGATTTTTGTACCTTTTCGTAAGACCTTCCTCCAAAATATGAACCAATGACTGTTAATAAAGTCAATTTTATTAGTTCAATCCATGAGTTTTCTACCTTAAATGCTAAAACTCCAGCATCTATGAAAATTAATAGCATTGTGCATAAAACGATAAATATAAGTATCATTGGTCGTACATTTTTACTCAACCAAGAGTCGCTATTCATGTCAGAAACCCATCTTTGGGTTACTTGTTTTTGCATTTCTGCTTCGTGAGCCATAAAAAGCTCTTTTATTTTTTGTTCTGCCTGTAACTTTTCTTCTTGTGTTGTCGTAAGATTATCTATAACCCCACCAACTTCTTTAACAAGTTCAGAAGTGCCACTAGAAAATATTTTTGATAGTATACCCATTATTTATTTTGCTAGTAATTTACTTATCATTTTTCTTTATAAACTCAAGAATTATGTTTAGTTTTTCTCTAACCTCCATCATTTGGTTGTGCAGGGCTTCATGTCTTTTTTCAAATCCAACCTTAACTTCATTGATGCTAAAAAAAGCAAACTTATATAGAACATATAATGCCCCCATTAATAGAACTACTGAAAGTCCATAGTTCTCTACTAGTTTTAAAATATCTTCCATGTTTTTATGAAAAAAACATTTTAACTATTAAGCCAACCAATGCAACATAGATTACCCAAAGGGATTTACTCATTAGCTTTCTAGTAGATGTATTACGATTTACTCTAGCTACTACACCCAAATCAGGGTCTAATACTTTTTCTGTCAGCATATCTAATTTAGCTACTACCTTGTCTAATTTATCCTCCATAGAGTCTATTCTTTGTTCCATTAATGCTACTTCCTTTATAATGTCCTTATTAGTTGCCATTATTTTACTTTATCAAAATCTATATACTCTATTGTTACTTCATTTCCTTTCTCTAACTCTTTCGCAATATCTGGATATACTCTTTTATACGCATTAGTGGACTTTCCAATGAAGCCATCTTTGATGATTTTATTGTTCTCTTGTGAATCACCCAAAAGAAGGCATCCAGCAGTATGAGAATCATCGTTACCACAATGGATAAGTATGTATTCAAAGCCTGGTACATTACATACTTCCAACATACCTTTATGAATTGTAGGAAATCTTTTTTTATACTTCGCATCAAATCCACCTTCATTTCTAAATTGTATTTTATATGTACCAGCAGGTATTCTTGTTTCTCCTTTGACCTTTAAAACTCTATGTTCATCTTCTAAGGTATACGCCATAAACAATAAGCCTATGTCGCTATCTTCAAAAAGCAAACCATTTGTACAGTCTGCCTGACTACTAAACCTTAGAACCTTGAGTTTCATTAGATAGATGCTACAAATACTTCTACATCACAAGCAGCTACACTTGCTTCAGCAGACATTACAAAAGTTGAGTTATGAGAAACTGCTCCTTGTGCTATATCAGAGCTATCAGCATCAAAACTTGCACCACCCATGATGAAAGATTTACCTGCTTCTAATTTAATTACCATAGCATCTGTTCCAAATACTTTTAGGTTTACAAAGTTAGTGTCATCTAAATTTGTAACTCTAATATATTTTACGTTTGCAGCCACTAAAGACCCTTGTCCTGTAGAACCTAATTCTACTATAGGAGTAAATGCAGAAATTGGAACTTCTACTACTCTGCTATAAACCTCATCAATATCAGCTATTGTTAAGGTGTTTGTGTTACCATAAGACTGACCATTCAATGTTACATTGTCAGTCAATGTTACAGTTAAATTTGCGTTTGTTACTGTTGTTGCCATTTATTTATTTTTTAAAATATTATTTATTGTTTTATGATACCTTTACTATACCTCTATCATTCCATAAAGTGCCTCTTACTCCAGATCTTGTTGGCAAATTAGCCAGGTTACTCAATATAGTTGTTTGTGAAGAAGTTAAACCAGTCTTGGCAGTATTAGCTGTTATCGCACTTGCTTGTGCTGAAGTAATACTTGTAATTTCTGATTGAACATACCTTCTTAACTCTTCTATATCTTCAGAAAGCTGCTGTATAGCATATAGAGCAGGAGCTAAATTTTCAAACATACCTTCATCAAGTATATGGTCTCCATTGTTAAATTTATCTCTAATTTCAGTTTCAGTAGAGGTGTCTATTGTTCTAGAATCTATATCTTCTCCTGTATTCTTATTAAATATGTCTGATGATTTTCTTGTTGCTAATGCCATAATTATATTATATATTCCCAAACAAGAGTAACATTTACATTTGCCACTCCTGATGATGATTTTATCATAGAAACGCCTATAACGTCTCCTTCACTAAAAGTTGCAACACTAAAATCAGCAGTTTGACTAGTTTCTGCAACACTTAAATCAATTCCTGTAACCTCTTCAGTTGGTGTAGTACCAAAGCCTACTGATGTATTGGTTATTTTATGAAATTGTAATTTACAACTTGAACCAATGTTTGCAGATGACCTAACAATCGCCTTTAAAAGCCTACCACCATAAGGTGCTAATGTCCTTGTATAGTAAATTGTTGGATTGTTAGATTCATTTAGATTGTTGAAAGGAACGAAAAAGTCTGATGTTGTGCTAGAACTATTCATATAAAATGAGTGGTCGCTAGTAGAAATCTGCTTTACCTTTCTTGCATCTACAGAGTTATCAGGATTAAAATATACTTGACTTTCTGCTAAAAGAAAACCAATTACTCTGGCATTATCGCCTAATCCTGTTGGTGCATCCATAGTAAATAAACCACTATCACTTAGATATACAGGCTCTCCTATACCACTAAGTGTTTGACCAATAGTAACAACTCCCCTCAAGAGCATTCCGTCTTGAGACGAGCTTGTTCCTAATGCTACAGCTAGTAGACGATCGTGTCTACCAGCTACATCTTGGTCGGCTTGAACCCATATAGGACTACTTCCACCTACAATTAAAGGCGTATAAATACGACCAGCAGTTGTAGTTGTTGTTGTTCCTAAAAATGTAACATCGCCATCGTGAGTACCTGCTGAACCTCCTGGTATTGCAAATACTTTAGCGTTACTTTTTTCATACGGTCTTGCCATAATAGTTTATTAATTTATTATTATCCTACTCTAGTTATTAAAACTTCAATTTCATCTGTTGCTGGAGCATCATTAAAATCAATAGTAACTTGGGAAGTTGAATTTCTAACCACTCCAGCATAAACAGTTGCAAAAGTATTTGCATCATACAACTGTACAATAACATTTCTTGTTCCTAAGTTATGAGTTACTGCAATACTAGTTAAAGAACCATTACCAATAGTTGTAGTATAAGTTCTTGCAGCTAAATGTGCAGGAGTTACATATCTAGTTGTATCAGTACCAGCATTAGCTTCAGAGTTTGTTGCTCTTTCTACAATACCAGCAGCAGTTGTACTTGCAGCAACCTCATCACCTGTGTTAGTACCACTTGTGTTAGCAATGTAAGCTGTTGAAATTTCACTACCCTGCCAAACTCCTGTTCCAATAGTACCTACAGTTACTATAGAGCTACTACCTGCAATAGGAGACTTTCCTGCTAAAGCAGAAGTAATAGTAGCAGCATAGTTTGCATCATCATTAATTGCAGCAGCAATCTCATTTAAAGTATCTAATGCTCCTGGAGCTCCACCAATTAAATCACCAATTTCTGTTTGTACATATGCAGTAGTTGCAATTTGTGTAGTATTAGTGTTAGCAGCAGCAGTAGGTGCTGTTGGAGTACCTGTTAATGCAGGACTTGCTGTTGGTGCAGCAGCTTGTAATGTGTCATACATCTCATCTGTCATTACACCCCAATTAGTTGTGTTTGCAGCAGGAAGAGAAGCATTATTACCATCAGATGATGTTACTGTAAAACTAGTTGAATTTGTAATAACACCTAAATCGGTGTCTACGTTTGTCTCTTTAGCTGTGTTTGCTGTAATTGCACTAGCTTGAGCAGGAGTAATACCAACCTTAGCATTGTTTGTTGCAATGTCAGACTCCATAGTATCTAAATCAACAGCTTGTGTTACAGATATAAATCCTACTTTAGTAGCATCACCACTTGGGTAAGAGTTTTTAGCTGTGTTAGCAGCTACAGCCGAAGCATCTGTATAAGATATTTTAGTGTTGTTAGTAGCTATATCTGACTCCATAGTATCTAAGTCTACAGCTTGACTAACAGAAATGTGTCCTAACTTAGTTTGCTCTCCACTAGTAATACCTGTTTTTGCAGTGTTAGCTTGAATTGCATCAAACATTTCATCAGTCATAACACCCCAGTTATCTGTATCAGCAGCAGGTAAACTTGCGTTTGTACCATCACTAGAATTTACTACTAATGATGTGCCACTTTGCGTAACAGATAGGTCAGTGCTTACGTTACTAACCTTAGCTGTGTTAGCACTAATTGCACTAATTGTAGCACTATCAAGGTTTACAGTAGCAGCACCACTATCACCACCTGAAACATCAATGTTATTACCACCTATAACTTCAGTAATATCACCTTGTGCTGATGATAAAGTTACCCAGCTACCTCCGTTATAAAACTTTAGTAAGTTTAATGATGTGTTATAATATATTTGCCCTTCAACACCTGAAGGGTCTGCTGCTAAGTGCTGAATTTTAAAATTCTGCAACTCATGGTCGTTTAAATCTATATTTCCATGTACATCTAAATCGACTAAAAATTTAATTTCTGCCATTTTTTTTATTTATTAATTAATTAAAATACGCTTTCCCAGAGAAAGCTCCACTAAAGGTTAGAGTTACCTGATTCAGCGAATCGTAATCAACTTGACCTTGTACTACTGTACCTGCCGAATCAACAACAGTTACACTAGCATTTTTACCTAAATTATGTGTAACAATCCAAGTTGCACTAGCAACATTTTGGTTATGCACATAGTTTTTATCGTTTACACCTGTGTTGGTTAATATCGTAGAAAATGGAGTGAATCTTATGTTACCATTTGCATCGGTATGTAGCACTTCATTTGTAATTTCTACATCTGCGATACTAACACCAAATCCTGTTCCATTTTCTAGGGCAGGGGAGGCTGTAGTCAATCCTGTTACAGTTACTACCCCACTACTGTCTTTTGATGACACAAAGTCTGCGTGTGCGTCTAAAGCACCATGTAAAGCAGTTCCTACCTCTAAAGCTGTAGAGTTTATACCTGTGTTGGTAACATCTACAGCTATAACGCCTCCATAACCAGCAGGAGTAGAAATAACATTTGTGTTTATGATTTGAAAATATACAGCATACTTAGTTTCATCATAACTATTATATATACATAAATATTGATGGTGCAAATTACCAGCAACATCTGCAATAGGAGTTATGGTTAGTGTGCTTGTATAGTTTGCTTTTACCCACTCAACTATACTTTGCCCATTCTTAGTGGACACAGTTCGTTTTCTAGCAGGAGCAAATCCTTTTGGATTATGTATCTGGGAATCAGTTAAATTATTATGGTGCTTCATTTATCTAGTATGTTATAATCCCATGTCTTTTACTTACATTTCCACCTTTTGTTTTGTTATCGCAGCCATCACATCCTTTCCATTCAGGATATAAAGTAATGTTATCATCTAAATATTTCTCCATTTTTTTCTTGTACGTTTCAGCCTTTTTAAAAGTTTCTTGTCTCAAGTAATTTAACTTAGATGGGTCTACAGGACTTGTGAAGTCTGCTAAATTATCAACAACACCTTGTGATGTTGTATTATAAGTTATGTCTGGCAATATCTCAAATTTTACGCAGAATGCCAAATAATTTTTTATATAATCGTTTACTAAAGTTACATAGCCACCAGCAACACAAGCATCATATAAATCTTCACCTAAAAAAGGCTTAACGTGATTTAACTCTGCTATCTCTATAAATGTGTCTTTAATCAAATGTGTATCAAAGTTTGCGTTTGTTATACACCTAGATATTACTTCTGATTTAGTTATTAGTGGCATCTTCTTCGTTTATATCGTTATTATTTTCTTTTACTTCATTTTGCTTTGACTTTGCCTTTTCCTCTAGCAACTCTTCCATTTGTCTTTTACTAAGCTCTGGCAAATGAAATATCTCTCTACCCTCTTTTATAGATATAAATTCAGAAGGTGATATTGCTCCAAGTAATGATACTGGTGGTTTAGTGTAAAATGTTAGGTCAGAGGCATTAATTCCTCTTTCGGTTTTTAAAATCTTTTTTAATATCTTTAAGAACATCTGTTGAGGTTCTTTTATAACTGTACTCATTGCTATATCATAAGCAGTAAGTATCTGTTGGTTGTTACCAAGCTGTCCTGCAACTTGTATTCCTGACAATGCAGGATTCCACCTGTGTGCCGAAATTATGTTATCATTAGTTATTTTCTGCAACTCCATAAACGAACCATCACTAGTGTCATTTATTATGTTTACATTAGTTGCATCACCTTCACCATTTTTAGCTATAAATAATATCTTAGAGTTATCACCAGCACCTGTTAGCTTTGCTACAGCATCATCAATAAAGTCTTGTGCTTCATCTTCTCCCATGTCAGCATTTAGCTCAACAATAGCACTAGGCATAAAACCATTTTTAAATCTAGTAAGGTTGTAAACACCTATTTGATTTGCTATTTTTATGTGGTCTAAAGCAGCACAATAGTCTGGCATCCCATAATAATAATATGTGCTTTCGTAATCAGAAAAATGTATTATAGTTCTAAATGTAGAACCACCATTTTCTTCTTTGTATTCTGGGTATTTTGGTATTTTTCGTAAATCATCTGGATATTGTCTTGCGTGTTCCCAATCAGGGTGCAACAATATATGCTTACCATCTTTGTGAACTCTGGCAGTTGTGCCATCTTGATGAAAAAAGTTTAAATAACCTCTACCAATAACAACCTCCATATAGCCATTACCTAGCTTCCAGTAATCAGCAAAAACTTTTTTAGCAACATCATCCATAGACTCACCATAGATGTTCACATCTTCTAATATGCTTTGTAAATTCTTATTGCTAGTTCTTAGACCTTCTCCTACAGAAAATGTGGTTTTTGTGCTAAGTATAGCTCTATGCGTAGAAGCAGAACGAGATAGTTCTGATAATTCTTGTGGAAATAAATTGTTAATGCCAAAAGGAATCCAGTCATCCTGTAAGGGTTTATACGGATGTGGCTCTTTTGGTGGTTCTTTTGATACGTCTTTAGAAAAAGAATATCCTAATATCTTAGGACTCTTTTTTGTTTGACTTATACTTTCTATACTTTTCTTTCTTTTTCGGCTCATTTATAATAACTTTTTCTGGTTGTATGATTTCATCTTCTTTGACAACTTGCTCTTCATTTTCCAAAGTAACATAAGGTTTGCCTTGATTATATAAATGAGATAACACCTTGTTGCTTAGTTTAGAGTCAAAAGACACTTCAAAAGCGTGTCCTACAACTACAACAGAGTCATTATCATTAGAAACAAAATAATCTTTATCGAACTTAAATTTCATCATGATATAATATTTTATGTAAATATATAAGAATTAGGGGGATTTCCCCCCTAATCTTATAAAAAGTTATTGTAACCTAGTTTGAGCTCCAAGCATTAGTAACGCCAGTAACAGCTTGAAATAAATCAATCTGACCTGCGTTTGCTGGGTCTACGTTTGCAGCAGATATTACTACTAACGCTTCTCTTGGGTATTCAGCATGAACACCAGCTAATTTTACTTGAGTACCATTTGCATCCTGTAATGCAACACCAGTAGTTTGCTCTCCTGAAGAGAACTCTAAAAATGCTTTCTTTTCGAAAACCTTGTCATATCCTAAGATAAAGAAGTATGTTTCTGGTGCAACAGCATCACAATCATCAGCGAATGTTTCAACTAGTGCGTATAGACCACAAGATTCAGTAAGCTCTCTTAATCTACCATTAATTTCTTCAGTTACTTTTGGAATGTAGAAGTCTAATTCTACTGTTACAAGAGTAGAACCATTCTCTCTTGTAGCGTTTGCAGTGAAACCAGCAGTTTCTCTGTCAAATTCAAATTCATACCAAGTTGAAGATACAAAAGAGTTAAATTCGCCTCCAGCAGCATCAGCACCAGGTCCTGAACCAGCAGCAGCATAAGCTACAGCACCTAATCCACCTTGCTCCATAAGGAAAATTCTCTTTAATCCACCTCTTCGGTTTCTATCGCAACATACGATTGCGTGTCCTTGAGTTATTGCCATTTTTTTTATTTATTATATTGTTAAACAAAGTAGTCAGGAGGGATTTTACTCCCCCCTTCGTACATTTTTATTATTAGTCTTCAGTAGAAGTAACAACCATTCCTGGCTCTTTAACAGCTACACCGAAAGAGTAAAGCATACGGAATCTGTTTTCTTTACAATCTCTGTTGTACCACATATCTACATCTTGTGCAGCAAAGTCAGTACCTACAGTAATATTGTTTTCCATTGTCCAGATAGCACACTTAGTTTCAGCAGCTCCATTTGGAGCAAGACCATTTGCCATAGCAGCTAAAGCTACAGAGTGGTTAGCAATATCAACATCCCACGAGTTGATAACAACTAAAGGAACACCATTGAAACGTAGACTTCCAACACCATTTTGTAAGTCAGCGTAAGCAGCAGTGTGAGAACCATTAGAAGCTCTTAATTCAGCAGCATAAGAATCAGCAAAAGCACGAGAACAGTAAATAACTTGTCCTTCAGCAGTAGCTAGTTCAGTTGAACGAGCAGCTAACATTGCTTCTAATTGTGCGATTGTTGCAGTAGCACCTTGAGTAAGTGTTTGTGAAACTGGTAAAGCACCACCTACAGCACCATCAAGAGCTTTCCATACACCATTTGCAAGTGCTTGAGTACCAGCACCATTTGTAGTATCTCCAAACCAAAGGATTGTAGACATATCTCTCATGATACCTTGTAATACTAATTCAGAAACGATTTCCATAAAGATAGTTCCTGATAAGTCGTAACGACTAATACCTCGTCTCAATAATTGAGATTTAATGTGAGATAATAAAGAAGTAGACTGTTGTGCGTGTTCAACTTCTAAGCGAGATAGAGTTAACTCTATAATGCTGTTTGTTGATTGGTCTGCGTCAGCAGAGAAACACGCTGAGTTCATTGATTTAGTTAAATCTTTTAATGCTGAATATCTGTCTAACTTAATAGAAGCACCAGAAATATCAGAAATAACTTCCATCCCTTTAAGATGGTCATTTTCGTAAAACAATGGAGATAGGAAATAACGTCTAGCATCTTCCTGACTCCAAGTTAAACTTGTATTAATTACGTTTGCCATTTTTTTCTAATTTTTAATTTTTAAAATAAACTTTTTTGTCATCGCTGATGCTCTTAGCTAGAACATCCCAAGCATCTTCAGACTTTGCGTCTGGAGTTGGGTTAGGATCTTTACTAGGTACTACATCACTTGGAGTTCCCTCCATTTTTGCTACTTTGTAAGAAGAAATCTCATCTTCTAAAGTTGCAATGTAACCATCCTTTTCAACGATTGTGCCATTTAATTCAACGATAGCTTTGTTAGACTCTTCTATAGACTCTTCTAAAGTTTTCATTTTTTCAACAACAACATCATTATCAAGAATTTTTACTTCCTTTACTTCGCCTTCTTTGTTAAAAAGATCAGCGATAAAAGATTTTAAGTTATCAAACTCTTTTTCCATTTTACTTTCTTTTTTAATGTTATTAAATAAATTATTTACAAGAGCTTTATTCTTGTAATCATACTTGTTTATATCAAACCTTGCAGCAAGTTTTATAGGTTCTTCAATTATATCTACAAAACCATATTTTACTGCTTCAGAACTATCAAACCAAGTTTCTTCATTCATCCAAGAACGGATTTGCTCTTCGCTATTTCCACTCTTAGACATATATATACTAACTAACCTATCGCCCATTTTATCCATGAGGTCGGCTGCTTTCCTTAAA
>UPTG01002819.1_pt1 | contig 11591 bp, 8 predicted proteins | sample 2160121 | NCBI WGS metagenome assembly UPTG01 (sample SAMN06266255, study PRJEB28933) | marine metagenome | isolation source: Columbia River Estuary | place: USA:Columbia River Estuary, USA | collected 2014-07-27 | reverse complement strand
TTTATGAGTTGGACTGCAGTTTCGATTGCACCATCCGACCGATGTCAAATTGATAGGTCGCCGTTTGTACCCATTGGGTTGCATATTTTGTTGCTTCGCTTATTCTGTGCGGCAATTCAGTGTGTTTTGCTTGGGATTCAACCCAACTACGAACTTGTTTAATTGCAATACTGATTGGTCTCCGATTGCACCCGTTTGGCAGCACAGTGTTCTGCTTTGCTTTTTCTGTATTTTCTCAGCTTAGTATTGGTTCCCCTCTGTCTTGTATCAGAAGCTGTTGTTTTTGTTACGCAGCTAGCGGTTGATTTCAGGAATACGTTTAAACGCGATGTCGTTGTTGATCTTATCTGTTATCGGCGTCGAGGCCACAACGAGGCAGATGAACCTGCCGTTACCCAGCCGCAAATGTATGCAGCGATCAAGAAGCACGCCACTACCCGCGACCTTTATGCGAAGCGACTCATTGCCGACGGTATTCTGACCGAGGATGAGGACGTTACGCTCATGGCCCGCTATCGTGAGTCTCTTGAGCGGGGAGAGCCGCTCGTGAGCTCCTTGGTTATGGAGCCTAATAACGCATTGTTTGTCGATTGGGGACCTTATGTTGGTCATTAATGGACTGTTGAGTGCGATACGCGTTACCCCTTAGGACAGTTGAAGACTCTTTCCGAGCAAATCGCGAGTGTGCCAGAAGGGTTCGCGGTTCAGCGGCAGGTTACGAAGTTGCTGGAAGATCGGCGCAAGATGGGCGTAGGCGCTCAGGAAATTAACTGGGGCTTCGCCGAAATCATGGCATACGCGACGCTTTTGGTAGAGGGTTTTCCCGTGCGAATGACCGGCCAAGATATTGGTCGAGGTACTTTTTCACATCGCCATGCCGTCATTCACAATCAGAAAGAAGAGGGGCGCCATATTGCTCTTCAGCACCTCGATGGCAATCAAGCTGACTTCCGTATTTATGACTCGCTGCTGTCTGAGGAGGCGGTGCTAGCCTTTGAATACGGTTATGCGACGACATCCCCTACTGGTTTAGTGATTTGGGAAGCCCAGTTTGGAGATTTTGCCAACGGCGCCCAGGTGGTTATCGATCAGTTTATTGCAAGCGGTGAGCATAAGTGGTCCCGTGTTTGTGGCTTGACCATGTTGCTTCCTCATGGATACGAGGGGCAAGGCCCTGAACATTCATCGGCGCGACTTGAGCGGTATTTGCAAATGTGCGCTGAGCAAAATATGCAGGTCTGTATGCCGACTACTCCAGCGCAGGTTTTCCACATGTTGCGTCGACAGGCAATTAGGCCGTTGCGAAAGCCATTAATAGTAATGTCGCCCAAAAGTTTACTCCGCCATAAAGAGGCGACTTCAACCTTAGAAGAGCTCGCTGACGGTAGTTTTGAAACGGTAATCGATGAAACCGATAATCTAGATCCGGCCTCAGTTAGACGCGTCATCCTCTGTTCGGGCAAAGTATTTTACGACCTGCGTGCGGCACGGCGTGAGCGGCAAATTGACAATATTGTCATTATACGTATCGAGCAGCTCTATCCGTTTCCTGAAGAAGATTTGGCTCGGGTAATTGCTCCCTATACAAATATTGAGGATGCGATCTGGTGTCAGGAGGAGCCCATGAATCAGGGCGCTTGGTATGCCAGTCAGCACAACATGCGCCGGGTAATTCAGCGTCATAAGGTCGATGTTTATTTGCGTTACGCCGGTAGAGAGCCCTCAGCCTCGGTAGCGGCGGGCTATACGGCATTACATCTCCAACAGCAGGAAAGTTTCATAAACGAAGCCCTCGGCCCAATGCCCTGGGGTAATTGATCAGGATTTAGGTAGGAATACATCATGGCAATTGAAATTAAGGCACCGGCGTTTCCCGAGTCTGTCGCCGATGGTGAGGTCGCTGCTTGGCACAAAGCTGAAGGCGATACCGTAGCCCGCGACGAGTTATTGGTTGAGATAGAAACCGATAAAGTAGTAATGGAAGTCGTCGCGCCGGAATCGGGGGTTCTCACATCCATTGTCGCTGTCGAGGGTGAGACCATCGAGAGCGAGGCCTTGTTAGCCGTGCTAGAAGCTGGTGAGGTTACGCAGCCCGCACCAAGCAGTGCGTCGGCGTCTAAAACAGTCGAGCCGGCGCAGCCCTCGGAGAGCGGTGAGCATGCAATGGGTCCTGCAGCTCGAGCCATGATCGATGAGCATGGCATAGACCCCGCTGCTATTACCGGTTCTGGTAAGGGTGGGCGCGTTACTAAGGAAGATGTGACCAAACACCTAAAGAATTCCGCTCAGGCCGCTCCAGTTAAACCTACGCCAACAGCTCCTGCGACTCCAGCAGTAACGACGATACCTAATGATTCCTTTGGCCCCTCGAGCGAGCGCATTGAGAAACGAGTTCCTATGACTCGAATGCGTGCCCGAATTGCGGAGCGACTGTTAGAAGCCACCCAGCAGACGGCGATGTTGACCACTTTTAATGAAGTGAACATGGCCCCGCTGATGAAGCTTCGAAGCCAATACAAAGAGAGCTTCGAAAAAGCACACAATGGAACTCGACTTGGTTTTATGGGCTTTTTTGTCAAGGCCTGTTGTGAGGCATTAAAGCGGTACCCCGCGGTTAACGCATCGATTGATGGTAGCGATGTGGTGTATCACGGGTACCAAGATATTGGCGTTGCAGTATCGACAAATGACGGGCTGGTGGTGCCAGTACTCCGAGACGCGGACTTTATGAGCATTGCCGATGTTGAGGCAGCGATCAGAGATTTAGGGCTGAAGGCTCAAGATAAAAAGCTAACGATTGAGGAGATGACCGGGGGCACCTTTACCGTATCCAACGGGGGGGTGTTTGGTTCTCTGTTATCAACGCCGATATTGAATCCACCTCAAACCGGCATATTGGGGATGCATACGATTCAGGAGCGGCCCGTTGCCGTGAACGGAGAAGTGGTTATTCAGCCGATGATGTATTTAGCGCTGTCTTATGATCATCGCCTTATCGATGGCAAAACAGCGGTACAGTTTTTGGTCACGGTAAAAGGCTTTATCGAAGATCCAGCGCGCATTCTTCTACAACTCTGATGACACCTTGCACAGGAAAATGAATATGACAGCATCATACGACGTAATTGTTATTGGATCCGGCCCAGCCGGATATGTCTGTGCCATTCGCTGTGCGCAACTGGGCAAGAAGGTCGCCGTTGTAGAGCAGTGGGCAGATGATAAAGGCAAGCCGGTTTTGGGTGGCACGTGTTTAAACGTTGGCTGTATTCCGTCAAAAGCACTGTTAGATAGCTCGCACAAATTTCTGGAGGCAAAAGAACACTTTGCAGACCATGGTATCGGTATCGGCGAGACGCAGATCAACGTCGCTACAATGATGCAGCGAAAGGATCAGATTGTTGGCCAGCTTACCGGTGGCGTGGCCGGTTTGTTGAAGCATAATCAGATAGATGTTGTTCAGGGGCGTGGCAAGTTACTAGCCAACCGGAAGGTTCAAGTTCTGTCTGCAGACGGTACTGAGTCAGTTCACGAAGCTGAAAATATCGTTTTGGCCGCCGGGTCGCTCCCTATCGACATTCCTGTAGCACCGGTTGATCAAGTACACATCGTTGACTCAACCGGCGCACTTGTCTTCGAATCGGTGCCAGAGCGCTTGGGTGTGATTGGAGCAGGGGTCATTGGTCTTGAGTTAGGTAGTGTGTGGGGGCGTTTAGGAGCCGAGGTGGTTCTCTTGGAGGCGATGGATGGTTTTTTGCCTTCGATGGATGCTCAAATCGCGAAGGAAGGACAAAAGCTTTTTAAAAAGCAGGGCCTAGATATTCGCCTTGGTGCTCGCGTGACCGGATCCGAGGTCATTGACGGTCAGGTTCACGTGAGCTACGCAATGGGTGAAGAGACGCATACGGAAATTTTTGATCGACTGATTGTTTCTGTCGGTCGCAGACCACAGACAGGCGAGCTTTTTGCCGAAGATTCAGGCGTTACCATGGATGAGCGCGGTTGCGTCTTTGTCAATGAGGTCTGTTCTACCGAGGCGCCGGGAGTTTGGGCTATTGGTGACATGGTGAGAGGTCCAATGCTGGCGCATAAAGGCTCGGAAGAGGGCGTTATGGTTGCCGAGCAAATTGCGGGGCACCATCACCCATTAAATTATGATTTGATTCCCTCCATTATTTACACACATCCTGAGATTGCTGGCGTTGGTAAGACGGAACAAGAGCTCAAAGCCGAAGGTGTAAAAGTTAAAGTAGGCACGTTCCCTTTCGCGGCGATTGGACGCGCGCTAGCGGCTGGCGACAGCGACGGAATGATCAAAATTATCGCCGATGAGAATACAGATCAACTGCTTGGCGCTCACTGCGTTGGGCCGTCAGCTGCTGACCTGGTGCAACAATTGCTAATAGCGATGGAGTTCGGCTCTAGTGCCGAGGATTTACAGATGATGGTGTTTGGACATCCTACATTATCAGAGGCAGTGCACGAAGCTGCCTTGGCCGTTGATGGCAAGGCTATTCACATGGCAAATAGAAAAAAGCGCTAGGCACAAGAGCGCGCATTGGGGGAGTGGCCGTTGGTTAACTCCGCACCGAAACGAAAAAGCGGGATAATTTATGAATCTTCACGAGTATCAAGGAAAGGCATTGTTTGCCCAGTATGGTTTGCCGGTTTCAGTCGGTCATGCTGTGTCTACACCTGAGGAGGCACGTAGTGCCGCGGAAAAAATAGGTGGTGACAAGTGGGTGGTTAAAGCTCAGGTTCACGCTGGTGGTCGGGGTAAGGCCGGAGGGGTAAAGTTGGTTGATAGCCCCGACGATGCCGCGGCTTTTGCAGAACATTGGCTAGACAAGCGTTTAGTCACCTATCAAACAGATGTTGATGGACAGCCGGTGTCGAAGATTCTGGTAGAAACCTGTACCGATATTGATCAGGAACTCTATTTAGGTGCGGTCTTGGATAGAGCAAGCCGTCGTATTGTTTTTATGGCCTCGACTGAGGGTGGCGTAGAAATTGAAAAGGTTGCTGAAGAAACTCCAGAAAAAATCCTTCGAGCTGAAATCGATCCTCTGACGGGCCCACAGCCCTATCAGGGGCGTGAACTGGCGTTCAAGCTTGGCTTGGAAGGGGTTCAAGTAAAACAATTCGTCGCTATTTTTGTCGGCTTGGCGAAATTATTTCAGGATAAAGATCTCGCGCTCATTGAAGTTAACCCTTTGGTCATTACTGATGAGGGTAATCTGCATTGTCTGGACGCTAAAATCGTGGCCGACTCCAATGCACTTTATCGGCACGCCGATCTACGCGAGATGCATGACCCATCACAGGAAGATGCTCGCGAAGCTCATGCCGCGGAATGGGACCTCAACTACGTTGCGCTGGATGGCAGTATCGGTTGCATGGTTAACGGCGCAGGTTTGGCCATGGGAACCATGGATATTGTTAAGTTGCACGGCGGCTCGCCTGCAAACTTTTTGGACGTTGGCGGCGGCGCCACCAAAGAGCGTGTTACCGAGGCATTTAAAATCATCCTGTCTGATGAAAATGTTAAGGCGGTTCTGATCAATATTTTTGGCGGTATCGTGCGCTGTGATCTCATCGCCGAGGGCGTTATTGGTGCCGTTGAGGAAGTGGGCGTTACCGTTCCGGTGGTAGTCAGGCTCGAGGGCAACAATGCAGAGCTTGGACAAAAGGTTCTGGCCGATAGTGGTCTCAATATTATGGCGGCATCAAGTCTGACTGACGCTGCAGAACAAGTGGTTGCAGCAGCCGGAGGTGCCCAATGAGTATTTTAATCGACCAGAACACTAAGGTTATTTGTCAGGGTTTCACGGGCTCCCAAGGAACTTTCCACTCAGAACAGGCCATCGCCTACGGTACGCAGATGGTAGGTGGAGTCACACCCGGCAAGGGCGGGCAGACGCATTTAGATCTGCCCGTATTCAATACGGTAGATGAGGCCGTTGACCAAACTGGCGCTGACGCATCGGTGATCTATGTACCGGCGGCCTTTTGTAAGGATTCTATCCTCGAGGCGGCAAATGCAGGTATTCAGTTGATTGTTTGCATCACAGAGGGCATACCCACATTAGACATGCTTGAGTGCAAGGTTAAATGTGACGAGTTGGGTGTGCGTTTGATTGGGCCAAACTGCCCGGGCCTGATGACACCTGACGAATGCAAAATCGGCATCATGCCGCCAAGCATTTTCCGCAAAGGTTCGGTTGGCGTGCTGTCACGTTCTGGCACTTTGACCTATGAGGCTGTCTACCAGACATCAATGGCGGGCCTTGGCCAATCTTCGGCTGTTGGTATTGGCGGTGATCCGGTCAAAGGCACTGAATTTATCGACATATTGGAAATGTTTCTTGCTGATGATCAAACCGAATCAATCATCATGATTGGCGAGATTGGTGGATCAGCCGAAGAAGATGCGGCGCAATTCCTGATCGACGAAGCCAAAAAAGGCCGTTCAAAGCCGATGGTTGGCTTTATCGCTGGCCGCACGTCTCCTCCAGGCCGCACGATGGGTCATGCTGGTGCCGTTATTTCTGGTGGCAAGGGCGGCGCTGATGAAAAAATTGCGGCGCTAGAAGAAGCAGGAGTGCGCGTGTCACCGTCTCCTGCCAAACTTGGCGTCACGCTTGTGGATGTGTTGAACGGCTAGTTCAGCATCATTCCAGCACTAGCATAAAGGGGCGATACCGTTGGCATCGCCCCTTTTTTTGTAGCCCAATTGGTTTGCCGAATGATAAATGATGGGCGCGCTGCCTTACCGCCCTTAAGCGACCTTAAAAAAAGGCGCCTCGAACCGGTTTGCATCAAGCCGCTCATTCACAATGGCTACCGTTTCATCAAGCAGATCATTCTGCATGCCGATGCTCGCGGCAATCCGCTGGACAAGAAGGTCGACGCGTTCAATGGTCTTGGCGCCGCCATCAATCGCCCGTGCGGCTGAAGACGGCTTTAACAGGCTGCTGGCAGCATTTGCATATTTTTCAAATGGCACCTGATCAGCCGCATTCGCGCCAAGCGCCCGCGCCAATTCGTCAACCCACGCATACATATCAGCCGACGCTGCAAGATCGCCATGAACAGCATCGCGAATTGCCCGCACGCCGTCACGCTGTACGCATTGGTAATTGCCGGTCAAAAGCATGCTCCATTTCGCCATTGGCACGAACAGGCTGTCGTAGATGCGCAGCTTTACCGGTACATCCTTGCCATCAACGGTAACCGCGGCAATATCGGATTCAAGCTGCCGAAGCATTGCATTATGTGCCGGATCAGCAAAAACCGCTGCCTTGAAGTTGGTTGGCAGGCCAACATGAAGAATATTGGTGCCCTCTTCAGGTGGGCGGAAGGCCTGTGGATCAGGGCTGCAAAGTGACATCAGACCTGGCTCGAAATCAGCCCATACCGACGCATCATCATAGCACATCTCAAGCGGCGCCTTGGCTAGCGCATCGATACGGCGCAGAAAGGGCAAAGGCGGCATATTCATGATCGACAAACACGGCTTGCGGCTGGCGGCAATACGCTGCATCAGATCACGAACCTGCGGCTCGGAATATTGTGGCTCCTGCATGGCAAGGCTGATCATGTCGTAATCCTCAGGCCGCGCATCGGCCGGCGTAACCGCATCAAGCGTTCCAGCAAGATCATGTGACCGAAAAGCCCGATGGCTATCTTCATCACGCAATTTGATCCGCACCTCAGTGCCTTCTTCATTAATCAGCGCGGCTGACTTGCTGCGACAAATCAACGTGACGTCATGGCCAGCCATCAATAGCTTGGTTGATAGAAGTGAGCCATATGAGGCTCCTAGGATCAAAATTTTCATGGTTCGAATCTCCCCTTCATTCTAGCATTATACCGAACGCTTAAATGGTCATAGCGGCCGGTTTCCGCCTTACCTTTTTCAGGTTTAACGAATCAAATAAAGAATCAAAAGGAAAATAGTGAAAAAATGAAAATTGTAAAATTTTTACATTTTCATTTTACTGTGGCGCAATACCAAACAAAAAACCCGATCACCAGTGCGTGTGATCGGGTTTTTTGTTTTTTGAACAATATCAGATGATATGGATCTAATCGTCTATTCGGCGGCAATTCCCACCGAGGCGGCGACGCGGCAAGCAGCGAATTTGAACTCGGGTATCTTGCCGAATGGATCAACAACCGGATTGGTCAAAATATTCGCTGCGGCTTCGACATAAGCAAATGGCACAAAGACCATATCTTCGGCAACCGCACGATCGGCACGCGCCATGATCGAAATTGAGCCGCGCCGCGTTTCAATCGTCACCATGTCACCAGCCTCGACACCCAATCGGCGAAGCGTACGCGGATGAAGTGAGGCATTCGCCTGCGGTTCAACCGCATCAAGAACAGTGGCACGGCGCGTCATTGATCCGGTATGCCAATGTTCTAGCTGGCGACCCGTCGTCAAAATCATCGGATAATCTGTATCCGGTGTTTCAGCTGGTGCGATAATGCTGGCAGGGGTGAATCTGGCCCGCCCATCGGTTCGCGGGAACCCATCACCAAACACGATCGGCTGACCCGGATCAGTTTCATCAAGTGATGGATAGGTGACAACATTTTCAGCCGTCAAACGATCCCATGAAATATTATCGAGTGACTTCATCGATAGTTTCATTTCGGCAAACACTTCGCGCGGATGCGTATAGGCCCAATCGAGACCAATGCGCTTGGCAAGCTCAACCGTAATCCACCAATCTTCGCGGGCGTCACCTGGCGGTGCAATGGCCGGACGACCCATTTGAACCTGACGGTTTGTATTGGTCACGGTTCCGGTTTTTTCTGCCCACGCTGATGCTGGCAAAATCACATCAGCATAATTGGCGGTTTCGGTCAGGAAAATATCCTGCACAACCAGATGATCCAGCTTGGCAAGCGCCGCACGCGCATGATCGGCATCAGGATCAGACATGGCCGGATTTTCACCAAGAACATACATCGAAGTGATATCACCATCATGGATTGCATCCATGATTTCGGTCACGGTCAGGCCTTTTTCTGGCGCAATCGAGTCTGAATTCCAAATCTCATTAAAGGCCGAACGCACACCATCGTCGGTGACGCTTTGATAATCGGGAAGGAACATCGGGATCAATCCCGCATCAGATGCACCTTGAACATTGTTCTGGCCGCGCAGCGGATGCAAACCAGTTCCAGGACGTCCAACTTGCCCACACATCAAAGCCAGCGAAATCAAACAACGTGAATTATCGGTTCCGTGGATATGCTGCGATACGCCCATTCCCCAGAAAATCATGGCTGATTTGGCACCGGCAAAATCCCGCGCAACAGCACGAAGCGTTTCAGCATCAATGCCACAGAATTCAGCCATTTTTTCAGGCGAGAATTCTTTGAGATGCGCCTTCATCGCATCCCAGTTTTCGGTAAAGCTTTCGATATATTGCTGATCATAAAGCTGTTCTTCGACAATCACATGCATGATGGCGTTCAGCATTGATACATCGGCACCCGGGCGGAATTGCAGCATATGTGCAGCATGACGCTTTAGCCCCTGCCCGCGCGGATCCATCACAATCAATTTACCGCCACGTTTGGCAAATTGTTTGAAATAGGTTGCCGCAACCGGATGATTTTCGGTTGGGTTGGCACCAATAACAATGGCGACATCGGCATTTTCGATTTCGTTAAAGGTTGCCGTTACCGCAGCCGAACCGACATTTTCCAGCAAAGCCGCAACCGATGAGGCATGGCATAGCCGCGTACAATGATCGACGTTATTATGGCCAAAGCCCTGACGAATCATCTTTTGGAAAAGATAGGCTTCTTCATTCGAACATTTTGCCGATCCGAAACCGGCGATACGCTTGCCCGAAATATCACGATGCCGGATAAAGCCATTTGCCGCCACATCAAGCGCTTCTTCCCAGCTGGCTTCGCGGAAATGTGTCAGCGGGTTTGCCGGATCAATATTCAGCCCCTTTGCAGGCGCATCATCACGGCGGATCAATGGCTTGGTCAAACGGTGATCGTGATGAACATAGTCAAAACCGAACCGGCCCTTTACACAAAGCCGGTTTTCGTTGGCCGGGCCATTCACTCCTTCAACATATTTGATTTCATCATCCTTGATTTTAAAGGACAGCTGACAGCCAACACCGCAATAAGGGCAAACCGACTGGACTTCGCGATCAAAGTCTTTGCTATCGCCGTGCTGCGCATCATCAAGAACGCTTGCAGGCATCAAGGCACCGGTTGGACAGGCCTGAACACATTCACCACAGGCAACACAGGTTGATTGCCCCATCGGATCATTCATATCAAAAACGATCTGGGCATCAAGTCCGCGTCCGGCCATGCCAATCACATCATTCACCTGCACTTCACGACAAGCGCGAACGCAAAGATTACAATGGATACAGGCATCAAGATTCACACTCATCGCCACATGACTATCGTCAAGCAGGGGGACATGACAGGCATCGCGCGCCGGAAAACGGCTTTCAGACACGCCATTCAATGCAGCCATGTCCAGAAAATGTGATGACGCATCATGCGGTTGGTCAGGTTGATCTGCGGCCAGCAATTCAACCACAAGCGCGCGTGATTTCTCGGCGCGCTCGCTTGCCGTATTCACCACCATGCCATCTTGTACTGGCCGGATACAAGAGGCGGCCAAAACGCGCTCACCCTCGATTTCGACCATACAGGCACGGCAATTACCGTCCGAGCGATAGCCCGGCTCGGGTTTGTGGCACAAATGCGGAATCAAGGTTCCTTGGGCTTGTGCTGCTTCCCAAATGGTCGCGCCTTCTGGCACGGAAATATCCTTGCCATCCAGTTTAATCGTTACGGTTTTTTGCGGCGTTGAATCTAGCATGGGGGCCTCAGCTAACTTCTTCAGAGAAATGTTTCATCGTCAAACGAATAGGATTCGGGGCAGCTTGTCCCAATCCGCAGATGGACGCGTCTTGCATCACATCACACAGATCTTGCAACAAAGGCTGATCCCATTTATCGGCTTGCATCAGCTGAACAGCCTTACTGCAGCCGGCTCGACATGGCGTACATTGGCCACAGCTTTCATCTTCGAAAAAGCGAAGCATATTCAGCGCCGCGTCCCGCACCCGATCATGATCCGACAGCACAACCACAGCGGCCGATCCAATAAAGGTGCCAAGCGGTTGCAATGTATCAAAATCAAGCGGAACGTCATTCAGACTGGCAGGCAAAAGGCCAGATGATGGCCCGCCTGGCTGATAGGCCTTGAAAACATGACCTTCGGCCATGCCGCCAGCTGCCTCAATAATATCGGTAATGGTTGAACCGGCTGGCAAAAGATGCACACCCGGATTTGCCACACGGCCCGATACTGAATAGCTGCGAAGACCTGTCCGCCCGTTCTTTTCAACCGACGACAGCACCTCTGGCCCTTCACGGCAAATGCGGGTGATCCAATGCAGCGTTTCGATATTATGCACCAATGTTGGCCGGTTAAAGACACCAACCTGCGCGACATACGGCGGACGGTGACGCGGCAATCCGCGCTTGCCTTCGATCGACTCGATCATCGCGCTTTCTTCGCCGCAGATATA
>UPTG01002817.1_pt1 | contig 11596 bp, 10 predicted proteins | sample 2160121 | NCBI WGS metagenome assembly UPTG01 (sample SAMN06266255, study PRJEB28933) | marine metagenome | isolation source: Columbia River Estuary | place: USA:Columbia River Estuary, USA | collected 2014-07-27 | reverse complement strand
TCCTCCTCTTGGGCTCGAACCAAGGACCCTCTGATTAACAGTCAGATGCTCTAACCAACTGAGCTAAGGAGGAATTTTTATCGCTAATAAGTTTCCTCAAAGCGGGTGCAATAATAGAAACATTATTTGATATGAAACAATATATTCGCAAATTAATTAATTCACTTTTATGAGCTTGTTAGTTGTTGGTACAGTAGCGTTTGACGCACTTGAAACCCCATTCGGAAAAACAGATAAAATATTAGGCGGAGCCGCGACTTATATTGGGTTGTCTGCATCTTACTTCCTTAAGAATTCAAACCTTGTTTCGGTTGTTGGAAACGACTTCCCGCAGGAACACATCGATCTTTTAAATATTAAAGGAGTCGATACAGACGGTTTACAAATTGATAAAAACGGAAAAACTTTTTTCTGGAAAGGAAAATATCACAACGATATGAACACCAGAGACACTTTAGAAACACAATTAAATGTATTAGAAACATTTGATCCTGTTGTTCCTGAAGCTTATAAAAACTGTCAATATTTAATGTTAGGTAACTTGTTACCTGCCGTTCAGCAACAGGTTTTAGACCAGTTGCCTCAGCGCCCTAAACTAGTTGTTTTAGACACCATGAACTTCTGGATGGACAACTGCTGGGATGATCTAATAGAAGCGCTTAAAGGTGTTGATGTGTTAACCATCAATGATGAAGAAGCGCGTCAGTTGTCTGGCGAGTATTCTTTGGTAAAGGCTGCTAAGAAAATATTAACCATGGGGCCTAAATTCTTAATCATTAAGAAGGGTGAGCATGGCGCATTGTTGTTTAACAACAACGAAGTGTTTTTTGCCCCTGCATTGCCTTTAGAAGAAGTGTTTGACCCCACAGGAGCGGGCGATACATTTGCTGGTGGCTTTTTAGGCTACATCGCAAGCACAAATGATATTTCTTTTGAAAACATGAAAAGAGCTGTAATTTACGGTTCGGCAATGGCTTCTTTTTGTGTAGAAAAGTTTGGAACTGAAAGGTTACAAAATTTAACTGACGCAGAAGTAAAATCTAGAATTCGCCAGTTTGTTGACTTGGTACAATTTGAAATTACACTCTAGGTAAATGATATACTTATTATTAAAAACAGCCTTCAGGCTGTTTTTTTTGCTCCTTACCCAACCTTTTTTCTAATTCGGCCGTTATAGTACTAAACATAGAAAAAACTAAAGCATAGAAATTTAAAAACTTAAAAGCTCTTTATTTATTATAAATATGTAAGTACTAATCAATTTTTCTAAGAATGTTATATTAGACTAACCGCTTCTTCTGGTCTTTATGGATGCACCCAAAGACATACTTAAAAAATGTCGCAAAAACGACAGGCGCGCTCAATTTATACTTTACAAGTTGTGCTACCCGACTTTAATGTCGGTATGCCTTCGTTATGAAAAAAACAAAGAGTCTGCTGAAGAGTTATTGAACCTGGCATTTTATAAAATACTGACTAAGCTAGATAAGTACGCTGCGCACGTGCCTTTCGAAGCTTGGATTAGACGGATCACTATAAATACAGTTATTGATGAGTTTAGAAAGAAAAGTCGCGATAAGCATACTTTCTTAGAAAAACTTGAAGGGAGTATTCCAATTGCCAACATGACTTACAACGAAGCTGATCAAAAATTTGATGCCGCTGAATTGGAGGAAATGATTAGACAACTCCCTGAAACGGGTCAAAAGGTTTTTAATCTTTACATAATAGACGGTTACAACCATAGAGAAATTGGTGAAATGTTAGGTATAAGCGAAGGCACTTCAAAGTGGCACCTTTCTACTTCCAGAAAGACCTTAAAGAAGTCCATTTTAGCATTAATGAATAAAGTTGCGAGCTTTTTGTTATGACGAATAAAGAGTTAGAAGAACTGTTTCAGAGCAAGTTGGGTTCACGCAAAGTGGACTTCAATCCATCTTCGTGGGAAGGCATGGAGCGTATGCTTGATTCTAAAATTCCTATTACTCCATGGTATTTACCTTTCGCAAAATGGGTTAAAGGGTTAACTGCAGCAATGGTTATTGGTTTCTCCGTCTTTTTTATTTTTGGTGAACCTTTTGAAGGATATACAAAGAATGGTCTCCCGGCTGAATCCATTAATCCCAGCACAGCCATAAAATCTTTTTCTAACGCTGGTTCGAGGTTTCAAAGAAATGACCATGGTCTTAGAAATGTCTCCTCCAGAAACAGTCGATTTTCTAACCAATCCAAGTCCAGAAATTCTTCAGATTCAAATGGTGGTTTAGACAACGGTATGACCAATGGATCAAACTCCAAGAGCTATGCTTATGGGAATGCAAAGCAAAATGGAAGTGGTCTGGGAGAAAAGAATGAACGAAAAAGCAAAAAAAGCATTCCTTCATTTGAAGATCGTTTTGTAGAAAACAATCAATTGAGTACGAAGCCAGCACCTTCTTTTGAAGTCGATTATACAGAACAAGCTTTGGTTGCAAATGCCTGGAAAGAAAACAATAAGTCCAACAAAAAGGTTGGACTCAGTTCTAGTCCTTTAAAATTTGGAGCAACATTCAGCGCCATTTCTTCTAAAGATTTAATGCCTGAATCTGAGAGCACGTTAAACACGAGGTTAAAGCCCGCATTTGCTCTGGGATTCACGTTAGCGCAACCTATGAGTAGAAACTTGGGAATTTTAGCCGGCCTTAACTACAAGTGGCAAAAAGCAGATGCCTCAAGCTCTACGCACAAAATAAATTACAGTTTTGGAGAAGAGCACGTTTATACCACATTAGAGTACCAGTCGCTAAACACTATTGAAATTCCTGTAAGCACTTATTATAGATTTGCCGACCGCCACCAAGTAAACTTAGGTTTATACGCTTCGTATTTATGGGCCGCAAAAGTGAAATACAACATTGAAACATTGAAATCCTTTGGGACCGAGAAAGAAAGCGGTCAGCACTTTAACAATTCTTCTATTAATGATGTTTGGGACTACGGTTTAACAGCTGGCTATTTTTACGCAATAAACTCTAAATTTCAAATTGGCGTTGACAGTTGGTTCGGTTTAACTCCACTTCAATACAATGCAGATTTCGATGCAAAGGCGAATAGTTACCAACTGCGTTTTTCACTTAACTATTGGTTCTTATGAGAAATCGTATTGTCATAGCGTTCTCTGTATTAACTCTTTTTGCGTGCAAAAAGACTGTGGAACAAATGCCAGCTCAACCAGATCCTCTGTTTTCTGTTTCATATAATATAGACGGTAACTTCCGCACTTTGAAAGCTGGTAAAGAAGACTATTACATGTACTCAAGCTATAAAAGTGATGAGTTTAATGTTGGTCAGCTTATTGGCGAGTTAAAAAATTCAAACACAAACAAAACCAATGCTTTTACATTTAAGTTCAGAAGTAATTCTAAAACCGATATTGATTTAGATTCTGTTTTAACTCTTGGAATCAAAGACGTCACAGACACAAACTTTTTTATGGCCTCAAACACACGGGTCAAGTTAAATTTAGATGCTATTGCAACGGATAATGTTGTGAAGTACTCTTGGTCTGTAAATACCGACCTGAGAAGCACTCTTAAGAACCCAAGCTTTGTTTTCGACTCGAACGAAGACAATGATTTTCCCGTTACGCTTCAGACTTTTTTCGATACAGGTTGCGTGGCTTCAACTAAGCGTTGTGTAGACTTCAATAACATGGGTTGTTACGGAGACTTTGTTTTTTCTAAAGACGCAAACCTAGCATATACATTTTCTATTCCTTCCTATATAGCCGGAGATGTGAGTAGTGTAATTTGGTACATTAACAATCAAGAAGTAAGTACTTCAAAAGTACTAGCCCACACTTTCTCGAGTGCTGGCAACTATCTAATCTCCGCAGATGTGCTTTTTAAATCCGGATGCATCTCTTGCTTAAGTAAACGTATTGTTGTTGATTATGGCAGTATGTATAATGGCTGTCTCTCTGATTTTGACATGAGTTACACGACTTATAACAACGCTCATTACCTTCAGTTAAATACTTTAGAAATAAATTATTGGGATGACAGTGGTGTTCTTTTTAGTTCTGTTTTTAGCGTCAACCCCGGTAATGTGGAAATACTCGAAGTCTCTGATTACAAAAACAATGAAATTGGAAAACAAACAAAAAAAATTCGTTTTTCTGGTGAGGTTAAGTTGACCAACCATCAAGGTTCACAAATAACTGTAGCTATTCAAGAGGCTATTATTGCTGTTAGTACGGGTCAATAAAAAAGGCCATCTTTCCAGACAGCCTCAATTTATTTCTTTTTTGCAAACTTTTACTCGGCAGCTGCAACATTCACGTTAATTGTTCTGCTTAGCTTTTCGCCATAACTTTCATGGTAGCCATTTGCAAATTGAAGCGTAAGAATATATTCGCCCGGCTCTAATTCAAGGTCATATTCTAATTGCCCTTTTCCGAAATGAATATTTGTTTCGTTCATCGGCACAACTTCACCTCTTTCTACATAACCGTTTGTATTATTAACAATAATATGGTGATGACCAAAGCCTTCATTTACAGCCCCGGCAGGTTCCACTTCCATTCCTTCTACACCCATCTCAATATGAATTGGTGACTTTAAGGTAGAGCCGTCTTCTACATTCACAAAAAATACTCTGGCATCTTCCGGAGTCATTGTTCTTCCTTCCATGGTCAAGGCTTCGTCTTCAGCTGGAGCTGCATGTTCGTGAGACGTCCCGTCATGAGAGTGCTCTTCTGTGTTTGTTGTACCTTCCTCTTTTGGAGATTCTGTACAAGCCATCATTGCTGCACACATTCCAAAAATTAAAAATGTCTTCTTCATAATTTATTCAAATGATATTAATAACTGATTTTTTTCTACAGCATCTCCTTTATTAATGTGAATGGATTTTACAACGCCCTCTGCTGGTGATTTTAAAACGTTTTCCATTTTCATGGCTTCCAAAATTAATATTGAATCTCCTTTTTCAACACTATCACCAACGTTTAATTTTACATCTAACACTAAGCCGGGCATAGGTGCCTTTATTTCATTAATTTTTTGATCGCTCATAGAGCTCATGCCCAACTTGTCTAAAAGTAAATCAAACTCATCCTTTACCGCAACCGGATATTTGTTCCCGTTTACCAAAAGGGTGATCGTCTTTTCACCGTAATCCGCACTAATAACTTCTATGTTATAGCCTTTATTCTTACTTAATACGTGAAATGTCTTAGCTCCTTGCGGTTGTGGGTCAATTTTAAACGGGGTTCCATTTATTTCACCTTCGTTATTCAATCCTAGTTCTATCTCGAATTCTTGGTTGTAACCTGATACTTTAAACATGTTTTCCCTAATTTTCGCGGTTTCCAAAAGTAGCAATTATGAGCTTTTTAAAACCATGGCTTTTATCAGTCTTTTTAAGTCTTTTTTGTTTTTCCATATCCGGACAAACGGAAGGTAACATTGTAATGGATGAGCTTGAAATTGTTGGGGAGATTAACAGCAAGAAACCGTGGCCAAAAGGCTCCGCTACAAAGCTTACCGATGTGGTTCATGTCAGGTTAAATTTAAACTTCAACCCAGCAGAGGCAACCATGAACGGTGAAGCGGAACTGTATTGCACGCCCTATTTCAAGCCAATCGACACTGTTGAATTAGACGCGCAAGGTTTTACTATTTATAAAGTAAGCATTTGGGAAAAAGCTGTCTGGAAAGATTTAGCATACAGCTATAACGGAAGAAAACTCAAAATTGCTTTAGGAAACACCAAAACCAAAAAAGACACGTTCAAGCTGTTTGTTGGGTATACCGCAAACCCGGATAGTGTTCTCGCAGAAGGTGGATCAGCGATAAGTGGTGCACAAGGTCTTTATTTTATCAATGGTAAAAGCGAGCCTGGTGGCTTCATGCCTCAATTCTGGACACAAGGTGAGCCCGAAAGCAATTCCGCGTGGTTTCCTGTAGTTGATAAGCCCAATGAAAAGATCACACACGAAATCGCAATGACAGTAGATTCTTCTTGGACAACACTCTCGAATGGGTCAATAGAGTTTACAACAGAAAATGGAGATGGAACCAGAACGGATTACTGGTCTATGAATCAACCACATGCGCCTTACTTAGTCATGATGGCTGCAGGGGAATTCCACACGACCTCTGAAATATGGGACTCTATTCCTGTGAGTTACTTGGTAGAAAAAGAGTGGGCTTCAGAGGTCAATCGAATTTTTGGTAAAACACCAGAAATGTTAACGTTTTACTCCAATGTTCTTGATGTGCACTATCCTTGGAATAAATACGATCAAATTGTTGTTCGCGAATATGTCTCGGGCGCTATGGAAAATACAACAGCTGTAGTTCATGGCGATTTTCTCTATACTGACGAAAAGGCATACAACGACAACAGTCATGAAGATGTCGTTGCACATGAAATGTTCCACCATTGGTTTGGCGACTTTGTCACTTGTGAAAGCTGGGGTCAACTCCCTTTAAATGAATCTTTTGCGACATACGGAGAGTACCTTTGGATTGAGTACAAATACGGAAGAGAGGAAGCTGATTGGCATTTGCATCAAGACTTAATGAATTACCAAGCAGAATTCAATTTTGGACATCGGCCAAACATGATTCGTTACGAATTAGAGGCTCCGTTAGAGATGTTTGACAATCACTCCTATGCTAAAGGCGCTAGAATATTGCACATGCTGCGCAATTATTTAGGTGATGAAGCTTTTTTTGCCGGACTAAAGAAATACCTCGAGTCCAATGCTTATGGTTCGGCTGAAATACACGATTTAAGAATGGCCCTTGAAGATGTTTGTGGTCAAGATTTAAATTGGTTTTTTAATCAATGGTTTTTAGACAACGGGCATCCAGTCTTGGAAATTTCTTACAGCTACAATAAAGAAAACTATACACAAAGCGTAACAGTTAAACAAGTTCAAGACATTATTGAGTATCCACTTTATATTCTTCCTGTTAAAATTGCTGTACACACTAAAAAAGGAACAGAAGAATATGATGTTATTGTGAATCAACAAGAGCAGACATTCACATTTGATGTGCCTTCTATTCAGCCAAGCTGGGTAAGTTTTGATGTAGATAAAATGCTGCTTTGCGAAAAAGATGATCAACGAAGTGACGCCTTTCTTTTGAGCCAAATTGCCAAATCAGACTTAATGCTAGATAGACGAGAAGCTGTTATTGCCATCTCAAAAACAAAAAATAGCAACCTTAAAGCGACCATTGCGGGCATCGCGATGAAAGACAAAAGCCCATATGTACGAATTGAAGGTTTAAATATATTAAACCAATTAAACGAAGCTGGACGGACCAAAGTCCTAAAAGATGTAAAACGTTTAGCGGAAAAGGACACCGCTTTTCCTGTTCGTGCAGCAGCGATTACGGCATTAGTCGAAGTCTACCACTTAAACGAAAAGAAAATATACGAGACGGGCTGGGAAGCTATGAGCTATGAAGTAAACAGCGAAGCGTTGTTAGCGATGTCTAAATTCAGCAGTGAAAAATCTCTAGATCTTGCGCGCAACACTCTTGCTAATAACCCAAGAAGTGAAATGAATTTGTCCTGTTGGCAAGTGTTAGCGAAAAATGGAAGTGCATCAGACCTTACTATTTTAGTAAACAGTGTGCTTCATGCAAAAGCCCAATGGAGAGAATACGGTTTAGTTTATATTGGCCGATACGCTATTTTCCATAACCAGGAACTGTCTAATGCAGCAATAAGCGTTCTTTTTGATATTCATGAAAAGAATATAGAATTACGACCGCGCTGCCTTTCTGTTTTAAATTACTTAAAAGACTATTGGACGGAGCAGACTGAAACAACAGAAGATAAAGCCTCGAAAAAAGATTTTGAACTGCGCTTAGATTCTCTGGAAAAGCAGATGTCACGACTATAGATAATTCTCGCTTTCCTTTCATAAAAAAACAACCAGCAGCACTTTCTAGACTGTCCTCTCCTTGGATTTGCTAAAGGAACGTTAAGAAGCACGCAATAAATTACCAAGATTGTGTTAATGGGTTACTTTTGCCCCACTTTTTTTGAAACTAAAAATTTATAATGGCAATACAAATAGCTCAATTTTTACTGGCGCTTTCTTTATTAATTGTCTTGCACGAATTGGGGCATTTTATCCCAGCAAAACTTTTTAAAACACGCGTAGAAAAATTCTTTCTTTTCTTTGATGGCTGGGGTAAAAAACTCATCAGTTACACTTATAAAGGCACAACTTACGGCATTGGCTGGATTCCATTAGGAGGGTATGTTAAAATCTCTGGTATGGTGGACGAAAGCATGGACACCGAAAATATGGGCAAAGAGCCTGAGGATTGGGAGTTTCGTGCAAAGCCGACTTGGCAACGATTAATCATCCTTTCCGGAGGTGTAATTGTAAATTTCGTTTTAGGCTATTTTATCTACGCCATGGTATTGTTCACTTATGGAACCGAATACCTTCCCAACGAAAGTTTAACCTATGGTGTTTGGACCAATGAAATGGGACAAGACCTTGGGGTTAAAACGGGAGATAAAATTGTGAGTGTTGGCGGCAACCCAATTAGAGACTTAGGTGAAGCAAAGCGTGAATTAATTTTAGGCTCAGGTGGCGATTTGGTTTTAGATCGCAATGGTGCCGAAGTCGTTATTCCTATTACAGATTCTATTGTAGGTTTTGCAATAGAAAACCAAGACAACCTCACAGGGTTGTTTTTACCACGATTGGCTTACGTAGCTGACGGTATTGAAAAAGGTTCCGGTGCTGAAGAAGCAGGTCTTCTTAAAAATGATTCTATCATCAGCTTTAACGGGCAAGAGATGTACATGTTCGACCAGTATAAGGATTCAATTCCTGTTTATGCCGGAAAGTCAATAGATCTGGGCATCATCCGTGAAGGTGAAGCTAAATCATTAGCAATCGCTGTTTCTGAAGAAGGCTTTATCGGAGTCTCTCCTAAGAATACTATAGGCTCGATGTATGAAATTTCATATAACCAATTCACTTTGGTGGAGTCGTTTGGTGAAGCTTACTTTTTAACAACAGACCGTCTTTCGAGTTATGTTAGACAGTTTGAAAAACTAATTTTTAAGCCTGAAACAGGTGCTTATAAAAAAGTAGGTGGGTTTTTAACCATGTTAGAACAATATCCAACAACATGGGATTGGAGAGTCTTTTGGGAACTAACAGCCTTTATCAGTTTAATGCTTGGGTTCTTAAACATTCTGCCAATTCCTGCGTTAGACGGTGGCCATATCGTTTTTGTCTTAATAGAAATGATTACAGGAAGGAAGCCTTCAATTAAGGTTCTAGAAATAGCGCAAACGATTGGGTTTATTCTTCTTCTAGCACTATTGATATTCGCGAATGGAAACGATATAATTAGAAAGTTCTTCTAAAGTCTTTAGCTTATTCGAGCCCTGCCATTTGGCGGGGCTTTTTTATTTTACTTAAAATAAGACTGATTGTAAACCAAACCCCGGTCATTGTAGCGATTGCGCCAGCAATAGACCCTTCTAAGTATTTGGCTAGGTAATACCCTGAAACCGATGACAGAATCCCAAAAACAATGGTTAAAGCCAACATTGTTGGCAAACGTTTACTGATAAGGTAAGCTGATGCCGCGGGGCCAACAAGCAAGGCCACAACCAGTATAGCGCCTACAGCTTCAAAAGAAGCCACAGTAACCGCACTAACCATTCCCATTAATAAATAATGCCACACCATTGCTGATATGCCAACAGAAACAGCAAACTCTTCATTGAAACTTGTTATCTGCAAACCTTTGTAGCCTATAATCACGAATATAACCACCAAGATAAAAAGGCCTCCTGCTATCCATAAAGCTCTCGGTCCGAGATTCACTCCACTCTCTAAAAACCATAAATCAAGAGGTACATATGCAATTTCACCATAAAGCACACAATCTTGATCTAAGTCAATTTGTCTAGAAAAAAGAGTGATGAGAATTACCCCAATTGCAAACAACCATGTGAATGTTACACCGATGGCCGCGTCTTCTTGTAAACGCGCTTTTTTGTGAATTACTTCAATCAAAACAGAGGCTAAAACACCCAAAATCATAGCCCCGATGAGCACTGTTATACTGTCTCTGCTTCCGCTGAAAAGGAAGGCTAAAACAATGCCCGGCAGAACCGCATGTGAGATCGCGTCACCCACCATTGCCATTTTTCGGAGGATAAGAAAAACTCCCAATAAACCACAGCTAGCAGAAACAAGTACGGCAGTCGATATTATATAAATGTCGTTCATCTTAGTCTGCGTATGGTATTTCTGAACTGTGTGGGTCCGTTTTTGGCGCCCCAAGTTCCTTTATTAATTCTAGCTCAATTTCTGGTGTGATGATATGTTCAATTGTTTCAGCGTTCGAATGAATGTGATCTGATTTGAAATTTAAGCGCTTTGTCAAATACATTTCCCACAACCTATGAAGACGAACAACCCTCCTTGCTTCAATTTCTCCGGCCCTTGAAAGCTTAACTTTTTGATCGCCTAAAACGATCCATCGTTTTTGAGAAAGCAGCCTTAATGTATTTTTTAAAGTCACTTTATTAAAGGCTCTTTTTTCTAATATTTGATCAACTTTATGCCACTCAAATAATGTTTCTTTTCCCTCTTCTAAATGGTAAAGTGTTTTTAGAATATTCTCTGAATTTATTTTTAAACTGTTTAAGCGTTGCATTTTCATTCTTGAAAACACCCCTCGTTTAGGAGCAAAAAGCAAAGACATTACTGTAAAGAAAGTTAAGATGACAACGATCCAAGGGCCTGTTGGCATGTTGATGTATGTGTATGAAACGAAGGAGCCTAAAAGCGATGAAAACAATGCAAAGCCCATCGCAATCAAAATCATTTTAGATAAACTGTATGTCCAAATTTTCGCAGCTGCCGCAGGAGCTATCAGCAGTGCCGCCATCAAAACCACTCCTACTGCCTGTATTCCTGTTGTGATGGCTAATACCAAGAGTGTGTTCATTAAGAAGCTCAGCGCCTTTACAGGCATACCAATAGCCTGAGCAAACTCATAATTAAAAGAAAGCAGTTTAAACTCTCTATAAAACACTCCTACCAACACAACAATTACTGCTGTTACCAGGCCAAACGCCTGAATGTCGATTAATGTCAGTGACGCGGCTTTTCCAAATAGAAATTTGTCCAGCCCACTTTGATTTCCAAAGTCTGAATGTTGAATATGAGTCAACAGTAATATTCCTAATCCAAACATTACGGAAAGCACCAGCGCAATGGATGTATCTGTTTTAATTTTAGAGCGCTTCGTTAAAAAGTCCATTATTAGGATAGAAACCCACCCAGATATTAATGCGCCCATAATCAACACCCACGGGTTTTTACTTCCGGAAATCATAAAGGCAATGGCAATGCCTGGCAACAATGAATGCGCGACAGCATCGCCCACGAGCGACTTTTTTTGAAGAAAAGCAAAGCTTCCAACCAAAGACGAGCTCAATGAAATAAAGAGCATGCCTAGAACAACGAGTCGCACGTTTGGGTCTTGAAAGCTGAAGAAGTCTACAAATGCTTCCATTTATTATTTCTTTTCTGAAAAGCCCCTTTCCC